>Ga0075423_10000455_pt1 | contig 33010 bp, 33 predicted proteins | sample SoiMethybrSBSTD2_FD_80114 | JGI IMG/M metagenome (GOLD analysis project Ga0075423, IMG submission 80114) | Bulk soil microbial communities from a Populus tree surrounding site in Tennessee, USA - Soil MetaG P. TD hybrid SBSTD2 | ecosystem: Environmental > Terrestrial > Soil > Tree plantation...
CCAAAAGGGGACGGTCACATTTAAATGTGACCGTCCCCTTTTAACAGCGGGAGGTGAGCTGCGCGCCGGACTGCTGCATTTCCTGCAGCGCGCGCTGGCCGTCGCCGGGCTGCACGTCCACCGCGCGCACGGCGTCGGTCAGCACCTTCACGTCGAAGCCTTCGCGCTTCGCATCGAGCACCGTCGCGCGCACGCTGTAATCGGTGGAAAGCCCGCCGACATACACGCGATGGACGCCCGCCGCACGCAGCTGCGAGGCGAGCGTGGTGTCCTGGAACGCTGAGAGCGCGTCGCGATCGGCCGTCGTCGCCTTCGAGATGATGCTCGCGCCCGCCGGCACGCGCAGCGTCAGCGCGAAGGCCGCGCCGTCCGTGCTCGCAACGCAGTGCCGAGGCCAGGGCCCGCCGCGGACCTTGAACGAAACGTGGTTGGGTGGGTGCCAGTCGCGCGAATAGAAGATCGGGAGGCCCGCACGCTCGAACAGGCTCACGACGCGGTTGATCGGTTTGATGACTTCATCGCCCGCGGGCACGCCGAACGTGCCGCCCGGCAGGAAATCCCGCTGCACGTCGACGACGAGCAGGGCGTCCCCACGCCCGATGTGAGATGCCTTCACGGCTCTCGTACCCCCCTCGCGGGCGCCATGTTATACGATTTCCGGCCCATGCCCGGCCAGCTCGACACCGACTCGCTGCTCCTCCTGCACGATGCGCTCGCGGAACTCGAAGAGGGTTTCGTGAAACTCCCCGAGCCCGCGATGCGGTCAGCGGACCCTGCGTCGCTTCGCCGAGTGCTGCTCGAAGTCGCCGGGCGCATGCGGAACAACTATCCCTACTACCACCCGCAGTACGCCGGGCAGATGCTGAAGCCGCCGCACGCCGTCGCGCGCCTTGCCTACGCGCTCGCGATGTGGATCAACCCGAACAATCACGCGCTCGACGGCGGACGCGCCAGCTCCGCGATGGAAAAGGAAGCCGTCGCCGGGATCGCGTCCATGTTCGGGTGGGCGACGCATCTCGGCCACCTGACGAGCGGCGGCACGATGGCGAACCTCGAGGCCCTCTGGGTCGCGGGCCAGCTGAAGCCGGGCTCGACGGTGCTCGCTTCCTCGCAGGCGCATTACACGCACGGCCGCATCAGCGCCGTGCTGAAGCTGCCGTTCGAGCCCATCGCGGCCGACCGCGACGGCCGCATGGACCTCGCGGCGCTGGAGAAGCGGCTGCAGGCCGGTGGCGTCGGGATCGTGGTCGCGACGCTCGGCACGACCGCAGTCGGCTCCGTGGACCCCCTGCCCGGGATCCTCGCGCTCCGCGAGCGATACGGTTTCCGGCTGCACGCCGACTGTGCCTACGGTGGCTACTACGCGCTGGCCGGAAACCTCGAGGCACCCGCCCGCGCGGCTTACGATCGGCTGGGCGAGGTCGACTCGATCGTGATCGACCCGCACAAGCACGGGTTGCAGCCTTACGGTTGCGGCTGCGTGCTATTCCGCGATCCGGCCGTCGGCACGCACTACCGCCACGACTCGCCCTACACCTACTTCAGCTCGAAGGAGTTGCACCTTGGCGAGATCAGCCTCGAATGCTCCCGGCCCGGCGCGGCGGCAGTGGCTCTCTGGGCGACGCAGCGCCTCTACCCGCTCACGCGCGGCGGCGAGTTCGCGGGCATGCTCGAGGACTGCCGCGCCGCGGCGCTCGCATTCCACGCGCGACTCGCCGATGACCCGCGCTTCATCGCCGCATTCCCGCCCGAGCTCGATATCGTCGCGTGGGCCATGCGCGCGCAGGATGCCGCCGATTCCTCCGCGAAGGCGCGCGCGACCTTCGAGCGCGCCGCAAATGCCGGCCTGCACCTGGCGCTCGCGGAGCTCCCGGTGGAATTCTTCGGAGATCCATGGGGTTCCGGTGGCACCGTGACTGCGCTGCGCTCGGTGCTCATGAAGCCGGAGCATCGCGGGGCGCTTCCGGCGATTGCAAAGCTGCTGTCAGAAAGCGCGGGCTGACGCGCGTAAAATGGCGGCCTGATGGGCGCGCGCGCAATCGCCGTTCTTCTCGGCTTCGTCCTGCCGGCGGCAGCCGTTGCGGCCGTGCCGATCATGAATCGCCCGCTCCTCGCCGTGCATGAGGATCCCGCCCCCTTGCTGTACCAGTCCGTCGGCCGGCCCTGGGGCGACCTGCCCGTGATTGCGGCCGAGCCGGTCATCGGCGCCTTCCTCGGTCCCTTCGTCACGCACGGCGCCCAGGTCGACGGCGGCCGGAAGCTCATCGAGCATTTCAAGCTCGCGGATCCGGCGCCCGCGATCACGTCGGCGCTTGGCCGCGAGACCTGCGCGCTCGTCGCCTGCACGACCCTCATCCCGGACGTCGAGGACAACGCGCTGACGCTCTCGGTACGCACGACCAATTGGACGCTGACGCACCTCGAGACCGCCTGGGACCGCTACCGCATCACCTACAAGGTGGACGCGCGGCTCCTCGACAACGCGCACGACAAGGTGCTCGCGTCGGCCGAGTACGTCTACAGCGAGAAGTACGACGACCCGGACAAGGCACCGTTGCTCGAGGACATGCTGCGCGACGACGCGGCGCTCCTGAAGTCGAAGTTCCGCGAGGTCGAGCCGCTCGCGGTCGCGGAGCTGAAGGAAGAAATCGAGGAGGACCTGCGCCACAATGGCCTCCTGGGTAGCAGCTGAATGGCGGGCAAGAGTCCTGCCCAACACAAGGGGGAGTTGCAATGAAGAACGTCAATTGGGGGAAGTTCGTCCTGGGCGCGCTCATCGCCGCCGTCATCTGCTTCGTGAGCGACGGGTTCCTGCACCAGAAGCTCGTCGACACGCAGTGGCACGAACTGATGGATCCGCTCGGGCTCGGGATGGGCGAGCACAAGCACGGCGGCATGATCTGGTTCGCGGTCTTCGAGGCCGGACGCGGTTTTCTGACCATGTATGTCTACGTGCTGCTTCGCCCGCGCCTCGGCCCCGGCGCCATGACCGCCACCTGGGCCGGTGTCGTCGCCTGGGTCGCGTATTCGCTGACGGGACCCGCGCAGTTCATCCCGCTCGGCTTCTACAGCACTTCGCTGTGGGCCTCGGTCGGCGCCTACCAGCTGGTGTTCTCCATCATCGCGGCGATCATCGGTGCAGCACCGTATAGCGAGGAGAAAGCCGCCCATGCCTGAGCGCAACGCGCGCTTCGCCGTCGCGATCGCCGCGATCGCGGGCTTCGCGATTCCGGTCGCGGACGCCGACGTCGTGACCGACTGGAATGCGTTCGCCTGTCAGGTCGTCTACGACGCCAAGCTCGGCCCGCCGATGGCGAACCGCGCGCTGGCGATGACGCAGACGGCCGTGTTCGACGCGGTCAACCGCATCACGGGCCGCTACCCGGCGGGCAAGTCCGGCGAGGGAACGGTCGGGAACGCCTCGGTCGACGCCGCCGTTGCGGCCGCGAATCGCGCGGTGCTGTCGGCGGCGGCGCCGGCGCAGCGCGCGGCGATCGATGCCGCCTACGAGAAGGCGGTGGCCGCAGTTGCGAACGGCGATGCCCGGAAGGCGGGCATCGCCGTCGGCGAGCGCGCCGCGGCGGCGGTCATCGAGGCCCGGCACGACGATGGCGCCATGACGGCCGAAACCTACCGGCCGCCGACCAAGCCGGGCGTCTACATCCCGACGACGATTCCGGCGATTCCGCAGTGGCCGGGGCGCAAGCCCTGGATGCTCGAGAGCCCTTCGCAGTTCCGTCCGGGCCCGCCGCCGAAGCTCGATAGCGCGCTCTGGGCGCGCGACTACAACGAGAGCAAGGCGCTCGGCGCGGCGAAAAGCACGGCGCGGACGCCCGCGCAAACGGAGATCGCGAAGTTCTGGGAGGCGAACATGCCTTCCATCTACTACGTGATCCTTCGCTCCGTCGCGACGCAGGCCGGGCGCGACGTGACGCGGAATGCGCGGTTATACGAAGCCGTGGCCCAGGGCATGGACGACGCGATCATCGCCGTCTTCGACGCCAAGTATCACTACCTGTTCTGGCGGCCGATCACGGCGATCCGGAACGGCGACCAGGACGGCAACGACGCGACGGCGCGCGACGCGTCCTGGGTGCCCTTCATCGAGACGCCGATGCACCCGGAATATCCCTGCGCCCACTGCATCCTGGCGGCGACGGTCGGCACGATCCTGAAGGCCGATGTCGGACTCGACCCGATGCCCGAGCTTTCGGGGACGAGCTATACCGCCGAAGGCGTGACGCGGCGCTGGAAGTCGGTCGAGGACTTCATGCAGGAAGTGGACGAAGCGCGCATCTACGACGGCGTGCACTACCGGAACTCCACGGAAGTCGGCACCGCGATGGGCAGGCGGGTCGGCGAGCTCGCGGTGAAGAAGCATTTCGCGGCGGCCGCGAATCCGTGATCCGCTGGCAGGACAACCTGATCGGGATCGACTGGAACGCGGCGTCGGAGCTGTACCGGATCGCGCCGCTCGGCGAGAAGAGCGCGGATGACCTCCGCGTCTCGTTCACGAACAGCATGTTCCGCTGCTTCGTGTTCGACGAGGAGCTACTCGTCGGCGCCGGCCGCGCAGTCGCGGACGGCATCGACTGCTCGTACATCTGCGACGTCGCGGTGCACCCGGGCTACCAGGGACGCGGCCTCGGGAAGGCGATCATCGGCCGCCTCCGCGACGCTTCCGCGAATCACCGCAAGATCATCCTGTACGCGAATCCCGGCAAGGAGGGCTTCTACAAGAAGCTCGGCTTCCTGCCGATGAAGACGGCGATGGCGATCTTCAGGAACCGCGAGCACGCCATCAGCACCGGCCTCGTGGACGAGGCTTGATGGAGGCATCCGAGTGAGCAGCTACCAGGCCGTCGTCGAATGGGGCCGGAACGGCGCGACGTTCACCGACAACCGTTACAGCCGCGGGCACCGCTGGCGCTTCGACGGCGGCGTGGAGATCCCCGCCTCCGCCTCCCCGCACGTCGTGCCGTTGCCGATGTCCGTGCAGGCCGCCGTCGACCCGGAAGAGGCGCTGGTCGCATCGCTCTCGAGCTGCCACATGCTCTTCTACCTCTCGATCGCGGCGGGGCGCGGATACGTGATCGACCGTTACCGCGACGAGGCCGAGGGCCAGATGACGAAGTCCGAGGGCGGGAAGCTCGCCATGACGCGGGTCACGCTGCATCCCGACGTGCAGTACGGCGGCGAGAAGAGGCCGACACGCGAGGAAGAGGACGCGATGCACCATGAGGCGCACGACGAGTGCTTCATCGCCCGCTCCGTCAAGACGGACGTCCGCTGCGAACCGGTGCGGCCATGAACGACAACGAGCGCAGAAAGCCGGGCCCGCAAGAGGCGCATGGCACGGAGGCGGCCGAAGCCGCGCTGGCCCGCGCTTACGAGGGCGCGCGCGCCTATCTCCGCACGACCCGCGAGCAATCCACGTACGTGCCCGTCACGCAGGCCGAGGTACGTCAGCGCCTCGGCACCAGGCTGCCGGAGCGCGGCGAGCCCTCGGAAAAGATCATCGCGTCGCTGATCGAGGCGCGGAAGGACGCCACTGCACCGACCATGGGCGGGCGCTTCTTCGCCTACGTGATCGGCGGCACGCACCCGGCGGGCGTCGCCACCGAGATCCTGAATGCGGCCTGGGACGACAAGCCCGGCACGCCGCTCGTCTCGCCGTTCGGCTGCGCGATCGACGGCCTCGTCGGCGAGTGGGTGCTCGAGCTCCTCGACCTGCCGCGCGAGTCGAGCGTCGGCATCGTGACGGGCGCGAGCCTCGGCAACTTCCTCTGCATCGCCGCCGCGCGCCACGCGCTCCTGAAGCGCGAGGACTGGGACGTCGAGGCCCAAGGCCTCTACGGCGCGCCTGTCGTCAACGTACTCATTTCCGACGACGCCCACCCGACCGTGCACAAGGCGCTCCGCCTCGCGGGCTTCGGCGCGAAGCGCACGATCCCGATCGAGACCGACTCGCAGGGCGCGATGCGCGCCGACCGGCTCGCGGCTGCGCTCAAGTCCGTGAAGGGCCCGGTGCTCGTGTCCTCGCAAGCCGGGAACATCAACACCGGCGCGATGGATCCCTACGCCGAAATAGGCCCGATGTGCCGCGAGCGCGGCGCCTGGCTGCACGTGGACGGCGCCTTCGGCCTCTGGGCGCGCGTGAGCCCGGAACTCGCGGGCCCGATCCGCGGCGTCGAGCTCGCCGATTCCTGGGCGACCGATGCGCACAAGATGCTGAACACGCCCTACGACGCGGGTTTCGGCATCGTGCGCGATCCCGCGGCGCACGTCGGCGCAATGGATATCGCGGCGACCTATCTCGTGCAGGCGGAAGGCGCGCGCGATCCCTCGCGCTTCGTGCCCGAACTGTCGCGCCGCGCGCGCGGCACGCCCATCTACGCGACGATCCGCGCCCTCGGCCGCGAGGGCGTCCGGGAAATGATCGAGGGCTGCTGCGCGAATGCGCGGCGAATGCGCGACCTCCTCACGAAGCGTCCCGGCGTCAGCTGCCTCAACGACGTGGTGTTCAACCAGGCGATCTTCCGCTTCGCCGCGCCCGGCAAGGCCGGCGACGAGGCGGCCGGGGACGCAACGACCACGCGCGTCGCGACGCGCGTGCGCGAGAGCGGCGAATGCTGGGTCCAGAGCTCGCAGTGGCGAGGACGAACGGTCATGCGCTTCTCCGTGTCCGACCGGGCGACCACCGCTGCCGACATCGACCATGCGGCGGCCGCCGTTCTCAAGGCTTACGAGGAGGAGACCCGCGCATGAAGAACTCATCCTGGTTCACGCGCTTCGCCAAGAAGACCGCGCAGCTGTCCGGCCGGCCGATGACCTTCTGCCTCGCGGTGGCCGTCATCGTCGTCTGGCTCGCCACTGGCCCGATGTTCGACTACAGCGACACCTGGCAGCTCATCATCAATACCGGCACCACGATCATCACCTTCCTGATGGTGTTCCTGATCCAGAACACGCAGAACCGCGACACCGCCGCGATCCAGGTCAAGCTCGACGAGCTGATCCGCGTCACCGAGGGTCACAACGCGCTGATGGATCTCGAGGAGCTCGAGGAAGCGGAGCTGGAGGCCTTCCGCAGGAAATACGAGCGGCTCGCCGCCAAGGCGCGCGAGCTCATGAAGAAGGGCGCCCGGGACACCGACAGCCCCGAGCTCTGACGTCCCGTGGCCGTGCCGCGCCCATACCTGGCTACTCTCGCGGCAGTGGCCGCGCTCGCGGCCGGAGGCCATGCCGCTGCCGCCGACGTGAGTCCCTGCAAGGTGCTCACCGAGTCGGACGTCCGGCGAGTGCTCGGCGCGCAATGGAAGTTCGTGGAATCCGTGTCCGGCGACGAGGTCTGCGGGTACATGGCCGCCACGAACGCGTTCACGACGATCACGCTCTATTACAGCGAGGACGGGGCCGACGCGATCCTCGCGATGCGACGCAAGATGGCCGGTGACCGCGCGACGCCGGTCGAAGGGCCCGGCGCCGGTGCTTTCCGCTTCACGACGCCGATGGCGACGGTGATCCTCTTCGGCAAGGGCGAATGGACGGCCCAGCTCGACCTGACGCTCGCGGCCTCGACCGACACGGCCCTTCTCGACCGACTGGCCAGGCGGGCATACGATCGATTGCCTTAGGGCAAAGGAGTGGCTTTTATGCGCATTGCCGCCGCTATCCTCTTCGCCGTCATCGCCCTGCCCGCGCTCGCCGCCGAGCAGTTGCCCGATTTCCGCCCCGGGCTCTGGGAGTTCAAGCGCTCCGTGGATGCCGGCGACGGCAAGCCCGCGACGCTCACGAACCAGAAGTGCACGAGCCCGACCGACGACATGAACCGCAAGACGGAATCCATGGCGACGTCGGGCTGCCAGGCAACGCCCGTCTCGCGGAGCGGCAACATCTACAGCTTCAGCTTCAAGTGCACGATCCAGGGCGTGCCGGTCGAATCGAAGAGCGTCATCACCGTCACGAACGAGTCCGCCTACAAGGTGGACGTCGAGACGAGACAGGGCAGCCGGACCTCGCGCGAACAGCTCGATGCCCGGCGCGTCGGCGACTGCAAGGCCGAATGAAGTACGACGACTCCTCCTGGCACGCCGGCGAGAGCTTCCCCAACGACCTCGCCCCCGAGGCCGCGGGTACGCACACCGGCATGTTCGTCGCCTGGGCGCTGCTCGCCGGCCTCGGCAGCGAGCTGCATGTGCTTGAGCAGTCCGACGAGCTGCAGCGCCTGCGACAGCGCAGGATCACGCCCGGCCAGTTTTTCATGCTCGTGTGCTCGGGCAAGTTCCTGGACGAGGACCTGAACGCCGAGGGCAACGCCTTCACGCAGGCGTACTACGAGCTCGAGGGCGGCAACTTCCTCGGCGACTACCGCGAGTATCTCGTGAAGGGGCTTGCCTCCGACTACCACGTCGCCGACACGTGGACGAACTTCGAGAAGCTGAGGCCGGTCCTCGACCGGCGCTTCGCCAACTGGCGCCGCGGCCGTCCCGTCAACGCCTCGCCCAACATGAAGGTCACCGGCTCCGGCGACCTGCCCGAGGACATCGAAGAAAAAATCGCCACCGACTTCGGCATCGCGGAGACACCGGGCATCGCAATGCGCCTCGCGGGCTTCGCCGGCCAGTACGCCGACCGCCACAAGGAAGCGCCGGATGCTCGCACGCTCCGCTGCATCGTCTTCGTCGCGGAAGGCGACCGCAGGAAGCTCGAGGAGGCCTGCCACCTCGCCGTCGCCGACATGCGTGAGCTCGCCCTGCAGGCCGAGTACAACGACCAGGACGAGCGGATCCGCGACCTCAACGAGCCGTTCGCGACTTAAGTCAACTTCGTGCCACCGCTGCCGTCGGCGGTTGCCGGGGCTGGAAGCCGCGCGTACATTGAAAATGATTGTCGAGACGGAGGGTCGACATGGACGCTCGCACTCCCGTGATCTGCTTCGCTTCCCTTCTTGTGCTCGCCGGCTGCGAAAAGAAGGCGGAGCTGCCGCAGGCCGAGCAGGCGGCCGCCGCGCCGATCGCGCAGCAGGAGCCGAAGGCAGAGCCTTCCTTCGTCAACAAGGTCTGGGCGGTGTCGGAATCGAGCTCCGCCGCACCGGGATCGCTCCGCGTTTTTCTCTCGGACGGCACGCTCGTCATGACGTCCGTGCACGAAAAGCCCGCGCTCGGCGCCTGGCACTACGAGGACGGCCACCTAATCGTCACCGAAGAGGGCCGCAATTACCTGACGGACATCCTGGAGCTTACGGACCGGTCGTTCCGGATCCGCATGCAGAACCCCGGTGCACCCGTCGAGATCGCCTTCGAGCCCGCCGACCAGGCGTCGCCGGCCGCCGCCGTGAGCGCGCAGCAAGCCGCCAAAGCGATGGAAGTCGCCGCGACGCCCGCCGCACTGCCGCTCTGGGGCACGGCCTGGCGGCTCGAGGACCTCGCCGGCGCGAAAGTTCTGGGAGGCGCACCGGCGACGCTCGAGTTTTCGGAAGAAGGCCGCGCGAGCGGCAGCGGCTCCTGCAACCGGTTCAACGGCGTCGTCACCGTCGAGAACGGCACGATCCAGTTCGGCGGCCTCGCCGCGACACGCAAGGCCTGCCCCGAGCCGATCATGCGGCAGGAGGAGCAGTATCTCGCCGCACTACGGGACGCTGAGCGCTACGAGATAGACGGCGAATCGCTCAGGATCTTTTCCGCGGACCGGCCGGAGCCGCTCCGCTACGCTTCGATGGAAGCGTCGGCGCCAAAGCCCGTCGCGCAGGTCGAGCGCGCAGCGTCGAGCACCCTGTCGTCACTCAATGGCGTCTGGACCATCGTCGGTTACAACATGGCGGGCATCTCGGCGATGACCGAGGACCAGGCGCGCGCACGCGTGGGCGAGTCGCTCCGGCTCACGGACCGCTCCGCAGTTTCCGCCGGCAGTGCCTGCCGCGAACCGCGCTATGCGACGCGGCAGGTCGCGACCGAGGGCTATCTCGCGGACGAGTTCAAGCTTTCGCAAGCCAGCATCCCGCCGCTCGCGGCGCGAAACCAGGTGCGCGTGATGGACGTGAGCTGCGGCGCCACGCGCTGGTCGTCGCTCGGCGCGACGATGCTCCAGCTCGATCGCGACCATGCGCTTGCGCCCTGGGACGGGGTCTTCTTCGCGCTCGAGCGCGACCACGACTACCGCGGCGTGGGCCAGGAGCCCGGCTGGCAGCTCGAGATCCGCCAGGGCGACGAGATGCGCTTCACCTATGACTACGGCAAGGGGTCGGCGGTAACGCCGGCGGGGCGCGGCGACCTCGACGCGCGCACCGGGACGCGGACATTCCGCGCCGCGGCGGGCACGGATGACCTTCGCGTCGAGATCGTTCCGGTCGCCTGCAGCGACTCCATGAGCGGTCGCGCCTTCCCGGCGACCGTCACGGTGACGCTGAACGGCCGCACGTTCCGCGGCTGCGGCGAGGCGCTCGCGACGCCGTTCCAGGGATAGTCGCGCCTCAGGCCATGCCGAAGGCTCCCGTCTTTTTCGAGAGCCCCGCCGCCCTCCGGCGCTGGTTCGCCCGAAACGCCGCGACCGAGGCCGAGCTCGTTGTCGGCTACATGAAGCGAGGCAGCGGCGTCGCGAGCATCACCTGGCCCGAGTCGGTGGACGAGGCGCTCTGCGTCGGCTGGATCGACGGCGTGCGCAAGCGGATCGACGGAAAGCGCTACCAGATCCGCTTCTCACCACGAAGGGCGCGCTCCAACTGGAGCAAAATCAACATCGCGCGCGTGAAGTTTCTCAAGGCACATGGCCGCATGCGCCCCGCGGGCCTCGCCGCCTTCTCCGCGCGCGACAAGAAGCAAGCGCCCCGCGGCTCTTACGAGCAGAAGAAGCCGATCAGACTCCCGCCGAAGCACCTGAGCGCGATCCGCGCGAATGCGAAAGCCTGGAATTACTTCAAGACACTGCCGCCCGGCTACTTGCGGCTGATTTCCTGGTGGGTCATCAGCGCGAAGAAGCCGGAGACGCGCGCAAAGCGCCTCCAGGCCGTCATCGAGAAGTGCGCAGCCGGAAAGCGCTTCACCTGGTAGGCGTCACCAGGGATAGCCCTTGCCGTTGTAGTTGAAGAACTTCCCGGTGTCGCCGGGCTTCAGGCCGGCGATCACCTGGCGCATCGCCTGGATGCTCTCCGCGGGCGCGAGCGTCCCGCGCGGGCCGCCCATGTCGGTGCGCACCCAGCCGGGGTTCATGACGATGCAGATGATTCCGCGTGGCGCGAGGTCGAGCGAAAGGCTCTTCGCCACCATGTTTACCGCCGCCTTCGACGTACGGTAGGCATAGGAGCCGCCGGAGGTGTTGTCGGCGATCGATCCCATGCCGCTCGTGATCGTGACGATCTTCTTCTCGCGGCTATTCGCCACGTCGTCGACGAAGGCCTCGATTACGCGCATAGGCCCGAGCGTATTGACGTCGAGCACGCGCTCCCAGGCCGCGTAGTCGAGGCGCCCGAGCCGCTCGTCGCGCGGGCCGCCGACGCCGGCGTTGTTGACGAGCACGTCGATGGCCTCGCCGCCGAGCGCCCCCGCGGCGCTGCGCACGCTTGTCGTGTCGGTGACGTCGAGCGCCAGCAGGTGCATTTGCCCGCCGCTCGCGGCAGCGGCCTTCTGGAGCTCCTTCGCGTCGTTCGGCGCACGGCAGGCGGCATACACCTGCCATCCGTCGGCGGCGTACTGGCGCGCGAACTCGAGGCCGAGGCCGCGGTTCGCGCCGGTGACGAGGATGGTTCGGGTCATTTTGACGTATACGTCCTACAAGACAGCCCCACGGGCTGCGATCGATACTTTAGATCTTCGCCAGCCGCCGGGTGTGATAGCAGCGTGCAATCTTCTCCTCCCATCAAGGTCCTGGTCGTCGACGACGACCGCGATTCCGTGGAGATGCTGAAGATCCTGCTCGACATGAATGGCGGCGCCACGCATGTGGCATACGACGGCGTCGAAGCCGTGAAGCTCGCGGAAGAGCTTCGACCCGAAGTGGTCCTGCTCGACATCGGTCTGCCGAAGATCGACGGCTATGAGGCGTGCCGCCGCATTCGCCAGCACGCCTGGGGCAGGCACATGGTCGTCGTCGCCCTCACCGGCCGCGGCCTCGATGACGACCGTGCCATGTCTCAACGGTCCGGATTCGACATGCATCTCGTCAAGCCCGTGGAGCCCGAACTCCTGCTGACGGTGCTGGCTGCGACGCCGCGGGACTCGCGGCGCCAGCGCCCGGAAGATGGGCATCCAGGGCGGTGACGAGTGTCTCGAGCGAGTACGGCTTGACCAGGACTTCCAGGCCTTCACCCACGGCGGACCTTGCCGCTTCGATGTAACCCGTCGTCAGCACCACGGGCAACTCGGGCCAGCGTGCACGGATCTCGCGCGCGAGCTCCGCGCCGCTCATCCCGCCCGGCATCATGACGTCCGAGAACACAACGTCGATGCCGCGATTCCACTCCAATTCCCGGAACGCATCACGCGCCGACTTCGCGTGAACGACGGTCAAGCCGGCGCCCTCGAGCATCTGTTTCGTGAGCGCGGCGACCGTCAGGTCGTCTTCGACGAGGAGTAACCGGCCACGCGAACGGGAACTGCTCTTGTCGCGGCCGCCCGCAGGTACTGCGGACTCGGAGCGCGAAGTCTCGACGGGTGACAGCGGATTGTCGGAACGCGGGAAACTCAGGGTCACGGTCGTCCCTTTCCCGGGCTCGCTCGCGATCGATACATGCCCGTTCGACTGGGCGACGAACCCGTAGACCTGCGCAAGCCCGAGGCCGGAACCGCGGCCGATCTCCTTCGTCGTGAAGAACGGCTCGAATGCGCGGGACAGCGTCTCTCCCGACATGCCCGTGCCGATATCGGTGATCGTGATGATGACCGTGTCGGGCCGCGCGGCGGAGAGGTCGCCCGCGCCGTTTCGGGCCGCAATCTCGATGGTGCCGCCATCCGGCATCGCATCGCGCGCATTGACGCAGATGTTGACGATGGCGAGCTCGAGCTCGTTGGGATCCAGGTCCACCGCCCACAGGTCATCGTCAAAGCTCATGTTCACGTCGATGTCGCCGCGGAGCGAGCGATGCAGCATCTCGTCCATGCCCAGGAGCCGCTCCCGCAGGTCCACGGTCTTCGGGGCCAGCGGCCGCCGCCGCGAGAAGGCCAGGAGCTGGCGCGTCAACGTTGTCCCACGATCGACGGCCTGGCGCATGCCGTTCACCACCTTGCGCCTCTGTTCGGCATCCATCGGCTGATCGAGCAGGTACATCCCGCTCGAGATCGCCATGAGGAGATTGTTGAAGTCGTGGGAGACGCCGCCCGTCAATTGCCCGACGGCCTCCAGTTTCTGGGCCTGCCGCAGTGCGCTTTCAGCCTTCGCCAGCCGCTCCTGGTCCTTGAGGCGTGCCGCGATTGCGGCGTCCACGCGCGCTTCGAGCGTGGCGTTGAGGTCGGCCAGCGCTTCGAGCCGGCTGCGAGCCTCATATTGCCGCCGCCGGCCGCGGACCGCCGCGCGCACGAGGCTCACCAGCGACGTCGGGTGGAACGGCCGCTCCAGGAACGAGACGTTGCCGAGGGCCTCCAGGAACCGGAGCGCCGCGGGATTGCGCTCGATGCCTCCGCCGCGGTGCGTCAGCAGCACGAAGGGGAAGTCGGACCACTCCGGTTGATCACCGATCCATCGCGCGAGCGGATGCAGGTCCGCCGTGTACAGCGCTTCCTCCGTCACCAGTGCGAATCCCGCGCCTGTCTGGAGCTCCGCGACGAGCCCGGTGAGCCCGGCGCAGACGATGCTTCGCACGCCGTTGTCCGCGAGCACCCGGGATGCGACTTCCGAGTCCCGACCCAGCGGCGCGACGATGAGGCCGCGCTCGGAAAGCTGAGAAATCAACGCGGCTTGCCCTCTCGGGGCGATCTTCCGCCGACCATCGTGGGAACGCCGCGCAACACGCCATGCAGGCTGGTCAACGGCGGGCCGACGGCGATGCCGCGGCTCGTCAGGCGGTATTCGCGGATCGTCTTCTCGTGCGCGCTGGTGCGCTTCTTGACGATGGAGATCGCGCGCCGCACCTCGCCCGCCATTTCGAAGTAGCGAAGCAGGACGACGGTGTCCGCGAGATACGTCAGGTCGATCGGTGATTTCATGTCGCTGCCGACCAGCCCGTGCTGCGCCACTGTGACGAATGTCGTCGCGCCGCTGCGATTGCAGAACTGGAGGAGCTCGTGCAATTGCAGGACGAGTGCGCGCTCCTCCGGCATGGCCGCCTGGTAGCCGTTGATGCTGTCGATGATGACGGTCTTCGCCCCGAAAACTTCGATGCTCTCCCGCACACGCGTCGAGAATTCTCCCGGGGTCAGCTCGGCCGCGTCGATCTGCATCAGGCGCAACTGGCCCTTGCGCCGTATTGCGTCGAGCCCTATGCCGAGTCCTTTCGCACGATTGATCAGGAGCCCCAGCTCTTCGTCGAAGACGAACATCGCAACCCGCTCGCCGCGCCGGATGGCGCTCACCAGGAAGGTGAGCACGATGATCGACTTGCCTGCGCCTGCAGGCCCGAGCACCAGCACGCTGGAACCGCGCTCGACTCCCCCGCCCAACAACTGGTCGAGAGGCTTGTGGCCGGTGCCGAGCGTCGTCCGCTTGAACTCGCGGCGGTACTCCGAAGCGACAAGGCGGGGGAATACGCGGACACCGCCGGTCTCGATCAGGAAGTCATGGTATCCGCCGCGGAAGGGGTTTCCCCGGTACTTCAGGACCCGAAGCCGCCGGCGATCCGAACCGAACTCCGGGGCCAGTTCCTCGAGGCGTATCACGCCGTGCGCGACGCTGTGGACCGTCTTGTCCTTCTCGTCGGTCGTCAGGTCATCGAGCATCAGCACCGTCGTGTTGCGAGTCGCGAAAAAGTGCTTCAGTGCGAGGATCTGGCGGCGGTAGCGCAGCGAGCCCTGCGCGAGCAGCCGGATCTCCGAGAGGCTGTCGAGCACGACGCGCGCGGGCTTCACGGCGTCGAATGCCGCGAAGATCCTCTGGGTGGTTTCGCCCAGCTCCAGGTCGGAGGAATACAGCAGGCTTTGCTGCTGCTCTTCCGTGAGGAGATTCTCCGGCGGCGCCAGCTCGAACACCCGGATGCCGTCCAGGCTCCAGCCGTGGGACGCGGCCCCGGTCTTCAGTTCGTCCTCGGTTTCGGACATGGTGACGTACAGCCCTCGCTCGCCTACGGCCGCGCCCGCCATCAGGTATTGAAGCGCAATCGTCGTCTTACCTGTCCCCGGATTGCCTTCCAGGAGGAACGTACGACCGCGAGCGAGGCCGCCGTTCAGGATGTTGTCCAGGCCCGCGACGCCGGTGGCGGCGTGGCTCCGGTCGACGGGTCGCGTCTTCTTTTTCGGCAAGGCGACCTCGCTTCATTCGGCCTCGAAAGTAGATCGACGGTAACACGCGTCCCCACCTTTGCCATGTCGGACAAACGCCGACATGTACCGCTAAAGTAGGCTGTACAGGGCCGGGCACGTTGTCCGGTCAAAGGGAGAATCCATGCGCCTTTCTCGGCGCCAGGTGATCCGGAGCGCGGCCGCGCTGGCGGCCGTTCCTTTTGCGAGCAGTCGCGCGCTCGCCGCGCTGACCCAGGAAAGACCCGACCTGGTACTTCGGAACGGCCGCATCCTGACGATGGACCCGCGGCAACCGCAGGCCGAAGCCGCTGCGATCTCGGGCGAGCATCTCCTTGCGGTCGGCTCCAACACCGAGATCGGCGCGCTCGCCGGCAGCGGCACGAAGGTCGTCGACCTCGGCGGAAAGACCGTCACCCCCGGCTTCATCGACGGGCACTGCCATCCGGCGGTTTCCGGCCGAATGCACTTGCGTATGATCGACTGCGACCTGCGATCGATCGCGGCCATCCAGGACGCGGTGCGCGAGCGCGCGGCGAAGACGCCGCCCGGCGAATGGGTCGTCGGCTTCAAGTACGACGACACCAAGACCGCCGAACGCCGCTTCATCACGCGCGAGGACCTCGACACGGCTGCGCCGGACCATCCCGTGTACATCCAGCACCGCGGCGGGCACACGGGATACGTCAATTCCCTTGCGCTGGCGAAAGCCGGCATCACCGAAGCCACCCCCGACCCCAAGGGCGGAAAGCTCGGGCGTGATCCGGCGACGGGCCGGCTCACGGGACGCCTGTTGGAGCGCGCCGCGGGTGCGTTAGAGGACTCGATTCCCGCGTTCGGATCGACAACCCGCGAGGAGGACCGCGCGGCCGTCAAGCTCATCACGCAGCTCTTCGCGAAGGCGGGCGTCACCTCCTCGACCGACGCGTTCGGCACGCCCGACGACCTCCGCGCCTACCAGGACGCGCGCGAGACCGGCGATCTTTCCACGCGTATCTACTGCATGATCGGCTATCCGCACATCGACAAGATGATCGCCTCCGGCGTCCGCACCGGCTTCGGCGACGATTGGGTGCGTGTCGGCGGCATGAAGCAGGTCTGCGACGGCTCGATCTCCGAGCGCACGGCGCGGCTGTCGCAGCCCTACGTCGGCCGCCCGTACGACTTCGGGATCATCGTCGCGGACGCGGACGAGCTCTACGGCTACGCGCGCAAGGCGCACCAGGCCGGCTGGCAGCTCGGCACGCATGCGAACGGCGACGTCGGCATCGGCATGGTGTGTGACCTGTACGAGCGGCTCCAGCGCGAGATGCCACGCCGCGACCCGCGCTACCGCATCGAGCATTGCACGGTCGTCAACGACGCGCTCGTCGCGCGCATGAAGGCGCTCGGCGCGATCCCGACGCCGTTCGCGAGCTATGTGTACTTCCACGGCGAGAAGATGCCGGAGTACGGCGAGGAGCGGCTCAACCACATGTTCGCGCTCCGGAGCTTCATCGATGCGGGCATCCGCCCGACGATGGGCTCCGACTATCCGCCAGGGCCGTTCGAGCCGATGATGGCGCTTCAGTCCATGGTCACGCGCACCGCGATCGACGGCCATGTCTGGGGACCGAAGCAACGGATCACCGTCGAGGAGGCGCTCCGCGTCTGCACGATGAACGGCGCCTACGCGTCATACGAGGAGCACCTGAAGGGCTCGCTCGAGCCGGGCAAGCTCGCGGACCTCGTCGTGCTCGGGCGCAATCCGCTCACCGAGGATCCGTCGTCGCTCGTCACCATCCCGGTCGAGCGCACGATGGCCGGCGGGCGCTGGGTGTACGAGTCGTGATCCGTCGCGGCGGTCGCGAGCGGCGTGTCGCCGGGTCCATCCGGCAGCTTCCGTTCGCGCGGCTCGTGAATCCGTACTCGCCGATCGAGATCCTGAGTGCCGACCACGTCGAGGCGATCATCGACGGGGCGCTCTCCGTGCTCGAGGGACGCGGCATGCGCTTCCTCGAGCCGGCGAGCCGGAAGCTGCTCGACTCCGCCGGCGCCGAGCGCCTCGACGACCTCGGCACGATGCGCCTCGACCGCGCGCTCGTGCGGGAAAAGCTCGCGCTCGCGCCGGCCGAGTTCTCGCTGCGCGCGCGGAACCGCGACCACGATATCCGGCTCGGCGGCAGGAACCTCGTATTCGCCTCGGTCGGCGGGCCCGCATTCTGCAACGACCTCGACAAGGGGCGGCGGCCCGGCACCCATGCGGAGGTCTGCGATTTCCTCCGGCTCGTGCAGAGCCTGCACATCATCCACCAGGAGGCCGGCGGCCCCTTCGAGGCGCTCGACCTGCCGCCCGAGACGCGGCACCTCGACCTCTACCTCGCGCAGCACACGCTGCTCGACAAGAACTGCCAGGCCTACGCGCTCGGAAAAACGCGTACCGCGGACTGCATCGACATGACCTGCATCGCCTACGGCGTCACGCGCGAGGAGCTTGCGCGCGACCCCGCGGTGATCGCGATCGTCAACACCAACTCGCCGATGCAGCTCGACATCCCGATGACGGAGGCCGTCGTGGAGCTCGCATCGGCAGGCCAGGCCGTCTGCATCACGCCCTTCACGCTCTCCGGCTCGATGAGTCCCGCAACGATGGCCGGCACGCTGGTGCAGCAGACCGCCGAGGTGCTCGCCGTCGCGACGCTCGCGCAGATCGTCCGCCCCGGCGCGAATCTCATCTACGGATCCTTCGCCTCGAACGTGGACATGCTGAGCGGCGCCCCAGCCCTCGGCACGCCGGAATATACAAAGGCCGCGCTCGCGAGCGGGCAGATCGCGCGCCGCCTCGGCCTGCCGCTGCGTTCGAGCAATACGACCTCGTCCAACTGCGTGGACGCGCAGGCCGCCTACGAAAGCGAGATGTCGCTGTGGGGCGCGATCATGGGCGGCGCCAACCTCGTCTATCACGCGGCGGGCTGGCTCGAGAGCGGGCTCACCGCCTCCTTCGAGAAGCTCATCGTGGACGCCGAGATGCTGCAGATGATGGCGGAGTTCCTGCATCCCATCGAGGTGAACGCCGACGAGCTCGCGCTCGACGCGATTGCGCAGGTCGACCCGGGCGGGCATCACTTCGGCACCGCGCACACGCTCGCGCGCTACGAGAAGGCCTTCTACATCCCGATGCTCTCGAGCCGGCAGAACTTCGAGGCCTGGCAGGAGACCGGCTCGCTCGACGCTGCACGTCGCGCCAACGCAACCTGGAAACGGATGCTGGCGGAATACCAACGCCCGCCGATGGATCCCGCAATCGAGGAAGCGCTCACCGACTTCGTCGCGCGGCGAAAGGTCGAGATCGGGCGCGCCGCGTGATGGCTGCGGCGCGCTGGCAGGGCATTCCCCTCTGGGCGCTCGTCATTCCGATCACATCGCTCGGACTGGTCGCGGCAGTCTGGGACCGCCCGCTCGGGTGGCTCCTGGTCGCCCTCGTGGGGGCCGCGCTCATCGCCGCAGTGTTCGCCTCCGTCTACCACGCCGAGGTCATTGCGCTCCGCGTCGGCGAGCCGTTCGGAACGCTGATCCTCGCACTCGCCGTCACCGTCATCGAGGCCTCGCTGATCGTAATGCTCATGCTGACCGGGGGCGACAGTGCCAGCGCGCTCGCCCGTGACACGGTCTTCGCGACCGTCATGATCATCTGCAACGGCGTGGTCGGGTTGTGCCTGCTCGTGGGCGCTCTCCGGCACCGTGTGCTCGCATTCAACGTCGAGGGCACCACGCCCGCGCTCGCCGCGCTCGGGACGCTCGTCGTGCTGACGCTCGTGCTCCCGAGCTACACGACGACGACGCCGGGCCCGAAGCTGTCGCCGTCCCAGCTCGTGTTCGCGGGCGGCGTCTCGGCCGCGCTGTATGCCGTGTACGTCTTCGTGCAGACCGTGCGGCACCGCGAGTACTTCCTGCCGGTCGGCGTCGGCGCGGCGGAAAAGCATGCGCCGACACCTACGAATCTTGCGACGGGGGCCGGCCTCGCCCTTCTCATGGTCTCGCTCACCGCGGTTGTCGGCCTCGCGAAGAGCCTCGCGCCCAGCATCGAGGGCGCGGTCCGCGCCGCGGCCGTGCCGCATGCGGTCGTCGGAATCGCGGTCGCCATGATCGTCCTGCTGCCGGAAACCTTCGCCGCCGTGCGCGCGGCACGGCTCGACCGCATGCAGACGAGCTTCAACCTGGCGCTCGGCTCGGCGCTCGCGACGATCGGCCTCACCATCCCGGTAGTCGCTGCGGCCTCGCTCGCGCTCGACATGCCGCTCGACCTTGGCCTTCCAGCAAAAGAAACGGCGCTGCTCGCGCTCACGCTCTTCGTGTCGGGCATGACGCTGGCGCAGGGCCGCGCGACGGTGCTGCAGGGCGCCGTGCACCTCGTCCTGTTCGCCGTGTTCCTGTTCCTCGCGGTTGTCCCCTGATTCCATGAAGCGCATGGCCCTCGGCATCAGCATTCACACCGGCTGGGGCGCCGCCGTCCTTGCCGCGGCCTGTACGATTCCGGTCCGGATCGTGCAGCCGAAGACGCTCGATGACGCGAAGGTCGGTAAGATCGCGCCACCCCCATGGGGAAAGGACCAGAGGCTCGCGGCGCTCGCGGCCTGGTCCGTGCTCGGAGGGAACAAGCGATGATTCGCGGATCCTGCCTCTGCGGCAACGTGCGCTACGAAATCCACGGCAAGCCGCAGTTCATGTACTACTGTCACTGCGTCATGTGCCGCAAGGCGACGGGCACCTCGTTCGCGACCAACATGTTCGTGCGCGCCGAGGACTTCAGGATTACGGCGGGTCGCGAGAGCCTGAAGGCCTATCGCTCGAGCCCCGACGAGTTCCGCCACTTCTGCGGGAATTGCGGCTCGCCGGTGTACAGCGAGGCCGAGCATCGCAAGGGGATCCTCTCGATCCGCTGCGGGCTCCTGAATGACGACCCGCCCGTGCGGCCGGCGCGACACATCTATACGGCGTTCAAGGCGCCCTGGTACGAAATTCACGACCACATACCTGAATTTCCGGGCGCGCCACCCGCCGGGGCCTGATTTGTCGGCCGGAGCCTACACCGGGCGCGAGTCGCTTCGTGTCATCCTCGCCCGCGCATGGACACCGCGGTCGTACAGCTTGCCGATGCCCGGCCGCCTCAACTCCTCGAACGGATAGTCCCCGGTGACGGCGAGATGGCGCGCCGTATGCGCGCGCTCGACTGGTCGAAGACGCCGCTCGGGCCGGCCGAGCAATGGCCGCAGAGCCTGCGCGGCCCGGTGTCGCATCTGCTGGCCTCGAAGGCCCAGATAATCCTCTTCTGGGGGCCCGAGTTTGTCTCCCTCTACAACGACGCCTACATCCCGGTGTTCGGAGCCAAGCACCCGCAGATGCTCGGCCAGCCAGGCCACGTCGCCTGGAGCGAGCTTTGGGATACCGGTGTCAACCTGCACGCGCTGCTGGATGGCGTAGTCAACACCGGCGAGGCGTTCAGCGCGCGCGACCTCCTCTTCGTCGTGGAGCGCAACGGCTTCGTCGAGGACACCTACTTCGACGTTTCCTACGACCCTGTGCGGGGCGAGTCCGGCGCGGTCGCCGGAGTGTTCTGCATCGTCACCGAGACCACCGGACGCGTGGTCGGCGAGCGGCGCCTCGCCGTGCTGCACGACCTGGCGGCCCGCAATGCGAATGCCCGCAGCGAGCGCGATGCCTGCGCGCTCGCCGTGGCATCGCTCGCAGCGCGGCCCGACGAGGTTCCCTTTGCCCTTGCCTACTTCGGCGACGAGTTGCAGGCGGCAACGCCGGGCGCCGAAGCGGCGCTCGCCGCCGCAGCGCCGGACCGCATCAGGGAACTGCCGATCCCGGGTGGCCGCCTGATTGTGGGCATGAATCCGAGGCGCCCCTACGACGACCAATACGCCGCGTTCCTGGCTCTCGTCGCCGGCCAGATCGCGACCGCCGTCGTCGGCGCGCGCGCCTACGAGGAAGAGCGCAAGCGTGCCGAGTCGCTCGCCGAGCTCGACCGCGCAAAGACCGTCTTCTTCAGCAACGTCAGCCACGAGTTCCGCACACCGCTCACGCTGTTGCTCGGTCCGCTCGAGGACACGCTGACCCAGGTGAACGGCCCGCTCCCCGCCGAGGCGACCGCGGCGCTCGCCGTCGCGCATCGCAACAGCCTGAGGCTCCTGCGCCTCGTCAACACGCTGCTCGACTTCTCGCGCTTGCAGGCGGGCCGGATCGAGGCCAGTTTCGAGCCGACGGACCTCGCGGGTTTCACGGCGGAGCTCGCGAGCGTCTTCCGCGCCGCGATCGAAAAGGCCGGGCTGCGACTCGTGGTCGACTGCGCGCCGCTCGCCGGCGAAGCGTTCGTCGACCGAGAGATGTGGGAAAAGATCGTCTTCAACCTGCTGTCGAACGCCTTCAAGTTCACGTTCGACGGCGAAATCGCGGTGCGCCTGCGCGAGAGCGACGGCCATATCACGCTCACGGTCAGCGACACCGGCGTCGGCATCCCGCAGCACGAGTTGCCGCGAGTCTTCGAGCGTTTCCATCGCATCCGGCAGCCGCGGGCGCGGACGCACGAGGGCACGGGCATTGGCCTTGCATTGGTCCAGGAACTCGCGCAATTGCACGGCGGCGAAACGTCAGTGAGGAGCGGCCCCGCACAGGGATCGACGTTCGAGGTCCGGATCCCGACCGGCAAGGCGCACCTGCCGCCGGACCGGATCGAGGCGCATCGGCAACTGGCGTCCACCGCAACGGGCGGAGCTCCGTTCCTGCTGGAAGCGCTGCGCTGGCTGCCCGACGGTGACGGCCACGACGCCGATGCGACGCTTCCAGCGCTTGCCGACCTGCCCGTTCAAGCGCAGCCGCACCCGGCGCTCGCCGACCGGCTGCACCCTCGCGTACTCGTCGCGGACGACAACGCTGACATGCGCGATTACATCCAGCGCCTGCTCGGTACTGACTACCAGGTCGAATGCGTGCCGGACGGCAAGGCCGCGCTCGAGCGCATTGCGACCGCTCCTCCCGACCTCGTGCTGACCGACGTGATGATGCCCCACGTCGACGGCTTTGGCGTCCTTCGCGCCTTGCGTGGCGACGAGCGCACGCGGGCGATCCCCGTGATCCTGCTGTCGGCGCGCGCCGGCGAAGAGAGCCGCGTGGAGGGCCTGCAGGCCGGCGCCGACGACTACCTCGTGAAGCCTTTTGGCGCACGCGAGATGCTCGCGCGCGTCGCCTCGCACCTGCAGCTCGCGCAGCTCCGGCGGGAGTCGGGCGAAAGGCTCGACGCGCGGCTCAAAGAGCTCGAGGCCGCGAACGCGCATCTCGACAAGGCGGCGGAGCGCCTCCGCCTCCTGTGGGACGCAGCGGCGATCATGCTGTCAACGGACAACGCGGACTGGATGGTGCGGAGCCTTTTCGCGAAGGTGAGTGAGCACCTGGGCACCGATGCCTACTTCAATTTTCTCGTCAGCCCGGCAGGCGACTGCCTCCAGCTCGTTTCCTGCGCGGGCGTGTCCGACAAGTCGGCGCGCTCGATCCAGCGGATCGAGCTCGGCCAGGCGATCTGCGGCACCGTCGCGCTCCAGCGCAGGCCGATCGTCGCAACGCACATCCAGTCGTCGGACGACCCCAAGGTCCAGCTCGTCAAGTCCTTCGGCATCCGGTCTTATGCCTGCAATCCCCTGATCGCGGAGAACCGCCTGATCGGCACGCTTTCGTTCGCGAGCCGGACGCGGGACTCCTTCGAGCCCGACGAGATCGCGTTCCTCGAGACGCTCTGCCAGTACATCACGATGGCCTACGAGCGGCTCCGGCTCCTCGAACGACTGCGCGAAGCCGACCGGCGCAAGGACGAGTTCATCGCCATGCTCGCGCACGAGCTGCGAAATCCGCTGTTCCCGGTCCGCAATGCGCTGCAGCTCCTGCGGCTTGCCGACGGCAAGCGCGACGTGATCGAGGCCGCGCGCGGCGTCATGGAGCGCCAGGTCGCCCAGATGGTGCGGCTCGTGGACGACCTCCTCGACGTCGCCCGCATCACGCGCGGCAAGCTCGAGCTCCGCCGCGAGCGCGTGGAGCTCGCGGTGCTCGTGAACCACGCCGTCGAGGCCGGCCGGCCGCTCATTGAACAGTTGACACATACGCTCGAGATCCACCTGCCCTCGGAGCCGGTGTACCTCGACGCGGATGCCGTGCGCCTGACGCAGGTGATCCTGAACCTGCTCAACAACGCGGCGAAGTACACGGAGCCCGGCGGCCACATCACGCTGACCGCGACGCGCGAAGAGGGGGAGGTCGCGGTCGCCGTGCGCGACACCGGCATCGGCATCCCGGCCGACATGCTGCCGAACGTCTTCGACATCTTCACGCAAGTGGAGCCGCCGGCCGACCGCTCGCAGGGCGGGCTCGGCCTCGGCCTCACGCTCGTGAAGCACCTCGCCGAGCTGCATGGCGGCAGCGTCGAGGCGAGCAGCGACGGCACCGGGCGGGGCAGCACCTTCACCGTGCGCCTGCCCATCGCACAGGGTGCCGCAGCCTCAGTCGACGCGGCCGCGTCGCAGGCGGTTGCGAGCCTGCCAGGCCACCGCATCCTCATCGTGGATGACAACCGCGATGGCGCCAACAGCCTCGCGATGGTGTTGCGGATGCTCGGCAATCACGTGCACATCACGTACGACGGCATCGCCGCGATCATCGCTGCCGAGGCGTTCCGCCCGAACCTGATGCTGCTCGACATCGGTCTGCCCCGCATGGACGGGCACGAGGTCTGCCGCCGCATCCGCGAACAACCCTGGGGCAGGGACATAGTCCTCGTCGCCGTGACCGGCTGGGGCCAGGACGAAGACCGGCGGCGTTCGCTGGAATCCGGCTTCGACCACCACCTCGTGAAGCCGGTGAACCCGGCCGATCTCGAGAAGCTCCTCGCCGAAGACCCGCGCCTCCAGCCGCGGCCGCGCACGACCGATCCGCTTCGCGGCATACTGCGGGAAAGCCGGCCGCCCGCCTGACGCCGACCTCCCCGGTTCGCGCAGGCGACTCTGCGTGCCGCGCCGGGGGATTTCGATGGCCATCACGCGACGCGACTGCATCGGGCGTGCGCTCGCCCTTTCCACCTTGCCGCTGCTCGGCCCGCTCCGTGCTTTCGCCGGGGAATCCGATCCGCTCATCACCTCGGCCGACCAGGCCGTGGACGTCTTCGACTTCGAACGCCTCGCACGCTCGAAGCTCCCTCCCGCGCACTTCGGTTACCTCGCGACCGGCGTCGACGGCGACGCCACGCTGCACGCCAACACGACGGGCTTCGACCACCTGAGCCTGCGTGTGCGCCGTCTCGTCGGCGTGAACAAAGTCGACATGTCCGTGAACCTCTTCGGCACGACCTGGGAGACGCCGATCGTCATCGACCCGGTAGGCAGCCAGCGCGCGTTCAACCCCGAAGGCGAGATCGGCACCGCGAAGGCCGCCGCTTCGCGGAAGACGCTCCAGGTGCTGTCCACCGTCTCGTCCACGAGCGTCGAAGAAGTCAACGCGGCGCGCGGTGAACCGGTCTGGTATCAGCTCTACCCGACCGACCAATGGGACATCACGCAGGAACTCGTGAAGCGCGCGCGCGACGCCGGCTGCCCGGCGCTGGCACTGACGGTGGATCTCCAGGGCGGCTCGAACCGCGTGACGCTCGCGCGTTCGATGCGCGTCGATCCGCGCGACTGCAAGACCTGCCACACCACGAGCCGGACGCAATTGACCGGCTTCATCTCGGGCAAGCCGATGTTCAGCGGCCTCGACATCTCGAAGGTCGGCGGCCTCGCCTCGCTCGACATGAACTGGGATTTCGTGGACCGGCTGCGCGGGATCTGGCCGCGCAAGCTTCTCATCAAGGGCATCGTGACGCGCGAGGACGCCGAGCTTGCGATCGCGCGCGGCGTCGACGGCATCTTCGTCTCGAACCACGGCGGGCGCGGCGAGGACAGCGGCCGCGCGTCGATCGACAGCCTGCCCGAGGTCGTCGAAGGCGTGCGCGGTCGCATCCCGGTCATCGTGGACGGCGGCTTTCGCCGCGGCTCGGACATCTTCAAGGCGCTCGCGCTCGGCGCCAACGCGGTCGGCATCGGCCGACCCTACATCTGGGGCCTCGCCTCGTTCGGCCAGGCCGGCGTCGAGAAGGTGCTCGACATCCTGAAGAATGAGCTCACCATCGCCATGCGCCAGGCGGGGACCCGGAGCATTTCCGAGATCGACCGGTCTTACGTCGTCGACAACCGCAAGGCATGAGGTGATGCGCCCGTGAGGCTCGCCGAGGCTCACGCGATCCAGTGCCGCTGCGGCCAGCTCCAGGGCACCATCGCCGCCGGCGCGAAGTTTACGCGCGCGGTCTGCTATTGCCGCGACTGCCAGGCTTTTGCCGCCGCACTCGGAGCGCCCGCCGGCATGCTGGACGCGAAGGGCGGCACGGATGTCGTCGCAACCCTGCCGCGCTACGTGAGCTTTACCGCGGGCGCCAGGCGCCTCGCCTGCCTTTCACACTCGGACCGCGGCCTGCTGCGCTGGTATGCCAGCTGCTGCCGCTCGCCGATCGGCAACACGCCGCGCAACCCGAGGATCTCCTACGTAGGGCTCGTGCACAGCAGCCTGGGGCGCGATCCGCGCGACCTCGATGACGCCTTCGGCCCGCCGGAACTCTTCACCTTCGGTGAGCACGCGAAGGAACCCGTCCCGTCGGGCGGACTGCGCACGGCGGCAGCCACTATCCAGATCGCCTTCCGGCTCCTCGGCACTCAGCTGGACGGCTCCTGGCGGCGGACACCTTTCTTCGATCGCGACCTGAAGCCCGTCGCAAATCCGCATCCGCCCTGAGCGATGGGCAGGCATGCGGGTCGGGTGGCGCTAAAATAGCGGCCGATGTCGAAGACCCGGCTGGTGATCCGCTCCGCCCTGCTCGCGGCACTGCTGCTCGTCGCGCTCTGGCCCGATGCCGCCGCGCGCGCGCAGGAGTTCCGGCCCTACCCGTCGCCGAAGGTCACCGTCGACCAGTGGCAGAAGTACCTGCTCGAGGTCAGGTCCCGGCACGAGGCATCGGCGGAGATCTACAAGGACAAGAACGTCGTCGTCTTCTCGGACCCGGTCACGCGGACTTTCTACATCTTCACGACCAAGGACAATCCCGCCCACCCGGCCTGGATCACGCGGCAGATCGTCGAGGAAGGCGGCAAGGTCAACGTCCGGCAAATCGGCTACTTCGCGGGCGCGCAGGAGCCGTTCGACCGGATGTTCAGCGAATATCTCGAGCTCAACGAGCAGCTGAAGCACGAAGTCGAGCAACGCAATCAGTAGAGGCTTCCCATGACCGCCCGAATGCTGGCCATCCTCGCAGTTCTTGCGACCGTCGCGCCCGCACGCGCGGATGTGACGCTCAAGGCCTCCGGTACCGGGGAAGGGCTCGGCATGTCGGGCACTTCGTCGAGCACAACCTACATCAAGGGCCTCAAGATGCGCGTCGACGGCACGCTCGGCAAGAAAGCGTCGTCCACGATCTTCGACGTCGAGAACCAGAAGATGTATGTGCTCGACGAAAAGAAGAAGGAAGCCGAGGTCTGGAACATGACCGCCGTGTCGGAGGAAGTCGCAAATTCGGTCAGCGTGGGGGGCATCCAGACGACGATCAAGCCCAACGGCCAGACCAAGCAGATCGCCGGGCTCAATGCGGAAGGCTACGACCTCGAGATCATCGTTCCGGCGACGCTCGGCGGCCCCGGTGGGATGGCGGTGACGATCGTGATGAACGGAACGACGTTCGTCGTGAAGGGCGCTCCCGGCTCGCAGGACTACTCTGCTTTCTACGCGGGCGCCGCGGAGAAAGGCTGGATCTTCAGCGACCCGCGCGCCGCCAAGGGCCAGCCCGGCCAGGCGCGGGCGTTGGCACAGATGTACGCGGAGTTCGCGAAGCTTGGCGGCCTGCCGTATGAGTCGGACATGCACATCAAGCTGCAGAGCGAAGGCGTGATGGGCGGCCTGATGGCGAAGATGGGCAACGTCACGACCACTTCGCACATCGAGTCCGTCGATGCGGGCGCGCTCGCCGACAGCCTGTTCCAGCCCCCGGCGGACTACGAGCTGAAGCAGAAGAACTAGGGGCGGCGCGCGGAACCGGAATCCGGGCCGAACCGCTCCTTCAGGAACTCCAGGAACGTGCTGACCTTCGGCAGCAGGTGCCGCCGCGTCTCGTACACCGCGTTGATCGAGAGCTCCGGGCCCGGGTGGTCCTTCAGCACCTGCACCAGCTTGCCGGCGGCCAGCTCGTTCTCGACGAAGAAGCGCGGAAAGTAGGCGAGGCCGAGCCCGTCGAGCGCGAACTGCTTGAGCGCGAAGTCGTTGTTGCAACGGATCGTGCTCCGCATCGTCACGGTGACCCAGTCGCCTTTCGATGCCCGGAAGCGCCACTCGTTGGGCGCTCGCAGGATGCTGTAGCCGAGACCGTCGTGGGTCGAGAGCTCCGCGGGCCTGGACGGCGTGCCGTGACGACGCAGGTAGGCCGGTGAACCGACAAGTGCCGTCGGCACCGGCGCGAGGCGCGTCGCGACCAGCGTCGAGTCGCGCATCGGCGAGATGCGGACCGCAACGTCGAAGCGCTCCTTCACGAGATCCACCAGCCGGTCGCTGAGGTCGAGATCGAGCGTGACCTCGGGGTAGAGCGAGCGAAATTCCCGGATCCTGGGTGCGAGCTGCGTGACGCCGAAGTACGTCGGCGCGGACACCCGCAGCATCCCGCGCGGCTTGCCCGTCAACTGAGCGACGTCATTCTCCGCCTCGCCCAGCTCCGCGAGCGCCGCGGCGCTCCGGCCGAAAAGCGCCTGCCCGGCCTCGGTCAGCGCGAGGCGCCGAGTCGTCCGGTGCAGCAGGCGCGCGTCGAGCCGCTGCTCGAGGCGGTTGACGTACTTGCTGACCGCGGCCTTCGACATCGCGAGCGCGTCGGCGGCCTTCGTGAAGCTGCCGAGCTCGACCACGCGCACGAACACGGCGACGTCGGAAAGGGGATTCATGGCGGCTCATCGATTGTTTACGTAGGTGAACAATCTAATTCCATTTACCCCGATTATCAATCGGGCGGGAAAGCCTACATTTTGACCCACGCAGCGCCGGATGTTCCGGCGCAGGAAACCAACCAGGAGACAGACATGAACGCCCCTCGCAACACGGACTACGGCATCGCGCTCCTGCGCGTCAGCCTCGGACTCATGTTCATCGCCCACAGCGTGGTGCTGAAGTACTTCACCTTCGGCCTCGCGGGCACGGCGCAGTTCTTCGAGCAGATCGGGCTGCCCGGCTTCCTCGCCTACGTCGTATTCGGGATGGAGGCGGTCGGCGGCGTCCTGCTCGTGCTCGGCGTTCGCACACGGGAAGTCGCTGCCGCCCTCCTCCCGGTCCTGGCCGGCGCACTGTGGGTGCACTCGGCGAATGGCTGGGTGTTCAGCGGCGCGAACGGCGGCTGGGAGTACCCGCTGTACCTCATCGTGCTGAGCGTCGCGCAGATCCTGCTCGGTGAAGGTGCGTTCGCGCTGTCGCGGTCGACCGCCAGGACCGGACGCATCGTGGCGCAGCACACGGCAGCCTGAACGGCCTCTCTCCCCCGCGGCCGCGGTCATCGCCCTCCGGTGATCGCGGCCTTCTCTTTTGGACGCCCGGTTTCCGAGCGGCGTACATTAGAACGAGTTGCGCGGGGGAAACCATGCACACCGTGATCGTCATTGCCGGCGGGCTCGGCCTGCTTGCCCTCTTCCTGGTCGTCGGGCGCTACCTCGATCGCAGCACCGCGGCGGTCGCGCATGCGGCGCTGTGGTTCATCGTGGTGTGGCTCCTGGCGACGGGATTCAACCTCTCGATCGGAATGCGCCGCGGCTACTCGCTCGCCGAGGAGCTGCCGATCGCGCTCCTGGTGTTCGGGGTGCCGGCGGCGATCGCGGCCGTCATCTGGTTTCGCCTGACTCGCAGCGCGTAAGAGCGGCCGCGGCGGGCGCTTGCACTACGTCAGCCTCGCGGAAACGGCGCGGCGCCTGAAAGACCGGGCGATCTCACCGGTCGAGCTCGCGCGACACCAGCTGGATCGCATCAGCGCCCTGGATGCCCGGCTTCACGCCTTCGTCGCCGTGACGGCGGAGCGTGCGATGGGGGGCGCGCGCCGCGCGGAATCGGAAATCGAGGCCGGCCGCTATCGCGGGCCGCTGCACGGCATCCCGGTCGGCCTCAAAGATCTCTGCGACATGCGCGGCGTCGCGACGGGGGCCGGTACGAAAGTACTCGCCGACGCAATCGCCGACGATGACGCCACCGTCGTCAGGAAGCTGGAGGACGCCGGCGCCGTGATTGTCGGCAAGCAGGCCCTCTGCGAAGGCGCGTTCGGCCCGTATCACCCCGCGCTCCCCGTCCCGGTCAACCCCTGGCACGCGTCGCGCTGGAGCGGCGTGTCCTCGAGCGGCTCAGCCGTCGCGACGACGGCCGGCCTTTGCTTCGCTTCCATCGCGACCGACACCGGCGGCTCGATCCGCTATCCTTCCGCCGCCAACGGCTGCGTCGGGCTGAAGCCGACTTACGGCCGCGTGAGCCGGCACGGCGTGTTTCCGCTCGCGCCCTCGATGGATCACATCGGGCCGCTGGCGCGCTCCGTCGAGGACGCTGCGCTGATGTTCGACGTGATCGCGGGGCCTGACCGAAGCGATCCGACGTCGCGGCCCGAACCGCTCGAGGCCGTCCACCCACAGTTGGCGCGTGGCATTCATGGCCTTCGCATCGGCTTCGACCGCCGCTATGCGACAGACAACGTCGAGCCCGCCACGGCGGATGCCGTCGTGCAGGCGCTGGCCGAGCTCGCGAAGCTCGGCGCGACCCTGGTCGACGTCGCGATGCCGGACCTGACCCACCTCCGCCGCGCCTGGTACGCGCTCTGCATCGGCGAGGCCGCAAAAGCGCACTCGCGGACGTTCCCGAGCCGCGCCGACGAGTACGGAGCCGGGCTCCGCATCCATCTCGAGAAAGGACTGCGCATCTCGCCCGCCGAAAGCGCCGCCGCCACGGAAATCCGTTCGAAGGTCGCCGCGCAGGTCAGCGGGCTGCTCGCCGGCATCGACTGCCTCGCCTGCCCCTCGATGTCGAACTCCGCGCGCGAGAAGGATGCCGACCCGACCGTCGAAACGAACGAATCCTGGCGCCGGCTCGTGATCAACGACATCCACGCCAAGCCCTTCGACTTCTCAGGCAGTCCGACGCTGTCCGTTCCCTGCGGCTTCACGACGGACGGGCTGCCGCTCAGCGTCCAGTTCGTCGGAAAGGCGCTTGGTGAGGCGACGATCTGCCGCATCGGGCATGCTTACGAGCAGGCCACCGCCTGGCACACCCGGCATCCCGAGGTCTGATGGCGAACGTCAAGTCGAACTCGCTTGCCCGCACGCTCACGCTGGTACCGGCGACCGCGCTCCTGGTCACGAACGTCATCGGCGTCGGCGTCTTCATGAAGGCACGCGTGATGACCTGCAACGTCGGCTCGCCCTGGCTCGTCCTGATCGCCTACGCCGTAGCGGGCATCTTCACGATTGCGGGCGCCCTCACGTTCGCGGAGCTCGGCGCATTGATGCCGCGTGCCGGTGGCATGTACAACTTCATTGGCGCCGCATTCGGTCGCATCTGGGCTTTCCTGTACGGCTGGGTGGTCACGCTGATCGACGCCGCGGCGAGCAATGCAGCGCTCGCGATCGTCTTCGCAATCTTCTTCAATGACGTGATCGGCGGGACTCTCCCGCCCGGCCTGTCCAAGCTCGTTGCGGTTGGCGCCATCGTCGCCGTGACGCTCCTCGGCCTCGCGCGCATCCGCACCAACGGCCATTTCGCGACCGTCCTGACGATCCTGAAGATCGCGGTCGTCGCCGGCATCGGCCTCGCGGCATTCGTGTTCGGCGACGGCAGCCTGGGTCACTTTGCGCAAAGCGGCGCGGCCGGAACCTGCGAGAACGTCGCGGCGACCGCGCGGCTCGGTCTCGCGGGCTTCGGCGCAGCCGTCATCGGTGCGCTGTGGAGTTTTACGGGCTGGTCGATCGTGACTTACGTAGCGGAGGAAATACGGGAACCGGAAAGGACGCTGCCTCGCGCGCTGATCAGCGGCAGCGTCATCCTGACCGCGATCTACCTGCTGGCGAACGCCGGCTATTTCTTCGTGCTCACGCCGCAAGAGGTTGCAAGCGTGCCGGAGTCCTCGTCCGTCGCAGGCGAGGTGCTCATCCGACTGATCGGCGCGGGCGGCGTCTCGCTCATGGCCGCCGGCCTCATGGCGAGCTCCTTCGGCTCGATGCACGCTGGAATGGTCACGCAGACCCGCATGGCCTATGCGATGGCACGCGACGGACTGCTGCCCCGCTCGCTCGCCACGGTGTCGGAACGGGCGCGCGTGCCGACCCATGCCGTGATGCTGGTCGGTACCTTTGCCATCGCGTTTGCGCTCTCGGGCACCTTTGACGTCATCACCGACCTCGTCGTTTTCGTGCTGCTCCTGTTCAACGGGCTCGCTGTCGCCTCGATCTACGTCCTGCGCCGCAAGCTGCCGGACGTGCCACGCCCGTACCGGATGTGGGGATACCCCATTGTTCCCGCGCTGTACCTCGGCGCCACGATCTACCTCATGATCAATACGCTGCTTGCGACGCCCGGCCGTGCGCTCGCGGGTATCGGCATCGTCGCGCTCGGCCTTCCCGTCTATTTCTACTACGCGCGTCGCCTGCCCAAAGCCCGTATGGAAGACTGGCTCGCGCCCAAGGCGTAGGCCGGGCGCCATGAAGCCGAGGACCGAATACGCCCAAAGCGGCGACCTGCACATCGCCTACCAGGTCGTCGGGAACGGCGCACGCGACCTCGTGTATGTGCCCGGGTGGGTCTCGAACGTGGAGATGGCGTGGGAAGAGCCTACCCACGCCCGCTTCCTGGAGCAGCTCGCGTCGTTCTCGAGGCTCATCATCTTCGACAAGCGTGGCACGGGCCTTTCGGACCGCGTGCCGAACGACAAGCTGCCGCCGCTCGATGAGCGCATGGACGACCTGCGTGCCGTCATGGATGCCGCAGGCTCGGAGCGCGCGGCGGTATTCGGATTTTCCGAAGGCGGCAACCTCAGCACCGTGTTTGCGGCCTCCTATCCGAAACGGACCGCCGCGCTCGCCCTTTTCGGTACCTTTGCGAAGCGCAGCCGGAGCCCCGACTATCCCTGGGCACCCACGGTCGAGGAGAGAAACGAGCTCGTCTCACACGTTGCGCGCGAGTGGGGCCGGGGCATGGATCTCGAGCAGTACGTCCCCAGCAAGATGAACGACCCGGCTTTCCTGGGCCGCCTGAGCGCCTACTTTCGGAGCGCCGCGAGCCCAGGCGCCGCGGTCGCCCTGCTCAAGATGAATACAGAAATCGACATCCGCCACGTGCTGCCCGCCATCCATGTGCCGACCCTCGTCATGCATCGCACGGGCGACCGCAGCGCCAACGTCGAGGAAGCGCGCTGGATGGCGGCCCAGATTCCCGAAGCGCGATTCGTCGAGCTGGCCGGCGAGGACCACATGCCCTGGGTCGGCGACCAGGACGCGATCCTGGACGAGATCCAGGAATTCGTGACCGGC
>Ga0075423_10000456_pt1 | contig 32997 bp, 37 predicted proteins | sample SoiMethybrSBSTD2_FD_80114 | JGI IMG/M metagenome (GOLD analysis project Ga0075423, IMG submission 80114) | Bulk soil microbial communities from a Populus tree surrounding site in Tennessee, USA - Soil MetaG P. TD hybrid SBSTD2 | ecosystem: Environmental > Terrestrial > Soil > Tree plantation...
AGGCGCAGCAGCGCGCCGCCGAGCTGTACCAGGCGGAGGTGAAGAAGCTCGCCTCAGGCCTGCCGTTCCCGTTTCAGCTGCCGCTATAATCCGCCGTGTCGGCCATCGAAGATCTCGTGACGGAGCTGGCGAAGCTCCCCGGGATCGGGCGAAAGACCGCGCAGCGGCTCACGTTTTACCTGTTGAAGCAGCCGGCGGAGACCGCCACGCGCTTGGCGGAGGCGATCCGCAGCGTGCGCGCGCGGGTGACGGCGTGCGGCGAGTGCGGCACGCTCACCGACGAAGATCCGTGCGCGATCTGCCGGGACCCGCGGCGTGACCCGGGTGTGCTGTGCGTGGTGGAAGAGGCCTCGGACGTGACGGCCATCGAGCGCGCCGGGCGGTTCCGGGGCCGCTATCACGTGCTGGGCGGGCGGCTCTCTCCGCTCGAGGGTGTCGGTCCCGAGGCGCTGCACCTCGACCGCTTGATGGAGCGGGTGGCGAACGGGGGGGGAGCCGGGTTGCGGGAGGTGATCATCGCCACGAACCCGTCGATGGAGGGCGAAGTCACGGCGACCTACCTGCAGCAGCTGCTCAAGCCGACGGGCGTCCGGGTGACCCGCATCGCGCGGGGGATCCCCGTGGGTGGTGATCTCGAGTACGCCGACGGCGTGACCATCGCGCAGGCGCTGTTGGCCCGGCGGGACATGACGGAGTCCGATAGACCCGAGGGGACGTAATGGCGGGTGCGGCGAGCTGGTCGTTCTCCGAGAACGATTTCAAGCAGATCCAGCAGCACTTGCAAGCGTTCCTGCGGGATTCGAACGCCCGCTGCGCGCTGCTCGTCGACCGCACCGGGCAGCTGGTCGCCACGGTCGGCGACCCTCCGCAGTTCGACGCCACCGCTTTCGCCTCCCTCACCGCCGCCGACTTCAGCGCCAACGACCAGCTCGCCAAAATGATCGGCGAGCACGAGTTCGCCTCCCTGGTGCATCAGGGCGAGAAGGAGTCGATGTTCCTCGCCGACGTGGCGAAGCGCGTGATTCTCGTCGTGCTGTTCGACCAGCGCACCACCTTGGGTCTCGTGAAGCTCAAGGGGAAGGGCGCCGTCGAGAAGCTGAACAAGGTGTTCGAGGAGATGTTCAATCGGGTGGGCGCGGGCCCGACGGCTCCTGAAAAAGGCTTGCTCGAGGGGGCGGAAGACGAAATTGACAAACTCTTCGGTTGAGAGGACGCGCGTCCCATGTCGATGATCAACTACGCGTCCCGCGAGATCAACTGCAAGCTCGTGTACTACGGCCCGGGCCTGGGCGGCAAGACCACCAACCTCGAGCACATTTACGGGAAAGTGTCGCCCAACACGCGCGGCAAGATGATCTCGCTCGCCACCGAGACCGAGCGCACGCTGTTCTTCGACTTCCTGCCCGTGGACCTGGGCACCATCCGGGGGTTCAAGACCCGGTTCCACCTCTACACGGTGCCGGGTCAGGTGTACTACAACGCGAGCCGCAAGCTCATTCTGAAGGGTGTGGATGGGATCGTGTTCGTGGCCGACAGCCAGATCGAGCGGATGGAAGCGAACGTCGAGTCGATGCAGAACCTGTACGACAACATGTCGGAGTACGGCTACGACCTGACGAAAATTCCGTTCATCATCCAGTACAACAAGCGCGACCTGCCGAATGCCGCGCCCATCCGGGACCTCCAGGCGTCTTTGAATCCGGGGTGGCCCATCGACGACGGCGCGCAGCAGAAGGTCACACCCGACCCGTCGCACCCGGGCGAGCACCTGGTCGACAAAGTCGACAATCAGTGGGTCGGCCGCGCGCCCTACCTCGAGGCCGTGGCGGTGCGCGGCGACGGCGTGTTCGACACGTTGAAAACGGTGAGCAAACTGGTCTTGAAGACGCTGAGCTAGGGACGGTCTCATGCGCTGGACCCTGCCCAATATCCTCACGCTGGCGCGCATCTGCCTCACGCCGGTCATCGCGCTGCTCCCCTTCATCCAGGGGTACTGGCCCAAGGTCATCGCGTTCCTGATCTTCCTGGCGGCCAGTGCGTCCGACGTGGTGGACGGCTACCTGGCGCGCCGCCGCAACCAGGTCAGCGAGCTCGGGCAGCTGCTCGACCCGATCGCGGACAAGCTGCTGTTGTTCGCCACGCTCATCCCGATTTTCTGGCTCACGCGCCACCCCACGATTCTGGTCGACTACCGCATCCCCTGGTGGGGCAGCTTTCCCGTGTGGGTGGCCTTGCTGCTGGTGGGGCGCGAGCTCCTGATTACCGCGTTCCGATTCTTCGCGAAGCGGCGCGGCGTCGTGATCCCGGCAATGGGGGCGGGGAAGCTCAAGGCGGTGGTCCAGAACACGTTCATCGGGGCGACGCTGTTCTGGTTCGCGTGGAAGGACGCGCTCGCCGCGCATCCGTGGGCCGGGTGGTTCCGCAATTTCTGGGACCAGTTCCACGGCGCGGTCGTGGCCGTGACGCTCGCCGGCGCCATCCTCCTCACCGTGTACTCGCTGATCGTGTACCTGTATCGCTACCGCACGCTCCTCAGGGGCGGGTGAAGCTCGAAGTTCTCACCATCGGCACCGAGCTGCTGCTCGGCTACACGGTGGACACGAACGCCGCCGAGCTGGGCCGGGCGCTCGCCGCCGCGGGCGCGGAGATCGCGCGCCGGACCACCGTTGCCGACCGGCCCGAGGCGATCCGCGCCGGCATGGTCGAGGCCCTCGACCGCACCGGCTTCGTGATCACCACCGGCGGCCTGGGCCCCACGCGGGACGACATGACCAAGACCGTAGTCGCCGAGCTGCTCGACAAGCGGCTCGTACTCGACGAGCGTTTGCTCGCGAGTATCGAGGCGCGGTTCCAACGCATGGGCCGGCCCATGCCTGCCATCAACCGGACGCAGGCCGAGATCCCGGAAGACGCCACGATTCTGCCGAACCCCCGCGGTACGGCACCCGGGCTATGGGTGGAGGACGCCCGCGGCCGGGTCGTGGTGCTGCTTCCCGGAGTGCCGCGCGAGATGCGCGGACTCCTGGTCGATGAGGTGCTTCCGCGGATCGTCGCGCGGCAGGGCAGCGGGCGCCGGGTCGTGCTGTCCCGCACCGTGCGCACCACGGGCATCTCCGAGTCGGCCTTGGCCGAGCGCGTCGGGCCGATCGAGCCCGAGATCGCGCCCCTCACGCTCGCCTACCTGCCGTCGGTCGAAGGCGTCGATCTCCGGGTGACCGCGTGGGGGCTCGAGCCCCAGGACGCCCAAGCGCGCCTGGCCGTCGTTGTGGAACGTCTCACGGCCGCAGTCGGTGAGCACGGCTACGGTGAAGACGACGCCGACCTCGCCGCCGTGCTGCTCGCCGCGTTGCGCCAGGGACGTCACCGCTTGGGCGTCGCCGAGTCGTGCACCGGCGGAATGATCGGGGAGCGGATCACCAACATTCCCGGCGCGTCCGATACCTTCATCGGCGGCGTCGTGGCGTACGCCGACGTGATCAAAACCGCCGCGCTCAAGGTGCCGCTCGAGACCCTCGAAGCGTACGGCGCGGTCTCCGAAGCAACGGTGCGGGCGATGGCGGAAGGCGCACAGCGCCTGTTCTCGGCCGACTGCTCCATTGCGGTGACCGGAATCGCCGGCCCCGGAGGAGGGACCGCCGAGAAGCCCGTCGGTACGGTGTGGCTCGCGGCTCGAAAGCATACGACCACGCGCGCCCTCACGCGGGTGCTGCCGGGCGACCGCGACGATGTGCGCCGCCGCGCGGCGCAGGCGGGCCTGGACCTGCTCCGCCGACTGCTGGCGGAGACCTAGATGCCCACGCTCACCGCCCCCGACGGCACGCTCTTGGTCTACGACATGTACGAGGCCGCCGAGCCGCGCGCCGCCGTACTGGCGCTACACGGCTGGGCCGATCACGCGGGCCGGTGGCGCGACGTCGGCGAGCGGTTGTGCGCAGTGGGCTACTCGACCTATCTGCTCGACCTGCGCGGTCACGGCCGGTCGGGGGGCCGCCGCGGCCATCTGTCGCGCTTCAGCCAGCTGTTGGGCGACCTCCAGGCGTTCCGCCGCGTCGTGCGCCTGCGGACCGACCGCCCCCAGCTGCTGCTTGGCACCTCGTTCGGCGGGCTCGTGGCACTGCGCTACTTGGAGACCCAGCCGAGCGATCCCATCGCCGGCACGGTGGTCGTCTCGCCCTGGCTCGGACTGGCCTTCCGTCCGCCTGCCTGGAAGCTGCTCGCGGCCCGGGTGTGTGCCGATCTCTGGCCCACGCTCCCGGTCCCCGCTCGCCTGGATGCCGACACGCTGAGTCGCGATCCGGCTGTGAACGGCGCATACGCGGCCGATCCGGCCGTGCACGGCGTAATGACTCCCGGCGCGTGGCGCGAGATTCAATGGGCGCAGCGGGCCGTGCCGGCCGACGGCTACCGCATCGAGGCGCCGCTGCTGTTCCTGTTGGCGGGCGAGGACCGCGTGGTCGATGCTCATCTGGCGCGCGCCTTCGCCGACAGCCTGAAGGGCTCCGTCCTGGTCCGCTGGTATCCCGAGATGTACCACGAGGTGTTGCACGACCCGCAGCGCGACACCCCGCTCGGCGACGTGCTGGCCTTCCTCGCCTGCCGGGTGTGAACGCCTGCTCGCTCGACACGGCCCACCCTCGCGGCTATGTTCTTGTCTGATAGCCATTTCCGGACTCGGACCTGGGACCGGCCAGCCAAAACGGCGCATCTCGGACGGCATACCGATTGCTGATGAAGCGCAACACCATGAACGACAAGCCAGAACCACCGGAGCCGCCGGAGCCGCCGGCGGGCCCTGAATCCGGAGCGTTGATCGAGCCGTCGGACGAGGCGGTGGTCCGTCTCGAGGGAGAGCTGGCGGAGATGAAGGACCGCTACCTCCGGCTGGCCGCCGAGTACGACAATTTCAAGAAGCGCTCCGTCAAAGAGCGCACCGAGGCGTGGCAACGGGCACAGGCCGACCTGGTGCAGCGCCTGGTGGATGCCCTCGACGACCTGGCGCGCTTCGCGCACGTCGATCCGACCCAGACCGACGCCAAGACGATTCACGACGGTGTGGACATGGTGGAACGGAAGATGTGGAAGGCGCTCGAGGCGGCGGGTGTCGCGCGGGTCGATCAGGTGGGGGTGCCGTTCGATCCGCACATGCACGAGGCGGTTACGACGCGACCCGCCGACCATCCGGCGAAGGATCATACCGTGGGGGCGGTGCTGCAGCCGGGGTACCGGATGGGCGACGCCCTGATCCGGCCGGCGCGGGTGATTGTGCTGCAATGGCAGGGGGGCGAAGGGCGGGGGAGCGGGGACGGGAAGTAGATGGCTTCGCAGCGAGACTATTACCAGATCCTCGGAGTCTCCGAGACAGCGACGACCGACGAGATCAAGAAGGCGTTTCGCCGCCTCGCCAAGCAGTACCACCCCGATCGTAATCCCAACAATCCGCAGGCCGCCGAGCGCTTCAAGGAGATCAATGAGGCGCACGACGTTCTGAGCGACGCGGACAAGAGAAAGAAGTACGACCAGCTGCGGCGCTACGGGGCGTTCGCGGGCGCCGGTCAGGGCTCCGGGCGCGCTGGCGGCTCGGCATCGGGCCCCGATGCCGACTTCGATCTCTCCGACCTGGGCTCGTTCGGAGGACTGGGAGACCTGTTCTCCTCGATCTTCGGTCGGCGCGGCGCCGGGGCGCCACTCGACGACGAAGAGGAGATCGAGACGGCGATCTCGATCCCGTTCCGGGTCGCCGCGCTGGGCGGGAAGGTGCCTGTGACGCTCACGCTGCCCCAGATCTGCCCGACGTGCACCGGCTCGGGTGGAGCGCCCGGCACTACGTTCTCAACGTGCCCGGAGTGCAAGGGCCGGGGCACGATCTCGTTTGGGCAGGGTGGCTTCGCCGTACAGCGGCCGTGCCCCGTGTGCCGCGGGCGGGGTAAGGTCCCCGCGCAGCGCTGCCCGACCTGCCAGGGCTCGGGCGAGGTGCGGGCGCAAAAGCATCTCACGATCACCATCCCGCCCGGGACGGAAGACGGGACCCGGCTGCGCTTGAAGGGTCAGGGCGCCAAAGGGCGCGGTGACATCGTCGTGGCGATTCAGGTCGAGCCCGATCGGTTCTTCCGGCGCGAGGGACTGGACGTGATCGGTGTGGTTCCGATCAATCTGGCGCAGGCGTTACTCGGCTCGAAGATCAAGGTGCGCACCCTCGACGGGAAGCGCGTGGTGCTCAAGGTGCCGCCCGGCACCCAGCACGGCCAGAAGTTCCGCATTCCCGGGCAGGGGATCGAGCGAAACGGCCGGCGCGGCGATCAGTATGTAGAGATCCACGTCCAGATTCCCGAGAAGCTCACGCCTGAGCAGGAAGCGGCGGTACGCGAGTTTGCCGAGAAAAGCGGGATGAAGCACTAACTCACAGCTGCTTCACCATCACCAACGCGGACTTCGGGCAGGCCGTGGTGAACTCCGGCGACTGCAACACGACCGCCTCGACCTGCGCGCGGCTGATCGGCGTGAAGCCGAACTTCGGGAAGAACCCTTCAGCCGTCTCGGTGAGCAAATACACCGTACGGACGCCGCGGCGGCGGGCCAGATCGAGCGCGGCCACGGTGAGTGCCACTCCGAGCCCTTGCCCGCGGAGCGGTGTCGCCACGGCGACGGAGCGAAGCAGCGCGGCGCTGCCGTACAGCTCGAGCGCCGCGGTCCCGACGACGCCCGAATCGCGGCGCGCCACCAGCGTGCTGGCGACGTGGTCTTCGATACTGGCGCGCGGCAGCTTGCTCGCGGCCAGCAACTCAACGATGGCCGGCAGGTCGGCTGGGGCGGCGGGTGTGATGTGGGGCTTCATGTGGACGTGCCTTCGCCCCTTGCTCGGGGGAAGGGGTCGTGGTAGTGTGTAGGCCCTATGCAGACGTTCGCCGGTTTGGGCGCAAATCGCAATCGGAACCCCAATCTCCCGAATCTGGGGGCCCGGGCGGCGTAACGTTTGCTGGCAGTGCGAACGATGCGCCCCCGGTACCGACCAGTCCCGGGGGCGTTTGATTGGCACATTGGGGTGTAGGTCAATTGGCAGACCGCCCGGCTGTTAACCGGGAAGTTGGAGGTTCGAGTCCTCCCGCCCCAGTTCTCCACGACGCCGGCGCGCGTTTGTGCGCCGGCCCGCCTGGTGATAGTCTCCACGAACCATGGGACCCTCGGGCAGCGGCGTGACGCCGGGCGGATTTCGCGACGCCCTGCGGGCGCAGCGATTCCTCCTCGGGGAACTGTTGGTCGCGGGCGCGATTCTCGCCGCCGGGTACGCCGGGATCCTCCCCTTCAGCGCGACGCCGTTCCTTCTGGTTTTCGGCGTGGTCTCTCTCTGGGCGCGCGGCGATGGCGCGCGCGCCGTCGGGCTGACCGTCCGCTCCGATTGGGGTCGTACGGTGCTCCTGGGCATCGTCGCCGGGATCGGCTATCAGGGCTTCAGCCTTTACGTCGCCGAGCCCGCGCTCGCTCGAGTGACGGGCCGGCTGCCCGACGTCAGCTTGTTTGCCCCGCTCGCGGGCAACGTCCACTTTCTGCTCATCTCGCTGGCCGTCGCGTGGACGCTCGCCGCCTGCGGCGAGGAATTCGTCTTCCGCGGCTACCTGCTCACGCGCGTCGCGCGAGCGCTGGGTGGCGCCCCTCGCGCGTGGCTCGGCGCGCTGATGGTCACGAGCATTCTGTTCGGTGTCGGTCACGCGTACCAGGGGCTGTCGGGCATGATCACCGCGGGGCTGGGTGGTTTCGTATTCGGGCTCTTGTACCTGGCCACCGGCCGCAATCTCTGGGTGTCCGTGGTCGCTCATGGCACGATGGACACGGTCGGCTTTCTCCTGCTCTTTTCGGGGAAGTATCCCGGGGCATGACGCCTGGGCTCGTTACGGTCTTCGAGACCGGGAACCCTATCGCGCTCGCGCTCGCAAAGGGCGCGCTCGAAGCCGAGGGCATCCCGTTCGTGGTCCAGGGCGAGGGCCTGCAGGACTTGATCGGGCTCGGGCGGTTCCCCGGTGGCTTCAACGTCGCGGCCGGCCCCGTGAAGATTCACGTGGACATGCGCGACGCTCAATCTGCGAAACAAGTACTCGCGGATATCGAAAACCCTTGAAACCTCGACTTTCCGTCCGGCGGTGTTGCGTCCGCGCCACACGGACTCCACGTTTCCACTTGCGTCGGAGCGTTGGGCGGCGATAATCATCGAAGACTCGCCGACGGACTCTCTCGGGACATTCGAATGCATCGCTGCCTCATCGTCGTCACCGCCGCCGCGGCGGTGTCGAGCGGATGCTACTTCCGCCGCTCGATGCATGACGCGCCCACGCCCAACAGTTCGGTCACGGTCACGCTCACCGCGGACGGGACTGAGGCGTTGTCCGACCCTCTGGGTCCCGGTGCTCGCGCGCTCGACGGGCGCGTCCTGCCGAGTGGTTCGGATACTGTCGCGCTCGCGGTCCACCGCGTGACGCGCATCGATGGACGCATCGAACAATGGAAGGGCGAGCACGTCGCTTTCCCCCGGCGCGCGGTGGACCGCGTGGAGCGGCGCTGGTTTTCGCCCCTCGCCACGGCCGCCGTGGTGGGTGGGGCGTGACGGGGCTCGTGCTTGCGGCCAACATGGCGGGGCGCACCCCCGTATTACACTGAGGCCCATCAGCCCTTGACGCCGTAGCGCTGCCCGGGCTTAGTATTCGAGACCGGTTGCGAAGTGAGCCTCATGTTGCCTCTGCTTCTCGTCGCGCTCTTGCAGAACGTTTCCGACGGCCAGACCCCGTCGCGTGACGCGCGACCGGTTCGGGTGTGGCTCGGCTCGGGGAGCGTCCTTACCCGCGGCACCCCCGTCCGTGTCTACGTTCAGGCGGCGCAGGACGGCAACCTGATCGTGCTGCACCGCCGCACCGACGGGCGCACCGAGGTGCTGTTCCCCGGCAAGCCCGACGAGGACCCGTTCGTCCGCGCGGGCACCTACGAAATCCAGGCAACGCCGAGCCGCGTCGCCTTCGTGGTCGCGGAGCCCGACGGCTCGGGACTCGTGCTTGCCGCACTCGCACCCAGCACCTATCGGTTCGACGAGTTCGTGCGCGCCGCCGCATGGAACCCCGACGCGCTCGCGCCGTCGTGGGACGGCTCGGACGGCGAGGGCGTCCTCTCGGACATCGTGCAGCGCATGCTCGGCGACGGCTATTTCAATTACGACATCGCGACGTACACCGTCGCGCCGCCCGTGTACGCGATGCAGCCGGATAGCGCGGCTCAGTACCCGATGTACCCGACCTGCACCGATTGCACGTTTATCGGGTTCCAACAGAACGTGTTCGAGCCCCTGGTCCTGTTGTGCGATCCATTCTTCTCGCCCTGCATCGGCGACGGACGGTTCCACCATCGCGGGCGGCCCCCCGAGGTACCAGCCGCCGAGCCGACCCGCACCATCGCGCTCTCGATGCGCGCATCGTCCGCGACGAGCGTGATTCCGCATGACGGACGACCGGGGCGTGGGACCGGGTTCGTACGTAAGGGGCCGACACTCGGCAACCAGCCGATCGAACCCCGCGCGCGAGCGCCGCTGCCGGTTCCACATGAACGGGCGAGCGTCCCGATCCGAGCCGTGCCGCTCGGCCCGGGGCGATCGGTGCTCGCAAACGTGCCGGCACGCCCCGCGGTCGCCAGCCGGCGCCGCAGCGTGAGTGCCCCGGCCGAGCGCGCGTTCGGTCGGGTCGTGAGCCTGACGCTCACACCCACACGGGTGCCGGACGAGGAGGTCGCAGCGCCCCGGAGCAGCGGCTCGGTGGTCTTGACCGGCCTGACGGTATCGCCACCCACCCAGCTCGCAGCGCCCTCGCGCACGCTCGTGTCTCGGCGAGAGGCGCTCGCCGTCCAGACGACCGCACCCCTGGCGGTCCGGGAGCGGGGAGTGGCGGTGGCTGGCGGCCAAGCGAGCGGCGGAGCGGAAGCGCAGCCGGCGACAGGACGAACCCAGGGGCTCGCGCTCCCGCCCGCCATATTCCACGGCGCTCAGGCGCGTCTGCCCGTCACGCGTACCGGTGTTCGGCGGCGCTGACGGGACAGCCGCTCTGCGGGCAACCGCCTAGCGGAGTCCGTGCCGACCGACTGGAACGCCATCCGCTCGGAGCTGGTCGAGATGGCCCGCGCCGACCTCGCCCTGCGCGACGACCTAGCCCGCGACGGCTCGCTCTTCCAGGGTTACCATCCGCGGATGGAAGCGCTGCATCAACGCCATGCCGCTCGCCTGGCGGCGCTCATCGACGCCCACGGCTGGCCCGGACGCTCGCGCGTCGGCGACGAAGGCGCGCGCGCGGCGTGGCTTGTCCTGCAGCATGCGATCGGAAACCCTCCACTCATGCGCCGGGGCCTCACGCTGCTCCAGGGCGGGGTGCGCGAGGGTGACGTCTCGCCGCTCGAGGTGGCCATGCTCGAGGACCGGATCCGCACGTTCGAGGGCCGGCCTCAGCGTTACGGCACTCAGTTCGACTGGGACGAGCACGGACGCTTGAGTCCCTTGCCGATTGAGGACCCGGCAGGTGTCGACGCGCGCCGGCGTGCGATCGGCCTCGGGCCGCTGGCCCTGGATCTCCGCCGCCGTCGCGGAGCGATCGCCCGTGGGCCGGAGCGCCCGCCGGCCGATTGGGTCGGGCGGCGGCGTGAGATGGAGACGTGGCTGCGGCAAGTCGGATGGCGAGACTGAGGCGCGGACCTGCGACGCTACGTTGTACGATGCTCTAGGGGTGAGCAACGTACAACGTAGCGTCGTACCGTCCTAGAACGGCTATTGACCTACCGTGAAGTCGATTCGCTTCAACAGCGTGCCCGCCGCATCCTTCAGCTCGACGTGCCAGGCTCCGGTCCAGTCGGCCGGCACCGTCTTGCGGCTCCACGTGCGCCATGGTGACCCGCCCACTTGCAGCTCGACGTCGCCCACCTGCGTATCGCCGTGGAACCACACGTGGTGGAGGCTCGAGCCGCCGGCGCCCTCGACCTTGGTCCAGCAGATCAGCTGACCCACGTCGGCCGGGAACACGGTGCCGGTGTCCTGCGGCTGCCGATCCAGGATCGAGCGGGCGACCACGGCCTCGACGACGTTCACTGGCGCCGCGGCAGCGGCGGGTGCCGCGGCCTGGGTGGTGTCCTGCGCGGCGAGCCCCCGGCCGAGGAGCAGCGCCGACGCGGCGATCATGGCCATTCGCTTCATGACGGCTCTCCTTCAGAAGGTGTCTCTTGTACGGCGCGTCGGCGGCGATGTTCCAGCCACGTGCCCAGCATCGCGGCGATCAGCGTCCCGCCTGCCGCGCCTCCCAGCTGAAACCTCGCCTGGTACTCGCGTTGCCGTCCGGCGCATTTTCCGGCGAACAGCGCGCCGACCATGGCGCCGCACGACCCCTGGATGAACGTGAACCCGTAGCCCGCGCCCCAGCCGAACAGGACGGGCAGAGAGCACAGGACGAGATGACGGAGAAACAGCTTCATGGCGAACCCATAACGTGAAGGAAGAAAATGCGCCGTGACGGTCCGCTCGATGACGGCGCTCACAGTCCCCGGGGTCGGATGTCGGGTCAGCGTCCCCGCTCGACCTTCCAGCGATCGACTTCTCGTCCGGCGTCGCCCGTCCCTCGGATGACGTGATATTCATCGAACAGGGGGACGGTCAGACAAGAATGGTTCGGGATGATCTCGACCTGGGTCCCGACCGGGAAGCGACCGTCGAGCGCTGCAGGCGATTCGGCACGAATCAGGCCGTGCTCTTGGGACAACGTGGCGACCGTGAGCTCGGGAGCCCCCCGTACCGCGCCCATGGTCTGCGGAGCCACGTGCGCCGGCCCTGGATCCTTCGACAGCTCGAGCGCCCCGGCGTCCACGATGAAGTGCGCGGCCCCGGGTTGATGCGACACGACGGTCGCGAGCACCGTCACGCCTACGTCCGCGGGCTCGCAGCACCCGATCAGCACCATGGTCCGGTCAAAGAACACGTAGTTGCCCGGCCGCGCTTCGGAGACGCCGGCGAGGTCCTCGGCGGCCGCCATCGCCGGCGTCGAGCCGACGCTCACCTCTCGCACGGGGACGCCCGTTGCGCGGACCCGCTCGGCGAACCCGACCATGACGCTGCGCTCCTGTTCCGCCACCCGGGCCGCTTCCACCTTGCTTGTCGTACGGTAGGCGTGACCGGAGTGGGTAAGGATGCCGTCGAACACGAGTCCTCGTTCCTTCCCCAATTCGGCGGCGACCCGCAGGGCGTACGGCGACGCTGGGTCCACGCCCGCCCGATGTAAACCGCTGTCCACCTTGAGCCACACGTGCAGACCCGACCCCGCGAGCGCGCGCGCGGTGCTCTCGTCGTCGACGGTCACGCGCAGCGTCGCGCCGGTCGCTTCCGCGAGGCGACGCGCGTGCGGGATGTGGCTCGGGTCGATCGGGAACGCCCAGGTGACGTCGTCGAACCCGGCCCGCGCGAACACCTCCGCCTCCACCAGCGTCGACACCGTGAGCCCGCGCGCCCCCCGCTCGAGCTGCAGACGCCCGACCTCCACGCACTTGTGCGTCTTGGCGTGCGGTCGCAACGCGACGCCCAGCTGCCGCGCGCGCTCCGACATGTATCGGACGTTCCGCTCCACCACGTCCAGGTGGAGCAACAGCGCCGGTGTCTCGAGGTCGTACACCTATCGCACCACGTGAAATTCCGTTTGCCGCCGCAGGATCCAGTGCATGTGGCCGTCGGCTCCGAGCTCCGCATCTTCCTCCTGCGCCGACCGCACCGGCTGGCCGCCCCATTCCGGCAACGGGGTCGTGGCCTGGAGCTCGATGGAGAACCAGGTGTTGGGGACGAGGCTCACGTCCCCGCGCCCAGGCACCCCCTCTTGATGGTCCCACAGGCCGATGAGCGGCCCGGCGCCGTGCCCGCGGTCGCCGATCGGGTGTGTGTAGACCGTGCCGGTGATCCCCGCTGCCCGCATCTGCGCCAGCGTGGCGGCGAGCACTTCGTTCCCGGTCCGCCCCGGCCGCATCTCGGCGAGCAGGATGTCCTGCAGCCGGTTCGAGTTCTTGAGGGCCTGCTTCAAGCCCTCCGGGACGTCTCGCTCCCCGGGCCGCAGCACGTAGCCCATGTGCTGCGTGTCGGTGTTCAGGCCCAGCGCGGTGATGCCGAAGTCGCAGTGCAGCACGTCGCCCCGCTGGATCACGACGGCACCGGAGTCCGACAGATCGACGCCCCGCCGCTGCACGTCCACGTCGGTGTGGAACCAAGTGCCGAACCCGAGGTCGTTCACCCGTTGGCGCATCCACCAGGCGACGTCATCGGTCGTCGTCTTGCCGGGCGTGATGACCCTGCTCGAGAACGCCGTGTCGATGGTCCCCCAGACGACCTGCATCAGGCGCCGGTACGCGGGGAGCATCGCCGGCGCCCGGATCTCCTGATACTCGAGCGGCAGGTTCTCGGCGCGTCCGATGCGGGCCCGGTAGCGCTCGGGGAGCGTCGCCTGAAGCTGCTCCCACTCGCCCGCCGACAGCCCATCGGAGAACGCGTGGGTGAGCGAGATATCCACGGCGATGGTCTGTGGGTCGCGCTCCTCGATGACCCGGCGCAGCAGATCCCACTGGGCTTGTCCCACCAGCTCGGGGCGGCGGCCGATCGACGGATCGATCACCTCCTTCGCGTGGTAGGCCTCGTACAACCCCCCCTGTGAGGCGCCGCCCAGCGCGAGCCGCTCGACCCCGCGGTCCCGCCCCCGGTCGAAGAAGACGTAGATGGTGCGGCGCCGCGCGTAGAAGGAGGTGGCGGAGACCAGCGACCAGAACACCGGGTCCTCGTTGTACTCGCGCATCGGGACGACCCACATGGCGACCTGATACTGGCGCATCAGGCGCGGCAGCACCGAGTCGAGTCGATAGCGCAACCACTCCTGCTGCACGGCCGCTTGCTCGCGTAGGGTGCCGAGGGGGCGCGTGGGAGACGAGCTGAGGGGCAGCGCCCCGCCCGACGGGGCTCCCTGCACGAGGAGAGTCGAGAGTACGAAAGCGGTGAAGGTCATGCGGTCGAGATATAGAAAAAGGTTGGAGTCAGCTCCGCCATATTCCCAGCGTCAGGCTCGCCCAGCCCGCGAGCAAGCACAATCCACCGGCGGGCGTTATGGCGCCGAAGGCGCGCACGCCGCTCAGCGTGTATGCGTACAGGGAACCGGAGAAGATCACCGTTCCCGCGACGAACAGCCATCCGGCCGTCCGCACAGGCGGCGCGGGCCAGCGGGTCACCGCCCAGGCCACGAACAGCAGCGCGAGCGCGTGGTACATCTGGTAGCGCGCGCCGGTTTCGAACGCCGCCAACTGGTCGGGAGCGAGCCGCGTGCGCAGGGCGTGCGCCCCGAACGCACCGGCGGCCACGGCCAGGAGCGCCGAAACCGCGCCGAGCGCGGCGAACGCTCGGTCCATCAGTCGAGCCGGCGGCCCTTCACTTCGATGCGGCGGTAGCGCTCGATCCGCCCGGATCCTCCGACGAACGCGGAGGCGAACCAGCTCGTCAGGCCCACCACGATGGACCCGAGGATCGCGGCCCACAGCCCGGCGAGCGAGAAGCCCGGCATGAGCCACGCGACCAGCGCGAGCGAAATCCCGTTCACGACCAGGATGAAGAGCCCCAGCGTCAGTACGGTGAGCGGGAGCGTCAGGATCAAGATGATCGGGCGGATGACCGCGTTCACGATGCCGAGCAGCAGCGCCGCGACGACGAGGTTGCCCCAGCCGTCGATCTGTACGCCCGGGACGATGGTCGCGGCGGTCCACAAGCCGAGCGCCGTGATCACGAGGCGGAAGACGAAGCCTTTCATGGCTTCAAAATACTAGCGCGCGTCCCGCCGCGCCCGGCCGGCGACGAACCGGGCCGTCACGCCGGGGGGCACTTGCACCCCGAGCTGTGCGTCGAACAGGATCGCGCCCTCGAGCGAATCTCCCACCTTCGATGCGCCGATGCCGGCGAACGGTCCCAGGTCAGCCGGCCAGCCGTAGATCAGGGCCTGCTCCGGCGAACCGTACCAGGTGACGGCGAGCGTTTCGGCCCGGGGCGCCGCGAACACGAGGGCGCCCTGGAAGCGGCACGTCCCGTCCACGACGACGCGCGCGGTATCGAGAATGACGCCCGTGAGCTTGAAGCGGTCGCCCATCTCGGGCAGCGTCACGGTGTCGCCGCGCGCCACGACCCAGTGGCCGACGTAGCCCTGGGAGAAGCGCGTGCGCAGGTGCATCTCCGACGAGCTGCACGGGTTGGCTGGGCCGCAGCCGCCGAGCGCGCCCAGCAGGAAACCGATCCACCGGCTCAGGCCGTGAGCCCTCACGGGGAGACGCTGTCCGTCGCTCGAACCCGGGCACTCGCAGAGTCAGCCGCCCGCATCGCGCTTCCGACCCCGCTCGCGCCGGGGATGCGCGACTGCGCGAGGATCGAGTCCCGCTGGCGCTCGGTGAGCGAGTCGCCGTCCGCGGCGGACTTGGCCGGTTTGCCGCCGGCGCATGCGGTGAGGAGGGCGAGGGCGATGGTCAGCGTGCGGGCGCGCATAGGCCTCCGAATTGTGCGGACGTCATCGGGCGGGTGCCAACGTAATATGTAGGGGCGCAGCATGCTGCGCCCCTACCTTTGCGGAGGCTCGCTTCGTGAACCGTCTATGCGTCCTGTTCGCCGGCACGCTCGTCGCCTGCGCTCGCACCTCCCTGACCGACCAGCTGGCGCGGGCCTCCTGGGTGGACCTGACCTATGCGTTCGACTCGACGACCATTTACTGGCCTACGGCCAAGCCGTTCCGGCTCGAAGTGGTCTCGGCGCAGCGCACGCGCGCGGGCTACTACTATGCCGCGAATAATTTCGCGGCGGCCGAACATGGGGGAACCCACCTCGATGCGCCGGTGCACTTCGCGGAAGGAAGGCTCTCGACCGACCAGATTCCGCTCACCCGGCTGACCGGCCCGGCGGTCGTGATCGATGTGAGCGGCCAGGCGGACGCGGATCGCGACTTTCGGGTCGCGCCGGGCGACCTCGAGGCGTGGGAACGGAGTCACGTGCCCATTCGCGAAGGTACCATCGTCCTGATCCGGACAGGGTGGGGGAGCCGCTGGCCTGACCGGGCTCGCTACCTCGGCACCACGAAGACCGGATTGGCAGCGGTGCCCGAGCTGCACTTCCCCGGGATCCATCCGGACGCGGCACGCTGGCTGGTCGCGCGCAAGGTGCGCGCGGTGGGCATCGATACGCCGAGCATCGACTACGGGCAGACCGCCACGTTCGACACGCACCAGGTCCTGTTCGCCGCCGACATCCCGGCGTTCGAGAACGTGGCGCATCTGTCCGCCGTCCCCGCGACTGGTGCGTTCGTGGTCGCGCTGCCCATGAAGATCCGCGGCGGCAGCGGGGGGCCGCTCCGCATCGTCGCGGTGCTGGCGGAGGGCGCGGTGGCGGTTACGCCCCCTTGAGGAGCCGCCGGATCAGTACCCCGTAGGCGACGAGGTTGACCATCAGCACGAGCGTGCCCAGTAGGGCCTGCGTCGGTCGCGCGAGCCCCGCCGGGTACAGCGCCGGAATCACATAGTGCTCGACGAAGCCGCCGTGGTACCCTTCCAGCCCCGCGCGCTCGCGCAGCGCGTTCTCGAGCGGCGTGAGCGGACAGATCCAGCCCGCGTACTCGATGGCGATCCCCCACAGCGCGCAGGGGACGTGCAGCAGCGCCACGGCGCGCCAGCGCCACGCGAGGAACCCGCCCAGCACGGCGAACAGGACGAACGCCGCGTGCACGAGGACGACACCGTCGGCGAGGAGGCGGTAGAGCATCTTCAAGCTCCCCTTATACGACGAAAACCCCCGCCGGACCAGGTCCGGCGGGGGCTCGCGTGACCGTCGCGCCGTTTCAGGCGCCCATCAGACTCTGGCACGGGCTGAACAGACTCAGAATCGCGAACTCGATGGCTCCGGGCAGACCGAACAGATCCAGGAACGCCTGGCCTTCGGCCGCCGTGAGCTGGGTGCCGTCGGCGTGGCGAACCGAGATCCCGTTGTCGGTACCGCTGACCCGGACCCAGGGCACGTCGTTCACGTCGATCGCGATATTCATCGTCACCGTCTCCGTCGTGGGCGACAGGATGGTGATGGTAATGGTGCCGTGCACCGACACCGTTTCGGTGCCGTGCGTGATGCTGAAATCCGTGATCGTCAGGGTGAGATGGTTCGCGTCCGCCAGCACCAGCGACTCGTGCAGCTCGACATGAATGGCCGGATTATCCAGGTCCCACGTGATGTCGATCTGGACGTCGGGATTGTCCGTGTCGAGCTGAGTCGCCGCAAACGATGCGGCGAACGTGAGGGTGTGCGTGCCATCACTCACGAACCCGGCCGCCGTCGCCGTGAACGCCGTCGCCGGGCTGCCGGTGACCTGGCCGCTGACCGTGTAGTTGGCGTACTGGGTGCCGGGGCTCGCCGGCGTGCCGCCGCTGACGATGACGTGAAGCTTGTCGACCGCCGGTGCCGTCGTGCTCTCGTCTATAAGATCCACGAAGCCCGTGGGCGTGAGCGGCGCCTCGACGATGTCACCGGTGATCGGATCGACGGCGTACAGGATGATGCGGACCCGGTCGTTTGGAGCCGCTGGCGTGAAGGCTCCATCCTGCTCGTACGTGTGGGTCGTCGTGTTCCACACCCACGTCGTCCCGAGCAGCGGCGCGGGGACTACGCTGGCATTGATGCCGCCCGAGAACGTGGCCGCGCCGCGGCGCAGCGCCTGCAGGCGGGCCGCGGCATTCGCCTCCAGCGCGCTGGATGAGCGCGGCGGCCTGATCGGCGCGGCGCGGAGCAGCATGCCGACCCGGCTCGGTGCGGCGGCCGGCGAGCCTGCCGCGCCGCTGATCGCGCCGAAGCTCTGGAACGTCGGCGACAACAGCACGTTGGACACGGCCTGGAGATCGCTGCTGAGGCCTGCGGGGTTGGACAGGTGAGCCTGCGGGCCGGTGGAGTCGCTGCAAGCGGCGACGGCGAGCGCAGCGGCGACCAAGAGGCCCCACCGGGTGTGACGGTGATGTGCTGGCATGCTGGTCCTCCGTAATGAGGGCTTGGGGCCTCGTCCAAACTGCAACGTACCCCGGAGGAACAAGATCGGGCCGTGACGGGGCGCACGGTCCGCCTCATGGGGAGGCGGAATGCGAGAACGGGCTTGGGGCGGTGGGAGTTAGGCGATGACGCCGCCGCCGAGCAGACGGCCGTCCGCGCGGTACAGGGCCCCTGACTGCCCAGGGGTGATCGCCCGCACCGGCTGGGCCAGATCGAGGGCGATCGTCTCACCCGTATACGCCCGCACCCGACCGGAAACGGCGGGGGCGCGGTAGCGGCACTGCACCAGGACCTCGTCCCCTGGCGCCGGCGGCTCGGCGAGCCAGTTCACCTCGGCGAGCGTCACGCGGTGGCCGAATAGCTCGTCCCCCGAGCCGATCACCACCTCGCGCGTGTCCGGGCGGATCGCCACCACGTACATCGGCTCGCGGAATCCACCGGGGAGGCCGCGGCGCTGACCGACGGTATAGCGCGCGAAGCCCGCGTGCTCGCCGACCACCGCGCCACCCGCGGTCACGAGGGGCCCCGGGCTCAGGGCCGGCGCCTCGGCGGGGAGGTGACGCTCGAGCACGCTGACGTAGTCATCGTCGGGGACGAAGCAGATCTCCACCGACTCGAGCTTCTCCGCCGTCACGAGGCCGAGTTTACGGGCGGCCGCGCGCGTCTCAGGCTTGGTGAGCTCGCCGACGGGCGTCAGCATCCGCGCCACCACCGCCCGGTCGATGCCCCAGAGGAAATACGACTGATCCTTGCGGGGATCGCGCCCGCGGAACAGCGCACCATCCCGCGCGATCGCGTAATGGCCGGTGGCGACGTACGCGCAGTCGAGGGCATCCGCGTGGTACAGGAAGTCACGGAACTTGGTGAACGAGTTGCAGCGCACGCAGGGGATGGGCGTGCGGCCCTTGGCGTACTCGGCGACGAAGTTGGCGATCACGTCGCGGCCGAATCGGTCCTCGAAATTCAGGACGTAGTGCGGGATCCCGAGCTTGTGCGCCACGAGCTGGGCGTCGGCGATCGAATCGAGGGAGCAGCAAGGACGGTCGGGGACGGAGTCGCCGTAGCAGAACAGCTTCATGGTGGCGCCGACGACGTCGTACCCCGCCTCCACCAACAGAGCTGCGGCTACCGACGAGTCCACGCCTCCCGACATCGCTACGAGAACGCGTTCCCTCACCGTCCCACCCCACCCGAGTGCGGAATGTGGAATGTGGAGTGCGGAATTGAAGAAGAGAGTTCGATCTCCAGGGCCAGTCGTAGGGGCCGACGCTGGCGCGCTGCATTCCGCATTCCGCATTCCGAACTCCGCACTTGCATCACCGGTGCAGCACCGCGCTCAGGGCCCGCACCTTCTCGACGATCTTCGGGAGCGCCGCGACCGTCGCCTCGACGTCGTCCAGGATACTCTCTTTGCCGAACGAGAACCGCAGGGCCGCGACGCCCAGCTCTCGCGGCACGCCCATCGCCGTGAGCACGTGCGACGGCTCGACCGCACCGGTCGAGCACGCCGAGCCCGAGGAGCAGGCGATCCCCGCGAGATCGAGGTGCATCAGCAGGGCCTCGCTGTCCGTGCCGGGGATCGACACGCTCGTGACGTGCGGGGCCCGCCGCCCGCGCGCGCCGTTGATCACCGCGTCGGGCACGGCGGTGAGCAGCCGGCGCTCGAGCTCGTCGCGCAGCGCCGCCACGCGGGCGGCGAACTCCGCCTGCTCACGCGCCGCGAGCTCCACCGCCGCCCCGAGCCCGACGATTCCCGGCACGTTCTCCGTCCCCGGCCGGATGCCGAACTGCTGGCCGCCGCCGTGGATGATCGCTTCGAGGGCGTGGCGATCCCGCACCACCAGGGCCCCGATGCCCTTGGGTGCGCCGATCTTATGGCCGGAGACGGTGAAGAGGGTGCATGCGACGTCGCGCAGCGACACGGGGATCTTGCCGAAGGCCTGCACGCCGTCCACGTGGAACGGCACGCCGGCCTCGCGACATCGGGCCGCGAGCCGAGCCACCGGCTGCACGACGCCGATCTCGTTGTTCACCCACATCACGCTCACCACCGCCACGCCGCGCGCGAGCGCCTCGCTCAGCGCGTCCTCAGCGACCTCGCCCGCCCCGTTGACCGGGAGGATGATCTCCTCGCCGCCGAGACGCGTCACCGCGTGCGCCGCCGCCAGGACCGCCTTGTGCTCGATGGCCGACACCGCGACGCGGAATGGCCCACCGCGCTCGCGCGCCGCCAGGGCACATCCAATCACCGCCAGGTTGTCCGCCTCCGTCCCGCCGGACGTGAAGATCACCTGGCTCGGCTCGGCCCCGAGGGCCTCGGCGATCCGGCGCTTGGCTTCGTCCACGCCGGCCCGCGCCGCGCGCCCGAAGCGATGGGGCGAGGAGGGGTTCCCGAAGGCTTCCCGCCCCAGATAGGGCAGCATCGCTTCGAGCACCTCCGGACGCACCGGTGTGGTGGCCGCGTTGTCGAGGTAGACCAGGCGCTTGGGCATGCGGGAAATCTAGAACCTAGAGGGATTGCACGCCAAGCTGCAGCACGTCGTCGACGGCCAGCGTTTCGTGGCAGAAGAACGGCTCGCCGTAGGCCGTGCGGATCAGGGAGCCATAATGCGCCGACTGGATGCGGATCAGCTCGTAGAGATCCTGCCCCGTGGGATGGATCTCCCCCGCCGCCTTGGCGCCGTCGAACTGCGAGGCGTAGCAGCGGATCGCCGCCATTTTGGTATCGAAACTGTCGGAGATGTCCACGACGAACGACGGCTTCACCGGGTCCTCGCGGTAGGCGAGCGCGTAGAGGACCTTGAACGGCCGGTGCGCGTCGCCTCCCCCTACGCCCCCGTACTTGGCGAGCCCGGCCAGGTAGCACGCGTCGCGTCCCAGCTCCGACGCGATGCGGTGGTCGGGATGGCGGCCCACGGGGAAGGGGAGAATCACGACCCGCGGACGTGTCGCGCGCACCAGCTCGATCACCTTCGCGCGCGACGGCTCGTCGTTCTGGAGGTGGGCATCGGGGAGCCCGGCGTTGAGGCGCACGTGCACGCCGAGCGCCCGGGTTGCGCGCTCGGCCTCAGCCGCGCGCGTGGCGGCGTCGCCGCGCGTGCCGGTCTCGCCCTGCGTCAGGTCCACGATGCCGACGCGGTGACCTGCCTTCACCGCCTTGGCGAGCGTGCCGCCGCACGTCAGCTCGACGTCGTCGCGGTGGGCGGCGATGGCGAGGAGATCCACCTGCTGGGAGGTCACGGTCCCTCTCGGAGTGCGGAATGCGGAATGCGGAATGCGGAATGGACCGAGCGACCTTCGAACCCGGTGGCCGGCCGCGTGGATCGGACTCTCCGCCTCAATTCCGCATTCCGCATTCCACACTCCGCATTCGTGTTCATTCGTATCTCAATGCCTCCACGGGATCGAGTCGTGCCGCCCGCGCCGCTGGGGCGATCCCGAAGACGAGCCCGACCGCGATCGAGACGATCGTCGCGATCGCGGCGCTCCACACCGGGACGGTGGTACTGAAGTCGAGCAGCCGCTTGAGGAACTCCCCGGCACCGACCCCCACAATGATGCCGAGGATGCCGCCCATCAAGGTGAGCGTGGCTGCCTCCACGAGGAACTGCCACAGCACGTCGCGGCGCGTCGCGCCCATGGCCTTGCGCAAACCGATCTCGCGCGTCCGGCTCGTCACCGACACCGTCATGATGGCCATGACCCCGATCCCGCCCACGAGCAGCGCGATGCTCGAGAGTACGAGCATCACGAAAAAGAACGCGAACGTCAGGCTGTCGAAGATGCCGAGCACCTGGTCCGAGGTCAGGAGGTCGAAGCTGTTCGGCTCGCCCACGCGCAGCCCGCGCAGGCGCCGCAGCTGCAGCGTCGCGGCGTCCATGGCGCGGGCGACGCTCACCTCGGGCCGGGGCTTGACGAGGATGATCAGGCCGTTCACCTGGTCGATCTGGAAGCGCTCGCGGGCCGCCTCGAACGGCACGATTCCCGCGATCTCCGGGGCGCCTGGCACCTCGAAGATGTTGGTGGGTCGCTGCCACACGCCCAGTACCCGGAACGGGCGGCCGCCGATGCGCACGATCTCCCCGATTGGATCGTGCGCGCCGAACAGCCGGTCCACGGTGCGCTGCTCGATGACCGCGACCGGCGCCCCGCTGCGCAGCTCCGCCGTCGTGAAGACACGACCCGTGACCAGTCCGCCGCCCAGGATCTCCATGTACCGATCGTCGGCGCCGAATACGCCCAGGATCTGCGTGCGGGTGCCCGCGTATTCGAAGCGGTAAAACAGTTGCGTCCAGATCGCCGCGTAGTGGATCTCGGGCAACCGGGCGATGGCCTCGGCCTCCTCGGGGGCCAGGGCGGGCCGGATGCGCACTTCGCGCGGCAAGGCGTCCGGATTGAGCGGCGTGGACGAGAAGAACCGCAGGATGCGGAACGTGGTGGGCCCGACGACCTCGAGCGTGTTGACGATCTGCTCCCGGAACCCCGTGACGATCGATGCCATGGCCATGACCGTGGCGATCCCGATGACCACGCCGAGGATGGTGAGCCCCGACCGCAGCTTGTTGGTCCGGAGCTGGTCGAGCGCGATCAGCCAGCCTTCCCTAATGGAGTGGAGGGCCATACTACTCGGCGCGCAGGGCTTCGATCGGGTCGAGTCGCGCCGCCCGCAACGCGGGGTAGACGCCGAACACGATGCCGACGATCACCCCCACGCTCAACGCGAGGACCACGGACCACAGCGTCACGCGGGCCGGCAGCGGGGACGCGGCCTCGACCAGCGCGGCGAGCGAGGCGCCGGCGAGCAGGCCGGTGCAACCGCCCAGCACGGAGAGCACGATCGACTCCGCCAGGAACTGGCGCCGGATATCGCGTCGCGACGCCCCGAGCGACTTGCGGATCCCGATCTCCCGGGTGCGCTCGGTGACGCTCATGAGCATGATGTTCATGATCACGATGCCGCCGACCACAACGCCGATTCCGGTCACCGCCGGCACCACGTTGAAGATGACCCGAGTGAGCCTGGCCCAAAACGCGATCAACCCCTCGCCGGTATCGACGGTAAAGTCGTCTTCTTCCCCCGGCCGCAGCCGGTGCGCGATGCGCATCGCCTCCTCGGCGCGGAGCATGCCGTCCGCCACGCCCGCGGCCGTCGCCATCTTGACCGAGATCACGGTGGTCTGGCGCCGTCCGTACAGGGCCTCAAAGGTGGAGAGCGGCAGCATGACGAACCCGTCCCAGGACTGCCCCAGCACCGTGCCCTTTTTCGCGATAACGCCCTTGATGGTGAGCTGCGCGCCGCGGACCCGAATGGTGTTGCCCAGGGCGAGGTCCGGGGCGCCGAACAGTTTCTCCGCCACGTCGAAGCCGAGCACCACGACGAGCCGCCGCTGCCGCTCGTCCACGTCGGTGAACGGCGTGCCAGCCGCAAACGCGTAGTCCTGGACCACGACGAAGGGCGGCGTGACACCGAACACCAGGACGTCGCCCACCGTGCGGTTCCGCCACTGCACGTCCGCCATCGGGGTGGGCCAGCCGGACTGGAGGGAGATCGCCTGCGCGTCGGGCAACGCGCGCTCGACAACGGGGACGTCCTCGGGCGCGATGATCGGCCGTCGCTGGATCTTCTTCCATTCTTCGTCGTCGATGAAGCCGACCTGGATCGGGTCCCGCCGGATCTGAAACGCGTTGACCCCGACGATCGCGCCCGCGAGGCGCTCCCGCACGTACGCGTTCATGCCCTGGATCACGGCCACCACCGCCACCAGGAACCCGACCGACACGATGATCCCGAGCAGCGTGAAGAACGAGCGGAGCTTGTGGCTCCACGCGGTCCGGAGAGCCTGGAGGATGGCTTCGGAGAGGGGCATGGCGCTGGAAGCTAGTGCGGAATGCGGAATTCGGAATGCGGAATGGACGGGCGGACTTCGATTCCGCACTCCGCACTCCGCATTCCACACTATTCGTAGCGTAAGGCTTCCACCGGATCCAATCTCGCCGCCTTGTTGGCCGGATACAGGCCGAATCCGATGCCGGTGAGGGCCGACGCGGCCAGCGCGGCGACGATGGACCACACCGGCACGTGGGCCGGGATCGGCGTGAGGCTGGCGACGGCGAACGCGAGCACGCCGCCCGCGAGCATGCCGGCCGCGCCGCCCACGAGGGTCAGGGTCGAAGCCTCGACGAGGAACTGCCACAGGATCGCGCGCCGGGTGGCGCCGAGCGCCTTACGGACGCCGATCTCCCGGGTGCGCTCGGTCACCGAGATCATCATGATCGCGACCACACCGACGCCCCCCACCATCAGGCCGATGGATGAGAGGACCAGCATCACGAGGAAGAACATCCCCGTGACCTGGTTCCAGGAGTCGAGCAGCTTGTCCTGGGTCACAATGGAAAAGTTGTTTTCCTGGTCCGGCTTGAGTCCCCGGAGCGAGCGCAGGGTGGCGATCACTTCATCCATGGATTGCTGTTGGGTGTAGCCCGGCCCGGGTGCGACCGCGAGCCGCATCATGCCCTTGAAGTACGGCACGTACTTGACGAACGCGCCATGCGGCATCCCGACGAACGGCGGGGTCGCGCCGCTGAACAGGCTCGGCGGCGGCGTGTACACGCCGATCACTTTGAATGGCGCGCCGGCGATGTGGATCGTCTGGCCGATCGGGTCGCGCCCGCGGAACAGCTGGTCTTCCAGTTTCCGGTTGATGACCGCGACGGCCACGTTGGCCAGATCCTCCAGCCGCGTAAACGTGCGTCCCGGGTCGACGTCACCGCCGTTGACCTCCACCCACTGCGCGGACAACCCCGAGACGTCGACGGATTCGAGCCGCCGGTCGCCGAACTCTACGGTCGCGGAGCTCTCGTCGCGCCGCGTGACGTAGCGCACCGAGGGCAGCAGCGCGACCCGGTCCGCCTCGACTTCCGTGATCTCCGGGTTGCGCCGCCACGGGCTCGACTCATCGGAGCCATCCGAGACGTTCACCCCCGCCTGAAAGAAGCGCCACACCAAAAACGTGCGCGGGGCGATCGACTCGAAGATGTTCGAGACGCTGCGGTTGATCCCGCTGATCATCGCCGCCATCACCATCACGACCATCACGCCGATGGCGACGCCGAGGATGGTGAGGGCCGCACGCGCCTTGTTGCTGCGCAGCGAGTCGAGCGCGATGCCGACGCCTTCGAACAGGCCGGTCATAGCTCGTGGCGCAGCGCGGCAATCGGATCGAGCCGGGCGGCGCGGCTGGCCGGGTACACCCCGGCCACGATGCCCACGCCGGCGCCGAGCACCACGCCCACCAAAATCGACCAGGGCGCGACCGCGGCGGGAAGCGGGGTGACGGCGGCCACAACGCCCGCCAACCCGATTCCCACCGCGACCCCGCCCGCCGCCCCCACGATGGCGAGCGTCGTGGCTTCGACCAGAAACTGTCGCAGGATGTCTCGCCGCCGGGCGCCCAGCGACTTACGGATGCCGATCTCGCGGGTCCGCTCGGCGACCGCCATCAGCATGATGTTCATGATGACGATGCCGCCCACGACGAGCGACACGGCGACGAGACCCGGAAGGGCCACGAACAGCACGCGGCTGATCTTGCCCCAGAAATCGAGCACCTCGTCCGCGGTTTCCAGCGCGAAATCGTCCGGCTCACGCGGTCGCAGGTGGCGCCGGCTGCGCATGACCGCTTCGGCTTGGGCCATCGCTTCGCGCATTTCCAGCTGGGTGCGGGCCTTCATCGCGAGGGCGTCGACCACGCGTGGCTGGTTGACGTAGCGTTTGAGGGGAGCGGTCGCGGGCGCCACCGCGAACTTGTCGAGCGACAGCCCGAACAGGTTGCCCTGCTTTTCGACGACGCCGATCACCCGATACGGCAGGTCGAAGATCTTCACCTCGCGGCCGATCGGATCCTGGCCTTCGAACAGCTTGTCCGCCAGCTCGTGGCCCAGCACCAGGACCGGCATGCCGGCCTGGACCTCCTGTGCGGTGAAGGCCCGGCCCCGCTCGAGCGCGAGCGAGCGAATCTCGAAGTAGAGCTCCGTGGCGGCCGTGACCGCCACGTCCTTGGCCTGCCTGCGGCCCGCCGTGAGCATGGCGCGCGTGGTCGACTCCCACGCGGCGGCCACCGGGGTGGTCACGCCGCGCATCACGGCCTGCGCGTCCTCGTAGGTCACGCGGGGCCGGCGGCGCCACACCCGCCACGTCGAGTCGGTGACGTTGCCGAGCTGCACGTCGGGGAACTGCCGCAACCGGAACGTGTTCACGCCCAGAATCGTGCCGGCGAACTTGTCGGTCATGTAGCGGTTCATCCCCTGCACGACGGAGACGACGGCGATCAAGAACATGACGCCGATGAACACGCCGATGATCGAGAACGCGCTCTTGAGCTTTTGCGTCCGGATGGTCTGCAGGGCGAGTCGGATGGCCTCGAAGAATGGCATGCGATGCGATGCGCCGCGCGGTTATTCGTAGCGGAGCGCTTCGACCGGATCGAGCCGCGCCGCCTTGCTCGCGGGATAGATGCCGAACAGCAGGCCCGTGACCGCGGCCAGGGCGAGGGCGACCACCACGGAGCCGATGGGCACGTACGCCGGCACGGGCGTAGCGTTGGCGAGCACCAGCGACACGAGCCAGCCGAACGCCATGCCGACGATACCGCCCACCAGCGTCAGGGTCGCTGCCTCGACGAGGAACTGCCACAAGATCTCCCGGCGCGTGGCGCCCAGCGCCTTGCGCACGCCGATCTCGCGGGTGCGCTCCGTCACCGAGATCATCATGATCGCGATCACCCCGATGCCCCCGACGAGCAGGCCGACCAGCGACAGGACGATCATCAGGACCCGGGCCACCAGGGTGAAGCTGTTGATCGCCTTCACGTAGACTTCCTGGGTGATCGCATCGAAGTTGTTCTTCTGGCCGGGCCGGAGCCCCCGCATCTCGCGCATCGCCACCGTCACGTCGTCGATGGCGCGGTCCACCGTCACCGAGTCCTCGGGCACCACGAACATGTCCATCCAGCCCGGGAAGAACGGCAGGTCCTTGATGAAGGTGCCGTGCGGAATCATCACCTCGGGGCGGTCGCCCTCGCCGAACAAACGGGGTGGGGGGTCGTACACCCCCACCACGTCATACGGCAGACCGCCGATCTTGATGCGCCGCGCCATCGGGTCGCGTTGCCCGAACAAGTTCTCGGCGAGCTTGGTGTTGACGACCGCGACGTGGCTGTTGGCGGCGTCTTCGAGGTGGGAGAACGAGCGCCCGGGGTGGATTTGCCCGCCCTCGATCATGGGCCAGTCGGCATCCCGGCCCCGCACGTTGACGGCCGACAAGGTATGGCCTTCGAAGTTGATGTCTGCCAGGGTGTTCTCGTCGACGACCACGAACGCGATGGTCGGCAGCTCTTCCAAGCGCCTCGCTTCCTCCATGGTCACCGGGGGTCGGCGCCGCCAAGGGTCGGGATCCTCGGGGTCTTCGTCCTGCCCGCCCCAGTAGCGCCCCACCCAGAACGTTTTGGGCCCGAGCGACCCGAGCATGTCGGAGATACCCTTGTTGAATCCGCTGATCAACGCCCCGATGACCATCACGACGGTGACGCCGATGGCGACGCCCAGGATCGTGAGCGCCGCCCGCATCTTGTGCGCCCGCAGCGAGGCCAGGGCGATGCCGACGCCTTCGAACAGGGCGGTCACGCGCTACTCCTGGCGCAGCGCCGCAATCGGGTCGAGGCGCGCGGCCCGGCTGGCCGGATAGACGCCGGCGATCACGCCGACGCCCGCGCCCATGATCACGCCCAGCACCACCGACGCCGGTGAGACGGTGGCGGGGAGCGGGCTCACGGCGTTGATCAGCAGTGTGAGGCCGATGCCGGCGACGATGCCGAACGCGGCCCCGACGGTGGCGATGGCGGCCGATTCGGCGAGAAACTGCCGCAGCACGTCGCGGCGCCGCGCGCCGAGTGACTTGCGCAGCCCGATTTCCCGAGTTCGCTCGCTCACCGACATGAGCATGATGTTCATGATCACGATCCCGCCGATCACGAGCGACACCACTACCACGCCCGGAAGGACGACCACCAGGATGCGGCTGATCCCCGCCCAGAAGCGCTGCACCCCCTCGGAAGTGTCCAGCACGAAGTTGTTGTCCTGGTTGGGGCGCAGGTGATGTCGGCTGCGCATGACCCCCTCCGCCACTTCCATGGCTTCGCGCATCTCGCCCTCGGACCGCGCCTTCACGAGGAAGGCGTCCAGGATGCCGGGCGGGTTCACGAGGTTTTGGGCGGGTGACATGGCCGGCACGACCACGAAGCGGTCGAGCGGGAATCCGAGGACGCTGCCTTGCTTTTCGACCACGCCGATCACTCGATACCCGATCCCACCGATCCGCACGCTGCGGTCGAGCGGGGTCCGATCGGCGAACAACCGCTTGGCGACGGCCTCGCCCAAAACGGCCACCGGCACGCCCGAGCGGTTCTCCTGGGCGGTGAACGGCCGGCCCAGCGCGATCCGCAGGTTCTTGATGTCGAAGTAGCGCTCGCTGGCGGTGGTGAGCTCGATGTCGCGCGCTTCCTTGCCGCCGTAAAAGACGGAGACATTCTCGCTCGACTGCCACGCCGTGACGACGGGCATCGTCAGGGCGGTGCTCACGGCCTCGGCGTCGCTGAACCTGATGCGGGGGCGCCGCCGCCACTCCCGCCACAGCGAGTCGGACACGTTCGCCGCGAACATCGGCCGGCGCCGCAGCTGAAACGTGTTCACGCCGTACAACGTCTGGGCGAACTTCTCCGTCATGTAGCGGTTCACGCCGTTCACGATCGACCAGGCGGCGATGAGCGAGGCGACGCCAATGAATACGCCGAGCAGCGAGAAGCCGCTCTTCAACTTCTGGGCCCGGATGGTTTGGAGTGCGAGCCGGAACGCCTCGAGGACCGGCATTTAGGCGGCCTGGCGCTGGTCCGTGGCGATCAACCCGTCCCGTAAGGTCACGACGCGGGCTGCGTGCGCCGCGATGTCGTGTTCGTGCGTCACCATCACGATGGTCTGGCCCTGCTGGTGCAGCGCGGCGAACACCTGCATGATCTCGCCGCTCGTCGTGGAATCGAGGTTTCCGGTGGGCTCGTCCGCGAGCAGGATCGAGGGCTCGTTGACCAGCGCCCGCGCGATGGCCACGCGCTGGCGCTGCCCGCCCGACAGCTCGTTGGGCCGGTGCTCCATCCGGTCGGCGAGCCCCACGCGCTCGAGCGCATGGACGGCCTGGGCGCGCCGCTCGCGCGCGCCCTGTCCGGCGTAGATGAGCGGCAGCTCCACGTTGTGCAGCGCGGTGGCGCGGGGCAGCAGGTTGAAGGTCTGGAACACGAACCCGATCTCTTTGTTGCGGATGCGCGCGAGCGCGTCGTCGTCCAGGTCGGAGACCTTCTGGGCGTTGAGCCAGTACTCGCCGGACGTGGGCGTGTCGAGGCAGCCGATCAGGTTCATGAGGGTGGACTTGCCGGACCCCGACGGACCCATGACGGCCACGTACTCGTTCTTTTTGATCTGCAGGCTCACGCCTTGCAGCGCGCGCACCACCTCGCCCCCCATGTCGTACTCGCGCGTGAGCTTGTGCGTCAGGATGACGATGTCGGGCAGCGGCGTGTCGCCGGTGCGGAACGCCTGGAGCGCGGGCGCGGTCATGACGTCGTCTTCTTCTTCACGGAGTCGGCCGACTGCTTCATGGCGCGCACCCGGGCGCCTTCTTTGAGATCGCGGATCGCCTGGTAGGGTCCGGCGACGATCGTCTCGCCGGACTTGAGGCCGTCCGTCACCTCGAAATACTCGTCCCCGGCGATCCCGACCTTCACGGGCCGGAAGTTCGCCATCCCGTCCTTCACGACAAACACGCCCTCCGTCTCCTTTTTCTTCCCGGCAGCCGTGTCCACCTGGCGGGTCTCGGTCGCGCCCGGCTTGTTCTCGCGCACCGTCAGCGCGATGATCGGGATCGAGAGCGCCTGCTTGCGTGTATCGGTGACGATCCGCGCCGTGGCGGACAGATCCGGGCGGATGTCGGTGGGCGGCTTATCGAGGGTGATCTCGACTTCGTAATCCACCGCCCGGTCGTTCTGACCGGTGGCCGCCGACGTCGCGTCGCGCACGCTGGAATTGGACACCTTAGTCACGCGGCCGATGAAGACGGTATCGGGGAACGCATCGATCGAGACTTCCACGGAATCACTGAGGTGGACGCGCACCACGTCCGTTTCGTCCACCTTCACTTTGGCCTGAATCACCGACAGGTCCGAGACGGTCAGCAGCAGCCCGATGTCTTTCGAGAAGGTGCTCGGCACCGCCACCTCGCCCTCCTCCACCGCGAGCCGCGTCACCCGCCCCGTCATCGGAGCGATGAGCGTCGTCTTGCGGAGGTTGTCGCGCGCCGACTGCACCGCGGCCCGCGCCTGGTCCACCTGATGCTGCGCGGCATTCAGGTTGGCTTCGGCGATGTCGTACGCCGTCTGGGCCTGCTCGAGCTGCTCCGTGGAGATCAGGTTGGGGCTCTGGGTGTGGAGCTCCTTGGTGCGCCGCAGGGCGCGCTCGGACTGATCCTGGTTCGCCTTCGCCTGCACCGCCGCGGCTTGCGCCGACGCCATCGTGGCCGCGGCCTGCTGCAGGTTCGCCTCGTAGATCGTCGGGTCGATCTGGATCAGGAACTGGCCCTGCTTCACCAGGTCGCCCTCGCGCACGGCGATCCTGGTGATGCGTCCCGTGATGTCGGCTGAGACGTCGACCTTTTTCTTGGGCTGGATCTTGCCGCTCGCGGTGACGGCGGCGACCAGGTCGCGCCGGCCCACCGCCTCGAACCGCACTTCCTGACCGCGGTCCCGCCGCGCGCCGGCGCTGATCGCCACGATCGCGACGAGCAACACCGCGGCACCTGCACCCACCAGCACCTTGCTCCGTTTGGACATGACGGTCGGATCCTCCGGCTACCGCAGCGGCCGGCCGACCGCGGCTTCGAGCGCGGCCAGCCCTTTGTGATAGTCGTATACGGCGTTGATGTAATCGGTCTCGGCGCGCAGCCCCGCCACCTGGGCGTCGAGCAGCTCGAAGAACGTCCCCGAGCCGACGCGGTATCGCTCCGTGGCGAGCTGTAGCTGCTCGCGCGCCGCGGTGCGGTTCGTATCCTGGATTGCGATCGTCTGAAACGCGGTCTCGAGCGTAAGATACGCCTGGCTGACGTCGGTCTGCACCTGGAGGCCGCGCGCCCGCACCGATTCCTGCAGATCCTGCTGCTGCGCCTTGGCCTGCGACACCTGCAGCGGCTGCTGGAAGTTGCCCCACAGCGGGATCGTGACGGTGAGCCGCGCCTGAAACGGTTGCGGCGTGAAGTGGAATGGATAGCGGCTGTTCTGGTCGCGGAGCGCCTGCTCCTGTTGCGCCGAGAACGTGTAGACGGAGCAGTCGAGCGGCAGCTGTCCCGGTCCCCCGTTGAACCACGCGTTGTTCGCGTAAGCGCACGTCGCGGAGTCGGCCGCCGCGCTTGCCCGCGCGCTCCCGATGGTCGGATTGATGTCGGACAGCTGCTGCGTGAACCCGGACCAGCCGGCCGACAGGGACAGCGACGGACCCCAGCTCGAGGAGGCCGCCTTCACGCCCCACCCCGCGGCGCGCTCCCGCTCCCGCAGCGCCTTGAGCGAGGGGTTCTGCTGCTCGGCCATCCCGAGCAGGTCGGTCAACTTCCACGTCGGCGTCTGGACGCTGAACGTGTCGGTGAGCTGCACCGTCCCGAGGTCCACCGGCGCCGACACACCGATCTGCTGAAACAGCCGCAGCTTCTCCACCTGGACCACCGTGCGTGCGCGTAGCAGCGACACCTGGGCCGCTCCGCGCGCGACCTGCGCCTGCCGCACGTCGATCAGCGACGCCCGACCCACGTCGTAGCGCGCCTGTGCCAGTCTCAGGAACTGCTCGTCGTGATCCAGCTGCTGGCGCGCTACCTCGGCGTTGTCCCGCGCCTGCAGCACCGTCAGGTACTGCTGCGTCACCGCCGTCACGAGGTTCGTTTCGGCGCCGCGCACGTCGGCGTCGGCCGCGTTGAGCTGCGCCTTCCTGAGCCCCGGCTGGCTGAGGGTCTGTCCGTTGAGCGTCCAGTCGAGCAGGAAGCTGTAGCTCGAAGACCAGGTCGAGACGCTCTGCGAGAAGCTCGAGGTGAGGAAGTTCTGCTCACCGGGGCCCGCGTAGGACACGCCGCCCGACGCGGTCACGCTGGGAAGCCACAGGCTCGACCAGGCGTTGCGGACACCCCATGCCGCCGGCGACCGGTCGTGGATCGTCTGGCGGTAGGCGGGGTTGTGTTGTCGAGCGAGCGCGACCGCATCGGCGAGGGAGAGGGTCGCAGGGACGGACTGCTGGCACATGACGAGCGCTGGGCAGACGACGAGCCCGACGGACAAGAGCAAAGGCCTCATGAGCTTCCTCATACGCGGTGCGCCTGCGGCAGGTTTCGAGACGCGACGAATCTAACCTCAGGATGCGGGCGCCCGCTCGGCGACCAGCCGGCGCGACGGTACCTCGACTTTCGCCAGCCGGCCGTCGGCGGCGAGCCAGACGTGTACCAGGCGGTTCTCACCTCCCGTTATCGTGATGTGCCGCAGCGCCGCGGGGTCGCGGTTCAGCGTGGTGGACTGGATGCCGAGGTCCTGCACCGTCAGCAGCTCCCGTCGCCCGGCACGAGGGAAGATGGCCGTCACCGTCGCCGGCGCAGGGCGTCCCTGCCAGGCGACGGCAAGATAGAGGGCGAACACCGAGTCGTCGACCACGGCCGTGGGAGGTGAAGCGGGGAACTCGCGTGCCCGCTCGGTGCGGCGGCCCAGCAGCCTGACCACGAACCGCCCGCGCGTGAGCTGGCCGAGGATCCGCAACGGCTCGCGCGGGTCGGCCACGGTGTATTCCAG
>Ga0075423_10000457_pt1 | contig 32995 bp, 27 predicted proteins | sample SoiMethybrSBSTD2_FD_80114 | JGI IMG/M metagenome (GOLD analysis project Ga0075423, IMG submission 80114) | Bulk soil microbial communities from a Populus tree surrounding site in Tennessee, USA - Soil MetaG P. TD hybrid SBSTD2 | ecosystem: Environmental > Terrestrial > Soil > Tree plantation...
CGGACCAGCCGTAGCCTTGGCGGAGGCTGGTCAGACCCGCCTGCCAAGGAGCGACAGATGAAGAATCGATGGCTCATCGTGCTTTCGGTGCTCGTCGCGACTGCGCTTGTGACGGTGGTCAACTCCCCGCTGATCGCTCAGCAGGCCGGCCCTCTCCCGCTGGTGATCACGGCCTACAACGGAGGACCGCCAATCCCGTTCACAGCACCCAAGACGCCATGGGGCGAACCCGATCTGCAAGGCGTCTGGTCGAGCGACGACACGTCCGGTATTCCGATGTCGCGGCCCCAGACCGTGACCGGCATATATCAGAGCGACGAGCAGTGGGCGGCGCGACAGAAGCAGACGCAGCAGGGCGTGCAGAACGCGCTCAACGCCATCGGCACGTTCCGCGGCGACTACGCGCGCCGATCGTTCCGGCAGACGTCGCTCGTGGTCGATCCGCCCGATGGCCGCGCGCCGCAGCCGACTGACGAAGCACGCAAGCGCGCCGCGCCGCGCGATCGCGGCACGTTTGGCAACGGCCCGTTCGACACGCCCGAGGACTTCACGCTCTACGATCGCTGCATCACCCGCGGCATCGTCGGCTCGGTGCTCCGCGTCGTCTACGGCAACGGCAACCGCATCGTGCAGGCGCCGGGGATGGTGGCGATCAGCTACGAGATGGTCCACGACACGCGGGTGCTCTACACCGATGGCCGGCCACACATCAACCAGTCGATTCGCCAGTATCTCGGCGACTCACGCGCACGCTGGGAGGGCGACGAGCTCGTCGTCGAGACCACCAATCTCACTGACAAGACGAGCATCGGCCTCAACGGCAACGGTCTGCGCCACAGCGACAAGATGAAGATCTACGAGCGCTTCAAGCGCGTCGCCAACGACATCATCCAGTACCAGATCACGATCGACGATCCGGTGACCTACGGGAAGCCGTACACGATGTCGCTGCCGTTGACGCCGCTCGAGGGGAACGTGCTGCTCCCGTACGACTGCCACGAGGGCAACCTCGCCGTGTTCCAGTCGCTCAGCGCCGAGCGCGCCGAGGACAAGGCACTGGCCGACGATCTCGCCAAGGGCATCAAGCGCGAGCGACGCGGCGTGCAGGAAAGCGGTGCGGGTGGTGGCGGCCGCGGGCGCGGGGCGGGTGCCGGGCGCGGCGGCGGCGCCGGCGGACGAGGGGCGGGTCGAGGCGACCAGGCTCCGCCCGAAGGCGATCAGGAGAGATAAATGCGACGAGTCCTCATATCAGCGTGCGTATCGGCAGCCATCGCGATGATCGCGTCGTTGCCGATCTCGGGTCAGAGCAAAACGCCACCGCTCGTGATCACGGCTTACAACGGCGGGGCTCCGATTCCCTACACGACGCCCAAAACACCATGGGGCGACCCGGATCTTCAGGGCGTCTGGAGCAGCGACGACGCGACGATGCCGATGTCGCGACCGATGAATGTCAACGGTCGGCTGTATCTCAATGACGAGGAGTACGCCGCCCGACAGAAGCAGATCGAGAACGGCGTCAAGAACGCGGTGAACGCGGTGGGATCGTTCCGCGGCGATTTCGCGCGCCGGGCATTCCGGCAGACGTCGCTCATCGTCGATCCGCCCGATGGCCGCCAGCCGCAGCCGACCGCCGAAGCACAGAAGCGGCGCGCGCCGCGCGATCAGGGCACGTTCGGCAACGGCCCGTTCGATTCGTGGCTGGACTTCACGCTTTACGATCGCTGCATCACGCGCGGCATCGTCGGCTCGGTGCTGCGGGTGGTCTACGGCAACGGCAACCGCATCGTGCAGGCGCCCGGCATGGTTGCGATCAGCTACGAGATGATTCACGACAGCCGCATCTTCTACACAGACGGACGGCCGCACGTGAGCTCAGCGATCCGGCAGTATCTCGGCGACTCGCGTGCGCATTGGGAAGGCGACGTGCTCGTCGTTGAAACGACCAACCTCACCGACAAGACCAGCATCGGCCCCAACGGCAACGGACTGCGCCACAGCGATCAGATGAAGATCACGGAGCAGTTCAAACGCGTGGCGAACGACATCCTGCAGTACCAGATCACCGTCGACGATCCGGTGACGTACGGAAAGCCGTTCACGCTATCGCTGCCGCTCACACCTCTCGACGGCGGCGTGCTGCTGCCGTACGAGTGCCACGAGGGCAACTACGCCATCCGACAGTCGCTCGGTGCCGAGCGCGCGGAAGACAAGGCAGTGGCCGACGATCTCGCGAAGGGCATCAAACGCGACCGACGTGCTATTCAGGGTGAGCTCGACGTCGGCGGACGTCCGATCGGCGAAGGTCGCGGCGGACGCGGCGGTGGCGTCGGCGGACGGGGCGGCGGTCCCCCGATCGTCGATCCGGAACGCGCGCCGCAGAATTAGTTCGAGGTTCGAGGTTCGAGGTTCGACGTTCGCTCCATGCCCTTGGCCTTCAACGTGGCCAAGGTGTCGGGACCTGAGAGGCAGGCGATGAGTGATTTGCTCTCGGCGCCGTTCGCGGTGCTGGAGCTCGTCGCCGCCGCAAACGACACATAGTGCTGGAAGCGCGCCGGCAAGGGTCCAACGAGATCGACGCCCGGCGCCGGCAGAATCTCGCTGACGAGCGTAATCAGTACTTCCGCTTTCCCGCTGGCGACATTGGCGGCCGCGCGAACCGAGCCCTGCTCGAGCGCCGTCTTCGCGGCGACGGCTTTGGTGATGCCGAGTGCGTTCATCATCGATTCGATGTGCGGGCGGCTGGCGCCGTCGCCGGCGTAGGTGATCCCTTTCGCGTCGAGCAGCGCCTGCTTCAGTGTCTCGGGAGTCTTGATGTCTGGCTTCGTGGTGCCGGTGCGGATGCCAATGCCGATGCCCGATCGACCGAGCGGCACGAGCGAGCTCAGCGTAAGCTTGCCGGCTTTCATGAGATCGTCGATCGCCTCACTCGTCATGACGGCGACGTCGAACGCCTCGCCACCGCCCACCCGCTGTTGTAACGATGTGGACGTTCCAAATTCCGTCGACAGGTGACGGCCGATCGTCTTCTCGCATCGCGGCGCGAGATCGTCGAACACCGCTCTGAATCCGTTGGAGGCAAACACGCGCAGCGACTGGGTGCTCTGCGCGCGAATTGGCGTGGCTAACGCGGCGGCCAGAATCAGTGCGTACGCAATCGATCGAATTCGCATCGTCTCCGCCCTATGAAAAAAGCCCGCCCCGGCTTGGCACCGAGGCGGGCTCATTATCTCGCGTTCGGGGTTCTGCGAACCTCGAACCTCGAACGTCGAACGTCGAACTAAAAGTCGATCTGCGCGCTGAGCTTCACGAAACGCGGCGTCAGCACCGACTGCGGTGCGAGCCAGGCGCCGCCCGGGGCGAACGTCTGGTTGTAGGTCAGGATCGCATCCGAGTTGAGGATGTTGAAGATGTCGATCCCGACATGCGTGCGCGTGCCGCCGAAGCGGAGCACCTTGGCAAACCGCAGGTCGACCTCGTTGACCCGATCGCCCCACTTCTCACCCGGAGCGATGAGATCAACCGGAATGGTCGCGCCGACCGCCGTCGCCGGACGTCCCAGCGCCGCCGTGATGTTCGCGACCGGCGCATTCCAGGTTGCACGCAGCGGCGCGCCCTGGTCGCTTCGGACGGTGCCGGCGATCAGCACGTCGACCTTCGGAATCGTGTACGACGCAAGACCGGTGACCTTCGTCACGAAGCCCGGATCCACATGGCAATACGGGTTCGTGGTGCCGACGAACGCGTTGGCGAGCTCGGGAATCGCCGCGCGCAGATCGCACAGATCGTTCACGGTCTTGCCGCTGTTGATGCCGGCGCTCATCGTCAGGCCGTTCTTCGCGCGCGCGCTCAGGTTGAACAGCACGCCGTTGTAGACCTGCGTCTGCTTGCCGAAGTTGTCGGCAAACGTCACGTTGTTGCTCGCCGCCTTCGCGAAGCCCTCGGTCGTCAGGTTATAGAGGCCGGGGATCGGGTATCCGCCGCCACCCGGCAGACGCGAATCCGACGGTGCCGACAGCGTGTACCCGGTGAAGTCGTTCGGACCGAGATTCTGGTTGTCGGTGACCGTGTAGTGCGTCAGCCAGCGGTGAAAGTAGCCGATCTCGGCCGAAATGCGCGGCAGCAGCTCCTGCTGCAGCGACGCGCCGATCTGCCAGTCGCCCGGGCGGATGTTCCAGCCGTTGAGGATGGCCGGATCGATCGCCGCCGTCGTGCGAGTCGCGGTGCCGAACGTCGGCGAGTTCATGCGGCCGCATTCGCCGTTGGCATCGACCAGCACCAGGTTGCACTGGGGGACGAAGTCGTTCGGAATGCCACCAGGCACCGGGGTCACGTCGTTCCACGTACGGCTGGTCTGGGTCGCAATGCGCGCGATCGGATTCGAGATCGAGTAGTTGCCGTTCAAGTTGCTGGCCGGCTCGAGGTACTTGCCGAAGTTCACCTTCACCGACGTCTTGCCGTTGCCGAACACGTCGTAGGCCACGCCGCCGCGAGGCGAGATGTCCTTGTACGCGCTCACACCCGGCGTCTCCGGGAACGACAGCTGCGTCAGCAGGTAGTTGGTTGGTCCGATTGTCTGCTCGGGTGAGTAGCTCCACGCGCGATCGAACCGCAGCGCACCCTGCAGCGTCATCCGGCCCATCGTCCATTGGTCCTGGGCGTAGAGCGCGGTGTACCTCACACGATCCATCTGCTTGTAGACCCTCAACGTCTGCGTCAACTGACTCGGGACGCCGTTATTGAAGGTGTAAGCCAGATTGAGATCGTTGCCGTGGTTCTCGATGTCCTCGACGAGGTAGCCACCGATGTATCCGATCTTCATGCTGTGGGAGCCAGTGACATACGACGCGGAGCCTCGCCACGTGTTCGGGTTATCGTAGTTCTCGGGCCAGTTCGCCGACCGGTAGTTCAAACCCGCGAGCGAGCGGACGTCGATTACTCCGTCGCCGTTCGTGTCGTAGCCGCGCGACGCCTGTTCCGTCACCCGAACCAGATTGCGCGTCGGATTGCCCGGCGCCTCGTTCGGTCCCCACTTGGCCACATACGATCCGAGGCCGGCTTCGAGCAGCAGCTTGTTGGTGACCGGCGAGGACCAGGTAAACTGGCGATTCTGCACCAGCACGTGCAGATATCCAGCGGTCTCCGGCGACGACGTCGCGGTGAGACCACCGAGACCAAGCGACCCGACGACGGCGCCCGAATCGGGCTGCCTGCGGCACGCATCGGCCGTGGTATTCACGGCGGCGCCGTTACACGGAACCTGCCAGTCCCAGTGGATGTTGAACTTGTTGCGCTGCGACGCCTGCACCGTGAAGCGCGCGCTGAACAACTGGAAGCTCTCCGCTCCCTGCGCCGTCCTCGTCGTATCGGGCTCGTACAACCACTTGGTGGCATCGCCGGCATTCTTGTTCGGGAAAACGCCGGGGATCGTCCGCCATTGCCCTTCATCCCGAGCCGTCGCGTAGTACCAGATCCGATCCTTCAGAATCGGACCGCCCACCCCGCCAGTGAAATCCCACTGCTTCACGAGGGAGCCCGGTGTCGACAGGCCGGCGTTCTTCAGCGTGTCGGAGTAGTTGCTGCCAACCATGCCCGAACTCACGCCTGACAGATACGCCTGCCCCGATCGCTTGTTGCCGCCGCTGCGGGGAACGATGCTCAGCGTCGGACCGCCCACTTCCGCTTCACCCAATCCGCCCGAGGTCGTCGTCACGACTTCCTGTGCGTTGGAGACGTCGGCAACATAGGTCGAGACGCCGCCGCCGTTCAGCGCCGCGCCGGTGTTCAGACCATCGACCTGCATGCGGCCCTCGTTGCCGCGTCCGCCCATGCCGCCGAAGACGGTCATCTGCGGAGTGATCTGAATGTCCGCGCTCGCACCGGCCTGTGTGACGATGCCTGGGATCAGCACTGCGGTTGCAGCCCACGAACGCGCCGTCGGGGCGCTGGTCAGCAGCTCGTGATCGAGAGTCGTCTGCCGTCGTACGCTCTGCGTGTCGACGATGGGCGACTCACCGGTGACGGTGATGGTTTCCTCGAGACCGCCCACTTTCAGATCGGCGTTGACCGTTGCGTTGAACGAGCCGGACAGCTCGATGCCCTCGCGCTTGATGACGGTGAAACCGGTGAGGGTGAACGTCACCGTATAAGTGCCGGGACGGAGATCGACGATTCGGTATTGACCTGAGCCGTCGCTGGTAACGGATCGCACTTTCTCGATGAGCGCTGGACTCGACGCTTCGACGGTCACACCCGGCAGTACCGCGCCGGATGCGTCCTTGACCACTCCCGCAATTGACGCCTGGGCGTACACAACAGACGGCGCGAGGATGCACACCAACAGCACCCCGGCCAGCACGCTAACCACTCTACGCATCGGCAGTATCTCCCTGTTCAGGCTTCGTCTGCCCGCCGTGTATAGACACCGTGATGATTTCGGAAGGATTCGGCTGGCCCCGCTGCCCGCCCTCCGAACCCGCTCTGACAAGCTAACCACGCAGGTTAAGAGGAAGATCGCCGAGTGTCAAGAAATTCGGGCCTGAAGTATTCCGGCAAGAAAGGGGCGGCCGAGACCTCGGTATAATGGCGCGCCCTATTCGATCAGGAGAGTCTGTTGAAGAACCCTTCGCCGGTGTGGAAGCTCGTCGCGATCGTGGTGCTCGCGCTTGGCGCCCTACTCGTCGTCTTCGGTTTGAACCTGATGCCGACTCAGGAAACGGCCATCGCGAAAGGATCGATCGCGCCGTGGCGGCTGACGTGGGGCATGATTTGGATAACCGTCCTGATGACTGTCGTCCTCGCCGGCTATCTGTTTACCGTCCGACCTAAGTAAACAATCCGATCAGCCGCGACGGAACGGCGACCCCGCCAATCCAGAGCAGGATCGACACCAGTCCGACGACCTTCTGCACCATAGGGCTGACGCGCCCGTCTTCGGCCTGCGACACCATCCGGCGTACGGTCACGGTGTAGATCAACGCGACGGGAAGCACGTACATCTTGATCCAGAAGAACTCGCTGTAGTACTCGCGCATCGCGTTCTGAATCAGCTGCGGGATCCCGGTCGCGACGAGCCCGAGGAAACCGACAACCAGCCAGGGCCACGAGTCGCGCGCGACCTTGGCCACTGACTGCTCCCGCATGCCGAACCCGAGCAAGCGGATGTCGAGAATCAGGATCGCGCCGGCAAACAGCGCGAGAAACACCAGATGAATGGCCTGATCGAGTGGATAAACCCAGAGTGATTCGCTGATGAACTTCGCTATCGAGCTGTCGTTCATCGCCTGGAAGTAGGGCTGGAGCATGGGGTCCCCTTATTGGTTTTGGAACCAGTTATAAGGAATGAGGCGACCGGACACGATCACGAAGGCCCACAACCCGAGTCCGAGCACACCGGACAGCTTCGCTCCGAACGGCGGAACCTTGTTGTCCCAGTTGTCCACGTCGAAGTAGGCGATGTAGTGGAAGGCCAACGCGTTCACGGCGGCAATCACCATCAGCGACATCTTCATCCAGAAGAAGATGTTCGAGTAGAAGCGCATCGGATCGCCGTAGACCAGCACCAGGCCGGTGATCGCGCTGAGCGCCATGCCGAGCATCTGCCATGGGAAGAGCCGCTTCTGCAGTTGAGAGAACGGCGTCTGCATGTTGCCGATGCCGAGCAGACGCAGGTCCATCATGATGATGAGCCCGGCAAAGAGACACATGCTGATGACGTGCGCCACCTCGAAGAGCGACCACACGTACTGCGATTCACGCAGCGCGATGCTGTTTTCACTGTTGGCGACCGCCTCGAAGACGGCGCGAATGGGCATGAGGAGTTCGGACATCAAGACCTACAGATTCCTGGATATGACCTACAGATACTTAGACATACGGGAAACGGCCAACCGGCCGCCGAGTGTACTGCACGGCTGAAAGCAGGGTCAAGGCAGAGGCACTGATAAGATCTCTGCGAGGCCAAACGACGTGCAGGATCTCACCAGCGGTTCGCTGACCGGCCACTTGCTTCGAACGACCGGCTACATGCTGGTCAGTATGATCTTCCAGACGCTGTACGTGCTGGTAGATCTGTACTGGGTCGGCAGGCTGGGTACGGATGCGGTTGCGGCGGTGGGACTGGCCGGGAATCTGACGTTCATCGTCGTCGCCGCCACGCAGATGCTCGGCGTCGGCACCACCACGCTGGTCGCGCACGCGACCGGTGCTCGCAATCAGCCACGAGCGAATCTGATCTTCAACCAATCGCAGGTCTTGTCGATCTGCGTCGGGGCGCTCTTCCTGATCGCGGCCTATGCGACGCAGGGCCCGTACGCGGCTGGCTTGAGCGCGAACGACGAGACTCGTCGGCTCGCGCTCGACTACCTGCTGTGGTTCATCCCCTCGCTCGCGCTGCAGTTCGGATTGATCGCGATGGCGTCGGCACTGCGCGGAACCGGACACTTCAAGCCGGGGATGATCGTGCAGACGGCCACCGTGATCCTCAACATCGTGCTGGCGCCGATTCTCGTCTTCGGCTGGGGCACCGGCGTCGCGTTCGGCGTCGCTGGCGCGGCGATGGCGACCGTGATCGCGATCGCGATCGGCGTCGTGTGGATGACGTTCTATTTCCTGCCGAAGGACGCGTTCATCCGGTTCTCGCTTCACGACTGGAGTCCGCGCTTCGATCTCTGGCGCGACCTGCTGAAGATCGGCTTGCCCGCTGGCGCAGAGTTCGCGCTACTCGCCGTGTATCTCATCATCGTGTACATCGTGAGCCGACCGTTCGGTGCGGCGGCACAAGCAGGGTTCGGCATCGGCCTCCGCATCGTGCAGGCGTGCTTCCTCCCGGTGGTCGCGCTGGGCTTTTCGGTGAGCCCGGTGGCCGGTCAGAACTTCGGCGCGCGGCGCGCCGATCGCGTGAAGGAAACGTTCAAGGTCGGTGTGCTGCTCGCCGCCGCCGGCATGATCGTGCTGAGTGCGATCACGTGGCTCAGCGCCGACATGATGATGGGCGTCTTTTCGTCTGATCCTGAGGTCATCGGCGTCGGTGAGGAGTACCTCCATGTCGTCGCCTGGAACTTCGTCGCCTCAGGCGTCGTCTTCGTCGCCTCCAGCATGTTCCAGGCGATGGGCAACGCGATGCCCTCGCTGTTCGCGTCCGCGGCGCGGATCGTGATCATCGCCGTACCAGTACTTCTGCTCTCGCGCGCACCGGGATTTGCGCTGCGATGGGTGTGGTACATCTCAGCCGCCGCTGTGGTGGTTCAGCTTGCGCTCGCATTGGTGCTGCTTCGTCGCGAGTTCCAACGCCGTCTGAATTTCGCCGCCGTCGACGTCGGACATCCACCATTGCGTACTGCGGCTGAAATTCGCGCCAGCGCGATCGCCGAATAACGAGTGACCTGTCAGTCTGTGCAGGTTCTCGACGCCTCACTGTTCGAAGCTACTCAGGTGATCACCTGAAGACGGATGTGGCCATCCGTCCTGTCCTGAGATCACGAAAGTCCCACTCCTAGGACGCGCCCGCTGACGCGTCGATGCGGCCTCACGCGCAATGACCTTTACCGCGTGTAACTTGCTCGCTGTCATCGAAACGTCATGGCCCCGGCACATACGGTGCATGACGAAGCGCGCATGCTCCGTGCACGTGTACTCGTCGCCCTGCTCGTTCTCGCGGTGTGTGGGCATGAACTGATCGCACAGAACGTCTCCACTCCTCGTGCCGAATTGACCGCCGCTCCATCGTTGCGTCTCACTGGCAGCGCCGACAGTAACAGCCCCGCTGTCTGGCAGCGGATCGGCGGACAGAATCAGATGCTCGTGCTCACATCGATCGACGGGCGTCCCAGCTTGGCATCAGGAGCGCAGCTGCGAACGCTCGGTCAGCCATCGCCGATCGTGATGCAGCCGTGGCCCGGCGGTGGTGTCTGGATGGAGGCCGTCGTCGCGGACGATAACGGAATGCTTTACGGCTACTACCACAACGAGATGGGCGCGACGGTGTGCGGCGATGATGGCGATGGCAAAGTCATTCCGCGAATCGGCGCCGCGCGCTCGCGGAATCATGGCGCGACGTGGGAACCGCTCGGCCTCGTCCTCGAGGCGCCACCCGGCACGTACGACTGCGACACCAGTAACGTGTACTTCGTCGGCGGCGTCGGCGATTTCACCGTCCGCCTGGATCCGGAGTCGCGCGATCTCTATTTCTTCTATTCGCAGTACATCAAGTTCGATCGGCTGCAAGGTGTCGGCGTCGCACGTCTCGCGTGGGCCGATCGCGACAACCCCTCAGGCAGGGTGATGGTGTGGAACTCGCGCACCTGGCTCCCGGCGCGCGCGATCCCGCTGGTGAATGGCAAGGTGCGATGGGTCTACCCCGCTGCAGTGCCCATCTTCCCGGCAGTCGAGCCGTGGCACGACGACGACAGCGAAGTGGATGCGCTCTGGGGCCCCTCGGTGCACTGGAACACCTATCTCCAGCAGTACGTGATGCTGCTCAATCACGCCAAGGATGCGGCCTGGACCCAGGAGGGCGTCTACGTGTCGTTCGCGCCGCGCATCAACGACCCGACGCTATGGACCAAGCCGGTCAAGCTCCTCGACGGAGGTGCGTGGTATCCACAAGTAATGGGCCTCGAAGATGGTTCGGGCACCGACAAAGATGCCGGTCGATGGGCCCGGTTTTTCATGGGCGGCATCTCCGAGCACCTGATCCAGTTCGTGAAGTAACAGCGGAGAGCTTTTGGTATAAGCTCACGGGATGCCTTTCGTCATCACCGACCCCTGCATCGGCACGAAGGACTCGGCCTGCGTTGACGTGTGCCCGGTCGATTGCATCCACCCGCGGAAGGACGAGGCCGAATTCGCGGCAGCGTCGATGCTCTACATCCATCCGGACGAGTGCATCGACTGCGGCGCCTGCGTACCGGCCTGTCCGGTCGCCGCTATCTACGACAGCCCGGATTCGACGCCGGCGTCGCAGAAGTCCCTGGTCGAGGCCAACGCCGTGTTTCGCGCTGGTGACGCCGGAGCGGTGGCGCAGGCTGAAGAGATCGTCAAGACGCACATCTCATCGCATCCGGATCTGATGGCGGTTGCGCCGACGGAACGAGCCGCAGCTCACGCCAAGTAGGCGGTCATCCACGAAGCCGCCTCGATATTTCGTGAGCCAGCTACGACGTATCGAACTCTCTCTTGACGGTGACGATGGCTCGAGGATGGGAAAGTAAATCGATCGAAGCGCAGCAGGAAGCTGCGGCTGACTCCCGACCGGCGGTGCCTGTCCGATCCGGGGAGGATGCTGAAAAGCGGACACGGCGCGACACGCTGCAACTTGCGCGCACTCGCGCGCTCAGCGATCTCCAGCGAGCGTGTGCGCCCGCCCATCGAGCGATGCTCGAACACGCGATCGCCGATCTCGATCGACAACTCGCGTTGCTCGCGGACAGGACATAGTGTCCGTACGTAGTGTCCGGCTTTAGCCGGACTGAACTCGCTTGCGCTTAGCTGGCGCGACGAAGTTCGGTCTGATCCGGCACTGGCTCCACGCAACCCTGCGCGAGAAGCACGCCCGCAACCGCGGTCGGGACGCTGTAAGTCTCACCCTTGCGGAAGTTGCTCAATTCTTTGCCCCAGACGCGAACCCTGACTGATTCCTTGAAGCGAACCACCATGACCGTAACCTCCCGTCACTTGATGTAGCAACATGCGCGCCAAGGCGAACCATGACCCGGATTGGCGATGCTTTGCACCTTTCTGCTCAACGAGAGAAGGTGGCAGCGCCGCAATGTCGACAATTTCTGTCCAGGTCCTATGCCAGCTCATCTGCGTTGTGCTGAGTGCTGGTCATTTCGCGTCAGCTCAAGACTTAGGGACCGATCGGGCCGGAACGTTACACGCGGACGTGGGTGGATTCGTCTCGAAGGTCCTGCCGATGGACAGTGCCGGCATGGGACTCCGCCTGGACATCCCGGCGAATCCGCGCGATCAGATGCGCATCAACACCGCGCGCACCGGCCGTCGCATCGCGGTAGCGATCGCGTGCGCGTAGATCTGCACCTGTTGTTGATACCGCTCGAGCGCGCCGTCCAGCTCGCGATCGGTCTTGAAATCGACGACCACGAACTCGCGACCATCGTCGAACGCGAGATCGACCGTGCCTTCCACGAGCGTCCCAGAAGACGTTCGCATCGTGACCGGCGTTTCACGGTAGCAGCGGCCCTCGGTCGAGGCACGGGCAGCAGACTTGAGCACGGGATGCGCGAGCACGCTCTGCACTGTCGATCGTGCCGCAGCGATTTCGTCCGGGTCGGCGTCCAGAAGCCTGCCGTGCGCAGTGGCCAACGTGGCGAGGATCTCGTCGTCCTCGCTGGTCAACGGCATGTCGGCGAGCACCGCATGCACAAGCGATCCAAACCTGGCCCCGCCTGGACGCTCGACGCCGTCCGCCACGATCTCGATGGACACCGGAACATCGTGGATCGCGTCGATCGGGATCGATGACGCCTCGGTTGCGGTGGCAACAGCGATCGAGGGCTGCGCAGCGGTGTCGATCGCGGCGCGCCGGCCCGAACTCCACGCGTCGTACGCGCTGCGGTAACCTCGCAGCACGTTGGGGTCGACGGTCTTGACGATCAGATCTTCGCGACGGAGTCCGAATGGCGCTTCGGCCTTGAGATCGAGCACACCCGGTTCAGGCGACCACCACACGAATGAGTACGGCGCGTCCTGCTTGGCACTCGCGTGTTCACCCGGGCACACGGTCGAGCGGGTCGCTGGGTCGCCGTTGGGACGGACCAGCACTGAATCCTTGCTCGCGAACGGGGGACAGCCAACCGCCGCGGTGTGCGTACGACGACGATCGTCTGCCGGGTAGAGCGCGGCATTGAGCGGCGATACCCATCCTTCGGTGTACGGCTCGTCGCCGACCGCGGGAACCACGAGAAGATCGCGCGCGCGCGTCGCCGCCACGTAGGCTATGCGCTCACCTTCCCGCTGCTCGCGCAGCATCTCGAGCGATCGGTTGTCGTTCAGTTCTTTCGGCGACCAGCCGCCAATCCGCAGCGCGCACAGCTCGCGATCGGCGTCCAGGTAGCGCGTCGCATCGAACGGCGTGAGACGCGCGGTGATGTCGCCGAGAATCACGACCGGGAATTCGAGCCCTTTCGCCTTGTGCACCGTCATCAGCCGCACGCCGTCGCTGCCCTCTTCGAGAATCGGCGCCTCCGCGGTCTGGCCACCGAGCGCCGCATCACGCAGGCGCTCGACGAATCCGCGGAAGGACATCCCGCCTTCGAGCTCGTACTGCCTCGCGAGCTCAGCGACGTGCAGCACGTTGGCAAGGGCCTGCTCGCCTCCGGGCCGCAGCACGAAGCCGACGTGCGCGCGTGTGTGATCCATCAGCCGTCCGATCGTCTCGGTGATCGGCCGGCGATTGCGAAGCCGATGCAGCGCGGCCAGCGTCGACAACGCGTCGCGGATCGGGGCCAGGCCGTCGGGCAGCGATGGGGGGATGCGAAACGGATGGAATCCGCCTCCGAGATGGTGATACTCGAGCAGGTCCTCGTCGCCGATCGCGAACAGCGCACCGCGCAAGGTCGCAAAGACCGACAGCTGATCGTCGGGCCATTCGATCGCGGTCAATGCCGCGCGCAGCGTCTCGATCTCCTCACGATCGTGAAACGCCTTGCCGCCGACCAGCAGGTGCTTCACGCCGCGCGCATCGAGCGCGTCGACGTATGGCCGCGTCACGTCTTCGCCGTAGCTCAGAAAGCGCCGGAAGAGAATGCAGATGTGCCGTGCTTCGAGGTTCACCAACGTGTCGGTATTCGGCCGCTCGGTGACCTTCCAGCCGCTCTTGGTGACGAGCCAATGGATGTACGCGCCCACGGCATCGGGCAGCGACTGCTCGATCGCACGCGCGGCGATGAACCGGTGCGCGTAAGGTTCGGGCACGGGCAGCACGACGACCGCCGGCTGCGTACCATGATCATGGCGGTGGGATTCGAGGGGAACGTAGCTCGCCTGACGTGCCTGCTCATCGCCGTCCATGACCGACTCGAACGCCGCATTCACCACACGCTGGATGGTGGGCACGCTGCGAAAGCTCTTGCGCAGCTCCACGAACGTGGCGCCTGCATCGACGAGCTGTCGACACACCTGTTGATACACGTGGACGTCCGCGCGCCGAAAGCGATAGATCGACTGTTTCGGATCGCCCACGATGAACAGCTTGCCGGGCGTCGGCGTGACATGCTGCCAGCGCGTTTCCGCCGGGTTGTCGGAGGCGAGCAGCAGCAGAAGCTCCGCCTGCAGCGGATCGGTGTCCTGGAACTCGTCGACGAAGATCCGCGTGAATCGCCGCTGAAAGTGCCGTCTGACGTCGATGTTGTTCTTCACCAGGTCGCGCGCGAGCAGCAGGAGATCGAGAAAGTCGAGCGCCCCCTCGCGGGCTTTGAGCGCCTGATATCGATCGACGCACGTGAGCAGCTCGGCGTGCAGCACGGCGGCAAGATCGGCGTCGGCGCGCATCTGGAAGTCGAGCAACGCGGCGGTCAGCCGATCGCGTGACTCGAGGACCTGCGCTCGCGTGGTGCCTTTGCGATAGGTCGGACCGCTGCCTTTGCGCGCGCGCTTGAAGTCGCGATCACGCGCCAGGTCGATGAAGCGCGCTTCGAGCGTATCGAGGTCGGCGTCGGTATCGGTTGGCGGGGCCGGCCCGAGCTCGCGGCTAAGACGACGCACCGGCGCGGTGTCGAGGAACAGGTTGTCGCCGGCGTACGACGCGCCCTCCGACGCGGCTGCGAGCTCGTGAACGAGATCGACCAGCGTCACGATCACCGATCGACGGTCGAACGGCTCACGCACCCACTCACCCCGGAAGTCGCGCCAGTCGGTCAGGTCGAAGCCGGCCCGGCGAAGCCGCTCCATCGGTCCGTCCTCGTCGACGTCGCCAGGACGAAAGCCTCTGCTGGAGCGGCGCAGCGATCGGCGCACGCCTTCAGGTGGCCGCTCGAGGCTGGCTTGAAACCAGGCACTGAACGCCTCGTTAAAGACACGCCGCGCCGCGCCTTCCGTGAGCACCCGAAACAGCGGATCGACACGCGCCTCCACTGGACGCTCGCGAAGAAGGTCGGCGCAGAATCCGTGGATGGTGCTGACGTGCGCTTCCTCGAGATTGTGAACCGCCTCTTCCAGCCGTCGCGCCGCATCGCGAGACTGCGCCGCGGTTCGCTCGCGCTCGAGCTGCTGTCGCAGTCGCAGCTTCAGTTCACCGGCAGCCTTCTCGGTGAACGTGACAGCGACGATCTCCCGCACGCCGGCGCGCCCTTCGGCAACCACGCGAACGATGCGTTTCACCATCTCGGTGGTCTTGCCGGTGCCGGCCGCCGCTTCGACGACAAGCGTGTCGTCGAGCCTGTCGTGAATCAATTGGCGCGACTCGTCGTCCGATCGATGCACGCGCGCGATCATGGGCGGCTCCTGATCTCCGCCAGATCGGCGAGTACCTGGACGTCGTGCGGCTTGCGCGCGACGCGGCGAAAGACGCCCGGTCCGCACACCGGGCGGAAATCGCAGCGCCCGCAGGCGTCTTCGGTTGGTGCGGCGGCGAGAAAGCCCGCTTCGATCGCACGATCGACCACCTGCAGGACTTCGAGGCCGAGGCCGCGCGTCCGCTCGTCGAGTGGGATCCCATGCTCGTAGTAGCCGCCGTTGGCCGTGCAGTAGAACAAACGGCCGTGATGAACGGGCACACCGAGTGCCGCCTCCACCGCCATCGCATACAGCACCGGCTGCAACACGGCGCCGCCGCCGATCAAAATCTTCTCGATCTTGTCGGGTTTGCGCCCGGTCTTGTGATCGGTGACCCGCAGCACTTTCGTCGGCTGATGCTCTTCGATCAGATCGATCGCGCCCTTCAACAGGAATCCGCCCGGTAGTGTGACCGCCTGATTTACGCTGGTAGCATCGCGCTCCCCAGGCACCGATCCAAACGCCCACTCGAATCGCGACGGGATCCACTCGTCGCCATCACGTGCCACATACTCGAGCCACGCGCGCAGGTCGCGGGTGATCGCGGAGGTCTCGTCCTCCCACACCCGATCGACCGCAGGAGCGAGCTCGTCGCGCGCGCGCGCCGATACGTCATCGATCACTTCATCGAGCACCGCGCGCGCGTCGGCGAGGGTGGCCTTCGTGATGGGAAGGGCACCGCGAGACTGCAGTCGGCGGAAGAAGCTTGCCTGCATCTCGTGGAAGAGGCTGCCCCGCGTCAACGGATCCATGCGCTGCAGCGGCTCGGGAACTTCGAACGGCTGCAACCGATAGAAGGCCGCGAGCACGAATTGGTACGGACAGGCGCTGAACTTCTGCAGCGCCGACAGCGAGTACGCGCGTGTGGTCAGCCGGCGCGCGGCGAGTGCCTCCTTCGTGAACGGCGACACGCGCGTCAGTCCATCGCTTGGCGACCAGCGTCGCGCGCCGTGCGCCCAGCGATCGATCACCGATCGGCGAAGGCACTCGTTGAGTTTCAGCAGGTAATGCGCGTGTCCTTTCACGGCGTCGGGATCCCGCTCGTCGAGCAGACGCCGCAGCACAGCGAGATCGTGCTCCTGATCGTCAATCGCCTCGTCCGGCGACGAGGGCGCCGGCCAGGCCAGCAACGCATCGCCCGCCTCGCGTGCGCCCTTCTCGAGCTCCTCGTGATCCGGCACCCGACCCGTGGCCGCGCGCATCACGTCGAGGGCATAGAACGACGGCACCCGCGCGCGTGATTCATTCAACTCGATGCGTGGATATGACACGTAGACGCGGTCGCGAGCCGCACCAATGGCGAGCTGCAGCAGCGCGCGTTCGGCCGCGGATCGATCGCGATTCTGCGGCAACGGCGCATCGAGCCGAGCGCGAAGGTCGTCGAGCAGCAGCGCGTCTTCCCGAGATTTCTGCGGAAACATGCGCTCGGCGAGCCCCGGCACGAATACGACGCGGAAGCTCCGTCCTCGAGCCTGTTGCGGCGTCCCCACGAACACACGGCCGTAGCGTCGGGATGGCGGATCGGATTCGAGGGTGAGCAGTCGCTCACCCAGCACGCGGCGCGCCTCGCTGAGATCGATGGGACCGACGTCGGCCATCGGTCTCAAGTCGGCGAGCACACGCAGCACGTGCGATGGCGTGCGCAATACTCGCGGCGCCATCGCTTCGAAGCGATCGAGCCACTCCCCCCATGTGCCCTGCGCCGGCCACGAGGCCATGCGCTCGATGATCGGCAGCGCGAACGCATGCAGATGCCCGAGATGTTCGCGCTCGCGATCGATCGCGTCGACCTTTGCCTCGCCGCCATCGTCACGCGCGGCCTCGCGCCGTCGCCGCTCGAGCTCTTTGGCTCTGCCGTCGAGTCGTCGGGCCCAGCGGTCGGCGCTCTGTCCAATCACTGCGGCGTCGACGAGCAGCTGTTCCCACCGCCAGGGCGCCCGCAAGGTGCCAGCCACCACGCGTCCTGATTGATCGAGCTCCTCGGTTGCAAGCGCCTGCGCTTCGGCCTGCGACTCGTCCTCGACGAGCTCGTTGGAGCGCGACAGCGCTTCGTCGGAGGACGCCACCCATGCACGATCGGCGGCGACCTCGTGCGGCACCTGTGCGAGCGACAGGTACTCGGCAAACCGCGCCGCAGACAGCTGTTCGGATGCGCAGGCGAGCAGCGCGAGAAACGCGCGCCCCGCAGGATGCGGTCGGCGAACGCCGCGGTCGAACCAGCCCGGAACGTCGGCGCGTGCCAGCGCGTGCTCGAGCAGGCCGGAATAACTCTGCGGCGACCGTACGAGAATCGCCATCTCGTCGAAACGCACTCCGCCGCGCGCCTCCTTCAGGATGCGTCGCGCGATCTCGATGCATTCGCGCCCCTCGCCGGGGGCCGAGAAGAATGTCAACGATCCATCCAACGACCGTGCGGGAGGCTCCTCCTCGGTGTTGAACAGATACCGTCGGAGAAGTGCGAGATCGTCACTGCCACTACCCGCGATGTCCTCCACGACGCGGACGTGCGCCTTCAGATGTTGGAGCGCGTGTTGCGACGGCTCGCCGCGCGGTACCGTGGCGAGCGTCGATTGCGCCCCTGCCACGACGGCGTCGACGAGCTCGCGATCGATCGCTGAATCGAGCGGAAGGTCGAGCAGCACGACCACATCTGCGGGAGGCGCAGCGCGCAGCGCGCGAGCGGCCACGCCAACCATCTCGGCGCGATCCGCGGCGGCGGCCTGTGCGAAGCACGATTCGACTCGTGCAAGCAGATCTTGCAGGTCGCGTCCGGCGAGCGGAAGCCCGCCGACGGCGGCAGCCTCGACCCGCGCCTGACGAAGCTCCTGCACCGTACGCGCAAGCGCGCGCGGGAAACCCGGCGTCGACGCGACCGGATCGAAGTAGACGAGCGACGCCGCATGGCGCGCATCGAACACCGCTCGGGCGGCGACCGCTTCCGCACCGAGCCAACTGCTCGGTGCAACACCGCGGCTCGCGAGCGTCAGCATCGCGCCTCGTGCGGCCAGCTGGGTGAGACTCAAACGCTGAATGCCGAAGGTCGCCGGCACCAACGCCGCAACGTCGCGCGCGAGATCATCGGCGGCGCCGCGGGAGGCGCCGATGATCAACACGCGTGTCCCAGGCGCGACCGCGCGCACGAACTCGCGCGCACGTGACAGCCGCTCCTCGGCAGACGAGGAGACAACAACGTGAAGCGTGCTCACGTCAGCCTCTGAACGAAATGGACTGTGGGCGGAATCCGATCGGCAGGCGTGTCATTCAAACACTCACTTCCCCGGCCATCCGCCGGGCATCCGGTAACGCCCGCACCACGCGGACGTGACGACGACGATAACACAGCTTGGGGCGCGCTTCGCGCGTGGGGCGCGTTCGGGAACGCGTGGGGCCGGTGCGTCGCACCGGTGGGGCCTACCGCGCGAAGCGTGGCCCTACGCCGTGCGGAAGCACGGCGCCCCACCGCCGCGAAGCGGCGGCCCCTAAGGAGCGAGGCGCTCCCGTTTCCACGCGCCCTCGCGCTCTCTCAGGTATCGCAGGCGATCGTGTAGGCGGCTTGCTCTCCCCTGCCAGAATTCGAATTCATCGGGAACGACGCGGTAGCCGCCCCACCATGCGGGGCGCGGCACATTGTCGCCATACCGTTCGCGCGCGGCGTGGTAGCCCTGCTCTAAAACATCGCGGCTCTCGATCACCTGGCTTTGCTGCGAGGCATACGTGCCCCAACGGCTCTCGATCGGCCGCGTCGCGAAGTAGGCATCCGATTCGGCGGCGCTCACCTTCTCGACGAGGCCGTCGATGCGCACCTGGCGCTCGACCGATCGCCACGTGAAGAGCAGACTCGCGCGGCCGGTCTCCTCGAGCTCGCGCGCCTTGCGGCTGTCGTAGTTGGTGTAGAAGACGAACCCACGATCGTCGAATTCCTTCAGCAAGACGTTGCGGACCGACGGACGCCCCTCGGGCGTCGCGGTGGCCAGCGCCATCGCCGTTGGATCGACTTCGAGTGGCCGCACCTGTTCGAACCAGCGGCTGAATTGACGGAACGGATCCGCGTCCGACTCGGATTCGCTCAACGGCTCACCGAGGTACTCGCGACGGATATCGGCAAGGCTCATTGCGGCGTTGGCTCGGCAACCAGGCGCAGATCGTCTCCTTCCACCGCGACCCGCACGGTTCCGCCATTCGTCAGCGATCCGAACAGCAGCAGCTCGGACAGCGGCTTCTTGACGACACGCTCCACGAGCCTGGCCATGGGTCGAGCCCCGAACGCGCGATCGAATCCTTTGGCCGCGAGCCATGCACGCGCCGCCGGCTCGAGCTCGATGCTCACGCCCTTCGCGGCGACCATGCCGCGCACTTCATCGATCTGCTTGTCGACCACTCGCTCGATCTGCGGCGTGTCCAGCGCTGAGAAGTTCACCGTCGCGTCGAGACGATTGCGGAACTCGGGCGTGAAGGTGCGCTCGAGCGCGCCGCGCGACGATCCACCCTTGCCGGCTTCGGCAAATCCCAGCCGTCGATCCGACAGATCGCGGGCGCCGGCGTTGGTCGTCATGATCAGGACCACGTGACGGAAGTCGGCCTTGCGACCGTGCGAGTCGGTGAGCGTCGCGTGATCCATCACCTGCAGCAGGATGCTGAACATGTCGGGATGGGCCTTCTCGATCTCGTCGAGCAGCAGCACCGCGTGCGGCGCCTTGCGGATCGCGTCGATGAGCAGGCCGCCTTCCTCGTAGCCGACATATCCGGGCGGCGCGCCGATGAGGCGCGACACCGCGTGCTTCTCCATGTACTCCGACATGTCGAAGCGGATGAACTCGACACCCATGATCCGCGCCAGCTGACGCGCCAGCTCCGTCTTGCCGACACCGGTGGGTCCGGCGAACAGGAAGTTGCCGATCGGCTTGTCCGGCGATCGCAACCCCGATCGCGACAGCTTGATCGCCGACGACACCTCGGCAATCGGACCCTCCTGGCCGAAGATCACTTTCTTCAGCTCGCCGTCGAGCGAGGCGAGCGCGCGCTTGTCGTCGCTCGACACCGTCTGCACGGGCACACGCGCCATCTTGGCGACGATCTGCTCGACCTCGGCGGCGGTGATTCGCTTCGCGCGCTGGGTGTCGGGTAGCAGCTTCTGGGCCGCCCCCGCCTCGTCCAGGACGTCGATCGCCTTGTCGGGCAGATGCAGATCCTTGAGGTGACGCGCCGACAGCGACACCGCCGCCTCGAGCGCATCGTCACCAAACGTCACGCCGTGATGCGCCTCGTAGTGCAGACGCAACCCCTTCAAGATCTCGAGCGTCTCGGCTTCCGACGGCTCGAGCACGTCGATCTTCTGAAAGCGTCGCGACAGCGCGCGATCCTTGTCGAACGACTGCTTGACGTCGTTGAAGGTTGTCGATCCGATGCAGCGAAGCGTGCCGCCTGCCAGCGCCGGCTTCAGCAGGTTGCCGGCATCCATGGCGCCGCCGGATGCCGCACCGGCGCCCACCAACGAATGGATCTCGTCGATGAACAGAATGGCGTTCGACTCTTTTCCGAGGGCGTCGAGCACCTGTTTCACACGTTCTTCGAAGTCGCCGCGATACCGCGTGCCGGCGATGAGCGCGCCCAGATCGAGCGCGAACACCCTGGCATCCTTCAACACGTCCGGCACCTGGCCCTGATGGATGCGCAGCGCCAGACCTTCCGCCAGCGCGGTCTTGCCGACGCCCGGTTCACCAACCAACAGCGGGTTGTTCTTGCGCCGCCGGCACAGCACCTGAATCATGCGCTCGATTTCGAGGGCGCGCCCAATCAACGGATCGATCTGCCCTGCCGCCGCACGGGCGACGAGATCGGTGGCATAGGCCTCGAGCGGATTCGTACTTGGCGGACCTCCGCGATCGGCGCCGGCGGGCACTTGCGACGGATCGTTCTTCCCACCGTGCGAGATCACACGCAGGAGTAGCAGCCGCTCGATCCCCTGCGACCGGAGGAAGTACGCCGCGTGGCTGTCCTCTTCCTGCATGAGAAACACGAGCAGGCTTCCGCTGTCGACGTGCTTGGCACTCGACACGGCGGCGTGCATCATCGCCTGCTGCAGCACGCGATCGAATCCGAGCGTCGGCTGCGGCTCGAGCGTATCCGGCACCGGCGTGAACGCCTTGTTCAAGACGTCCATCAGCTGGCGACGCAACACGTCGACATCGGCACCGCACGTAATCAGGATCCGCCGTGCCTGCAGCTCGTCGGTAATGGCGAGCAACAGGTGCTCGAGGCCAACCGTGTCGTGCCGCCGCTCGGTGGCCAGCCTGAACGCACGCTGGATGGTCTCCAGCGTTTCGGGCGCGAACGGGATAGGGGGCTTACTCATGCTCAGGTTCGGGCTCCATCGTCACCAACAGGGGGAACTCTTGCTCCTCGGCCATTTGGCGAGTCGTTCTGATCTTCGTCTCGGCCACGTCGCGGGTGAAGATGCCCGCCACACCGATACCCGATCGATGCACCGCCATCATGATCGTGAACGCCTCGCCGCGCGGCTTGTGGAACACCGTCTCGAGAACCATGACGACGAAATCCTGCGTCGTGTAGTCGTCGTTGTGCAACAGCACCCGCCACATGCGGGGATGCTCGACGCGCTGCTCGTTGTGCGACTCGGTCAGGATCGAATCCTGAGGGGTCGCCCGGCCGCTCATACGTCATTATCTCAGACGTACTCAGAGCCCCGCGAGATCCGCGTCGAGGCGCCAGGGCGACGCTGCAGCGGGCTCACGCACCAGCTGACGGACGCGACTCACAAACGACGCCCGGCTGATCTCCCGCGCGCCAAGCGAGGCGAGATGTGCGGTCGACATCTGACAATCGATGAACTCGAAGCCCCATCGCGCGAGCTGGCGAGCGAGGAGCACCAGAGCCACTTTCGACGCATCGCTGCGCCTCGCGAACATCGATTCGCCGAAGAACATGCGGCCAAGCGCGACGCCATACAAGCCACCGACGAGGCCATCGTCCGACCACGTCTCAATTGAGTGGGCGTAGCCCATATCGAACAGGCGCGCGTACGCCGATGCCATGTCCTTCGTGATCCAGGTGCCGTTCTGATCCTCACGCGGCTCGGCGCAGCCGGCGACGACCGCGGCAAACGCCGTATCGGCGGAGACTCTGAACCTGGTGGATCGGATCGCGCGTCGGAGCGAACGTGAGACGTGCACGTCGTTGACCGGAAGCACCATACGGGGGTCGGGACTCCACCAGAGAACCGGGTCGTCGTCGTTGAACCAGGGAAAGATGCCTCGGGCGTACGCGTCGATGAGCCGGGCTGGAGAGAGATCGGCACCGGCGGCGAGCAGGCCGTTGGGGTCTCGCAAAGCGAGGTCCACTGGCGGGAACGGATCATCGATGTCGAGAAACGGGATCACGGCACGGAAATGGGGTCCGGACTCATTTTCCCTCGCTCCTGCGAAAATGAGTCCTGACTCATTCCGTGCGACCCATTCGACCCGACCTGACCGCGGCGCGCGCCGCGATCACGGCGCCGCCCGTCACACGCTTCGCCCCATCGCCGACCGGCTATGTGCATCTAGGGCACATCGTCAACGCGATCTACACGTGGGGACTGGCGCGCGCGATGGGTGGACGAGTGTTGCTTCGCGTCGAGGATCACGACCGGATTCGATCGAAGCCCGAATTCATCGACGCGCTGCTGGAGGATCTCGACTGGCTCGGCTTCCGAGCCGACGAGGGCCGCGAGCCGCTGCTCCGGCAAAGCGAGCGGGACGATATCTATCGGGCTGCGCTCGAACGACTGCGGGCGCGAGGGCGGGTCTATGCGTGCGACTGCTCGCGCACCGATATCGGCGGCGAACGATATGGTGGACGCTGTCGCGATCGCGGGCTGCGAGAAGAGCCTGGGCGTGGCGTGCGTATCCGGATCGACAACGGGCCGGCAAGGGCCCTCGACCTGTTGACGGGACCGATGGAACAAGTGCCGTCAGAACAATGCGGCGACCTGCTCGTGAAAGACCGCGACGGCCAGTGGACGTATCAATTCGCCGCCACGGTCGACGATTGGCACCAGGGTGTCACGCTCGTGATCCGCGGAGTCGACCTCGAATCGTCTACCGGACGTCAGGTCGCGCTCGCCCGCTTGCTCGGTCGGCGCGAGCCTCCGATGTTCCTGCATCACCCCCTGATCCTCGACGCACAGGGCAGGAAGTTGAGCAAGTCGGCCGGTGATACAGGCGTCCGCGAACTGCGTGCACGAGGCATCACGGCAGCAGACGTGATTGGCCTTTCGGCATCGGCGGTTGGACTCGTCGCAACGCCGCAGCCAATTGAAGCGTCGAATGTTCCGGCGTTGTTTGACCTCGGTTCCCCGTCTTTGGGTTAGAATCGAACCCGTTTTCCATCTGAGGAGATCTTGGCAGTCCGTCTGTTCATCGGGAACCTCCCCTACGGGGCAAGTGAAGCCGACCTTCGCGCTCACCTGTCTGCCGTCGCCGAGCCATCCCACGTTGCTATGCCGGTCGATCGCGAGACCGGCCGTCCACGCGGTTTCGCCTTCGTCGAATTCGCCGATCGCGCCGTCGCCGAAGACGTCATCAAGAAGTTCGATGCGCAGCCATTTCAAGGGCGTCCGCTCGCCGTGAGCGAAGCGCGTGCCCGCGAAGATCGTGGGCCGCGTCCCCCTGGTGGCGGGGGCTTCAGCCCGCGGCCGGGCGGCTTCAGCGGACCGAGACCGAGCGGCGGCTTCGGCGGTGGTGGCGGCGGAGGAGGTTTCGGCGGACCACGGCCAGGCGGCGGCGGTTTCGGTGGGCCACGGCCGGGCGGTGGAGGTTTTGGCGGGCCACCGGCAGCGCCCGGCAGTCGCGATCGCAGCGCCAACTTCGGTCCCCCTGCTCCACCTCGGCGGCTCCGCAACAAGAAGGGCAGCCAGCAGGATCACAAGCCGCGCGGACCCATCAAGGAGCGCTCGGGCGGCCGTATCTACGATGTGGACGATCTCGAAGACGATGCAACGCCGGAGATCGATGACATCGCGACAAAAGCGGCCGAAGACGCCGGAGACGTCGCAGACGTCGCAGACGTCGCAGACGTCGGAGACGAGCCGGGCGACGAATAGCGCCCACCTTCAATTGATTCGCTTGTAATCGAACCACTCGATCCGCTGATCGATGTTCAGTCGGCGGAAGAGCAGCGCTCTACCCTGCCCCACGAATCGAATCGACGTCGGCAGCCAGATGCTGCCATCGACCGGCTCGCGCGTCAGCGTGGCCTTAGTGCCTTCGTTGAGACGCGCCACGAGTCCCATCCCGATCGAGATATCGTCGATCGCGGTCGCCTCGATGCGCACCACTTCACGTCGCTCTTCGTCCACCCACACGGAGCCGGCAAACAGCTTCGCGATCTTCCCCTCGGAGGTCTCCGGCCGCGCGTCGGGCCTGGGTTTGAACGTGATGACGATCGTGTTGCGCCCGCGCACCGTCTCCCGGCGATCGAGGGCGAACTCGAGCATCTCGACGCTATCATCGAGGCCCGACTTTTTCGACCGGCGCTCGGTCCGCTGCGTGAGATCGGTTTTCTGAACCTGCCCATCCGAGACGGGCTTGCCGTCACGCTCGATCAGCTTCCGGAGAATGATGTTGCCGCCCTCAGTCGGCGTGACGTCGTAGACCAGGGTCCCGCCGCTGCCAATTCGTCCGAATGGGTTGGTGTGCAGCTCCGTGCGTCGCTCCTTGTACGAGAAGCGGTACTGCTCGCGCTGCGACCTGGCGAGATTGTTTCGCGTCTCCCGCACGAAGGCATCGTGATTGGGGAGGGTTGGGGCGGTTTGTGCGGAAATCAGGACGGAGACAACGAACGGCACCGCGAGGAGGCGAAGCATAGGCACGACCCTACACGCGCACCAGCCGTTCAGCGGCGCGCTCGAGCGTCGCGTCGCGCTTGGCAAAACAGAATCGCAGCACCGGTCCGGCCGGTTCGGTGCCGTCGAGGAACGGGGAGATCGGAATCGCGGCAACGCCATGCTCGCGGGTCAACCGCAACGCGAAGTCGGCGTCGCGCTCGTCGGTGATCGCCGAGTAGTCGAGCATCTGGAAGAACGTGCCGCGGCACGCCATCGGACGGAAGCGCGACTCGCGAATCAGCGACAAGAAGCGATCGCGGCGGTCCTGGTAAAAGGCGGTGACGTCGCGGCACCACGGGTCGCGGCGAACCGCATCGGCGTAGGCCATCTGCACGGCGCCGTTGACTGCGAAGGTGATCCACTGGTGAATGCGCTGGATCTCGGTGGTCAGCGCCGGCGGCGCGGCGCAGTAGCCGATCTTCCAGCCGGTGGTGTGGTAGGTCTTTCCAAACGAGCTGATCACCACGGCGCGATCGGCCACATCGGGATACCGTGCGAGACTCTCGTGCCGGCCGCCGTCGAACGTGATGTGCTCGTAGACCTCGTCCGAGATCACGACCGCGTTGGTGCCGCTGAGGACGCGCACCAACTCGCGCATGTCGGCATCGGACCACATCATGCCTGTAGGGTTGTGTGGCGTGTTGATCACGATGACGCGCGTACGCGGTGTCACGGCGCGACGCACCTCGTCCCAGTCGATGCGGTAGTCGGGATAGCGAAGCGTCACGTACACCGGTATGCCACCGCTCAATGTCACTGCAGGTGTGTAGGAGTCGTACGCCGGCTGGAAGAGCAGCACTTCGTCGCCCGGGTGCACGAACGCGGTGAGCGCAGCGAAGAGACCCTCGGTTGCCCCTGTGGTGATCGTGAGCTCGGTGACCGGGTCGTAGCGGCGTCCGTAGAGCGTCTCGATCTTTGCGGACAGGGCCTCGCGCAGCGCGAGCACGCCGGGCATCGGCGCGTACTGGTTGTGCCCCTCCCGCATGTAGCGTGCGACCGACTCGACCAGCTGAGGCGAGGTCTCGAAATCAGGAAACCCCTGCGACAGGTTGATGGCCCCGACCTCATTGGCGAGGCGCGTCATCACGGCAAAGATGCTGACCCCGCCGGCCGGCAGCTTGGAGCGCAGCGTCTCGGTGTCGGACATTCACTCGATCATAACTGGTCGAGCCATTGCGAGGGTTTGAGCGAGACGAGCGGATACTTGCGGCGCAGCGCCACGACGCGATCGTAGTAGCCCACCTTGGGGATTTCCTTCCGAACAAGGCGATCGCGAAGCCGCCTGAGCTCGAACCGGTAGAGGTCGCTGACGAACTCGTGCACGAGCTCGGGTCGCGTGTCTGCACGCGGGTGCACGCCGTGGTGCCACAGTTGTTCGATGACCTCGCGGCGATACCGGTAGGTCACGGAGTTGTCGGCGGGAGCGCGAGACACATCTGTTCGCGCAGGAATGCTTGCGCCTCGACGATCTCGCGCGGTGGTTGACCGGGCGATCGCCAGCCGGCGACGAGCGCTCTATATTCGCCGCAGGCGGCAGCCCGATCCGAGAGACGAAGGGCCGTACGCGCCAGGCCTAGCACGACGCGCGGCGTTCGTCCGACTCGCGCCGCCGCACGCATGAAGGCGCGGCGCGCGTCGTCGTAGCGGTGAACCTGCAGCCACAGATCGCCGGCCATCTCGATGGCTGCCACGACCGGCGCCCCCGACAGGCCCACGGACCGCCGCTGTTCCTCGATCTCGATCGCGTGCTGGATCAGCAGCGCCACTTCCTCGCGCTCGCTTTGAGACGCAGCGATCGCCGCCTGCAGTACGAAGCGCACGATCTGCGTCTCCCCCGCCGATCGCAGCGGCTCGGTGTCCAGCTCCGCGAGCGCCCGCTCGACAGGCGCGATGGACTCCGGGGATCCACCAAACCGATACGCTTCGCGAGCAGCAACAAGGCCACGGAGGTACACAGCCGGCAGCCGCGCCTCGTTACATCCCGCTGCTGCAGCCGAAGCAAATGCCTCTGCCGCACCTGAGAGATCGAACGCGTCCGCTCGTGCCTGCGCTGTCGCGACGAGCGCTTTCCCGCTGCTTCCACAACCTTGCGGCTGGGCAAGCAACATCGCGATCACGATCGGGAGCATCAACGAGATTGTAGCTGTCTCGAGGAACCGAGGCGTGCCCTCACACAGAGAAACAGAGCAACAGAGAGACGAACAGAGCTGTCTGTGATTCACATTATGTGTGCTGGCGGGGGTGCCGGCTTCGCCGGCGCATGGGGCGAGAGGCACACGCGAAAACAAACACCCTCTGATCACTTGGTGCTTGTTTTCGTGCGTGCCTCTCGTCCCATCCGCGCGCCAGGCGCGCGGCCCCGCCAGCGCCTGTGTTCGTTCGCAGCGAGTACCTCTGTTGAACCTCTGTTTCTTTGTTGCTCTGTGGTGAGGCGATCCTCTGTTGTCGCTGTTTCTCTAGTCGGGCGACGGCTGTTCGACGTGATCGATGACGAGCACGTTGACGGGACCTTTGGTCGATTCGAGCTTCAGTCCGAGCTGTTCCTGGATCGCGGTAAAAATTGACGGACCGTTCGGATCGACGTCCGGCGGTGCGGTGCCTGCCAAGGCCTGCTGCCTGATGCGCTCGGGTGTGAACGTGAGCTCGAAGTCCCAGTTCCCTGTCACACCGGTCCGATCGACCACTACGCGAGCGACCTGGTTAGCGAGTGCGGCGGCAAAGGCCGACAACGGGTTGCCGCCAAACCGGAATCGGCCGTTACCGCTGTTTCCCCACCCGCAGGCGTAAGGATTTGTGTTCTGGTCGACTTTCCCTTCCCGCGCGGCTGCGAGACGCGCCGCTCGAACCGCCACGCAATCCGCTGCTGCGGGATGGATGCCGGGCCCAAGCTTGCCGTCGACACGCGCGACAACGAGCGCATAGATCGGCAACTCCTGCGTCTCCCAATGCGCGACAAGCTTGAAGCGGTCGGCCAGCAGCGTTCGAAGGGCCAGCATCGTCCGATCGGGCTCGCCAAACAGCACGGGAGGTGGATCGCCATCGAGCTTGGCGACGATGTCGAACCGATCGGTGCGGGTCCACTCGGGAGCACCCTGGACCTGAAAGGCTTGAAGCTGATACGCCATCGTGATGAGCAATGCGAGCGGCGCATTCGTGGCATTGAAGCGACCGCCTGGCCGCGGCCCCACGCTGGTGCTGTTGTCGCCCGACTTGTTTACCTTGACCGATGCGGCTTCAAATGCGACCTGCACCGTGGGATTCGCGCTCTGGGCCGCGACAGCTGTCACGACTGTGGAGAGCACGGCGAGGACAACGAAGGTCGGTCGTCGCATGCCGCTTCGACGGCCGACGCTCGGAAACGGTTGGTCGCTAATCGGCGGTCGGCTGCTCGATGTGATCGATGACGAGAACTTTCACTGGACCCTTGGTCGATTCGAGCTTGAGTCCGATCTGCTCTTGCATGGCGGTGAAGAGCGACGGCCCATCGGGGTCGACTGCCGGCGCGTCCACGCCGTCTGACCGGACCTGACGGAATCGCTCGGGCGTGAAGGTGAACTCGAAATCCCAGTTACCGGTGAGGCCAGTCCGATCGACCACAGTGCGTGCCACCTGGTTGGCCAGTCCGTTCGCGAACACCGATAGTGGGTTGCCTCCGAACTGGAATCGCCCGGCGTTGTTGCGCATGCCGCACGCGACATGATCGGCCGTGTTCGGATCGGTGATCCGTCCCTCCCGGGCCGCCGCAGGTACGCCAGCGGTGATCGCCGCGCAATCCACGGCTGCCGGATGCATGTTTGGCCCGAGCTTGCCGTCGGCACGGGCGAGGACGAGCGCATAGATCGGTAACTCTAGCGTCTCCCAATGCACGACGAGCTTGAAGCGATCCGCGAGCAGAGTTCGCATGGCCAGCATCAACGGATCCGGCTGTGCACTGCTCATCGGAACGAACGGCGGATCGCCGTCAAGTTTTGCGACGATGTCGAAGCGGTCCGTTCGCATCCAACTGGGACCACCCTGCAGCTGAAACGGCTGAATCTGATAGGCGAAGGTGATGAACAGGGCCAGCGGCGCATTGGTCGCGTTATAGCGGCCGCCTGGCGCCCGCCGCATGCTGGTATTGCTTTCTCCGGATTTGTTTGGCCTTACCGACGCCGCTTCAAACGCGACCGCTGGCGGGTCGGCCTTCTGCGCGTGGCTTGCGGCGCCAAAGGTTGTGACAGCAATGAGGAGAACGCAGGCCGATCGTCGCATGCCCCTTCGACGGTCGACCGTCCGGAAACGTTTGGAACTAATCGAGCGCCGGCTGCTCGACGCTGTCGATCACCATCACCTCGATCGGCGCCTTGGTCGATTCGAGCTTGAGCCCGAGCTGCTCCTGCAACGCTGTGAAGAGATTCGGTGCGTTCGGATCGACCGGCGGCAGTTCAACGCCGGGAGGCAGCGGACCGTTCGGGCGATCCTGCTGGAACGTCAGCTCGAGATCATAGGGTCCCTTGAGTCCCGTGCGATCGAGCACAAGGCGTCCCGCCAGTCCTTGAAGACTGCGCCCAAACTCCGAGACGAGAAAGCCGCCCATCGAAATCCGCCCGATGCTGCCTCGCAGGCCGCACACCACTGGACTATTCGGGTCTGGTGGCGCCGGCGGTGGTCCTCCACGGCGAGCGGACATCAGTGCGGCGCAATCGGTCGTCGATGGTTTGATGGCGGCCCCGAGCTTGCCATCCGGTCTGACCACAGTCAGTGCATAGACATCGAGGTCGCGGGTCTCTTTGTGAGTGACGAGCTTGAACCGCTCGGTCAACAGTGTCCGCATCGCCAGCATGAGCGGGTCCGGGCCGGCTCCAGGCGCGACCGGAGCCGGATCGCCCTCCATCTTCGCCACGATGTCGAACCGATCGTTGGCCATCCAGCTCGGGCCGCCGATCAACTGTTGTTGCTGAAGTTGGTACGCAAAGGTGATCAGCACCGTCAGCGGCATGTTCGTCACGGTCATACGACCGCCAGGCTGACGCCTGATGAACTGACTGAAGTCGCCTGACTTGTTGGGTCGGATGGAGGCGGCCTCGAACGCCATGGGTGTGGCCGGCTCCACGATCTGCGTCTGCTGTGCGTTGGGACGAACCACGCCGAAGACGATAGCGGCGAGTGCGATAGAAGACAGAAGCAGTCGATGCATAAACAGAAGACTCGTCAGAGGGTCAAAAGGTTAACTGAAAATCACTCGTAACGCAGCGCCTCGACGGCTTTGATGGTCGAAGCGCGACGCACTGGAACGTAACAGGCGATCAACCCGACGATGGCGAACAGCACGGCCGCGCCCACGAGCACGAGGGGGTCGGCTGCCAGGATGCCGAACTGTCGGCCCGAGATGAGCTTGCCGGCGGCGAGACCCAAGGCCAGGCCGATCGCCGAACCGGCGGCCACGAGCCGCATTCCTTGGGCGAGCACCAGCCGCACCACCTCGCCCCGCCCGGCGCCGAGCGAGAGACGGATGCCGATCTCGCGCGTACGCTGGCTCACCGCGTAGGCGGTCACCCCGTAGATGCCGATGCCGGCGAGAAACAAGCCGACGAGACCGACGCTGCCCGCCACTGTGGCCGAGATTCGGAGTTGTGTCTGGACCGGCCCGTTGTTCTCGCGCTCGAGTGACGCAGTGGTCAATACCGGAAGATTCGAGTCGACGCTGGCCACGGCGGTACGCAGCTCCTCGATCAGCGTCGACCGCCCCTGGGCGCGGCGCGCGATGATCGACACTTGCGGCAGATACTTTTGCGCGATCGGCACGTAGAGCGCCAGCGGCGCCGTACCACCGCGCTGCCCTCCGAAATCAAGATCGCCAACGACCCCGACAATCCGCATTTGCCGTTCCGGTGCCGTGCGTCCATCGGTTGAATAGAGTGTCGGTTCCCCCGGTCCGGGCGAACGAACTGAGACGAGTTGCCCGATCGGATCGCGATCCGGCCACAGTCGCTTCGCGGTCTGCTGGCCGACGATGCCGACGAGCTCCGCGCCCTGCCGGTCCGCATCCGTAAAGTCACGTCCGGCCAGGAGCGGAATGCCGAGCGTCGAGAAGAATCGAGGCTGGACGAGCATCCAGTTGGTGAAGGTTCGCGCGCTGCCGTTGGATGGAACCCCGCCGGGCACCGTGATGCTGCCGTAGGTGCGACCGCCCCCGTCGCCTGGCGCGCGATCGGCAATGGTCGCGCCCTCGACGCCAGGAATCGCGCCAACACGATCTCGCAACCGACGCACGACCTCGCGCCCGGTAGCATCGGTGTAACCGCCCATCGTCAGATCGAGGGTGACCACTTCGACGTTACGCGGATCGAAACCTTGATTGACCGACACCACGTTGTCGAAGGCGCGCACGAACAGTCCGGCCACAACCACCAACACAATGCTGAACGCCACCTGAGCGACGACGAACACGTTGCGGAGCCGCAGCCGATCCGACGGTCCCTGTGAATCATCCTTGAGCGCGACGATCACGTCGGTCTTCGCGGCATGAAGCGCTGGAGCGAGTCCCGCGAGCACGGCGGCAACGAACGAGAGCACGAGCGCAAAGGCCACGACGCGCGCGTCGAGCGGCACCGACACGTTCGCCGGCAACGGGAATTGTGGAAGCAGGCCGATGAGCGCGGTGGTGATCACCCGCGCCAGCGCGAGACCTGCGGCGCCGCCCAGCGCGAAGAGCAGCACGGTCTCCGTCAACAGCTGACGGACGATGCGCGCGCGGGCGGCACCGATGGCCGCGCGCACGGCGATCTCTCGTCGTCGTCCGGTGGCCCGCGCCAGGAGTACGCCAGCGAGGTTCGCGCAAGCGATCACCAGGACGACACCGACAAGGGCCATCAGCAGCGTGATGAACGTGGCTGCCAGTATCCGAACGCCGTACGGAATCGGCGAGGCCACTTCCGCACTCCACACCATCGAAGTGGGATCGACGTCGAACACACCTTCGGGTGTGGCCGCTTTGACCGGCGCGTCACGCTGCAGCACGGCGCCAACAGCTCCAACTTCCGCCGACGCTTGCGCTCGCGATGCCGTGGGTTTCAATCTCCCACCGATCATCAGCCACGGCACACGCGCGTTCGTGAGTTCCATCCCGTGACCCTCCGGTGAGATCACGGTGATCATCGAGACCGGCAGCCAGATGTCGGGGGCGATGACGCTCAAGCCCTTGAACCCTTCAGCGGCCACGCCGACGATCGTGATCGGCGCGTTGTTGATCCGCACGGTTCTGCCGACCACGGATGGATCGCCGGCAAAGCGCCGCAGCCAATAGTGATGGCTCACGACCGCAATAGGACTGGCCTCGAGCTGCTCCTTGTCGCCGGCGTCGAAGACTCGCCCCACCTGCGCCCCCACACCGGAGGCGCGAAAGTAGTTCGTGGTGGTGATGCTGACGAATGCCGTCGCGGCGCCGTCGGTCGATGTCAGACTCGCCGGCGTGACCTGCAACTGAAAGCCGTACACGTCGGCAAGCGTCGTGGCGCGGCGCCGAATCTCGAGCAGATGTTGATACGACATCGATTCGACGCCGGGGCCATGGGTGGGGTTGCGGCGTACGATGTCGACGAGACGCCCTGGATCGGCGAC
>Ga0075423_10000459_pt1 | contig 32927 bp, 26 predicted proteins | sample SoiMethybrSBSTD2_FD_80114 | JGI IMG/M metagenome (GOLD analysis project Ga0075423, IMG submission 80114) | Bulk soil microbial communities from a Populus tree surrounding site in Tennessee, USA - Soil MetaG P. TD hybrid SBSTD2 | ecosystem: Environmental > Terrestrial > Soil > Tree plantation...
CGCGCACGCCTGATGCGCGATGTCCGTGCTCACGGCGAGCCAGCGGCGGCCTCGCGCCAGCGTCGCCAGGTGGCCGCCGCCGGATCCCACGTCGATCAGCCGCAGACGTTTTTCTCGCGCCCGACCGAGCGCCGCAAGCCGGTCGAGCAGCAAGCCGAACAGGTGCTGGCGCTCGGTGGTCACCTGCTCGGGTGCGAACAGCAGCGGATATTCCGTCTCGTACGTGTGCTGAAGCTCGACCGCGCTCGGTAGTTCCATCGAGAGCGAGCTGCGACAGACCGGGCAGCGCCGGTAGCGCACGCCGCGGTAGACGAGCCCGCTCGGCCGCGTCTGCCCGCCGCAGCCGGGACAGGTCTCGGTGCCCTCGACCGGCATGTCGGCGCGCCGCTCGGCGTGCCCGCCCGACGCGGTGACCTGTGACACCCGCGCCGGTCGTGGTCCTCTATCGGCCACGCGCTGGAGCGCCTGCTCGAGCTCGTCGGTGGCGCGCTCCCAGCTGTAGTGCCGCTCGACGTGCTCACGACAGGCCTCGCGCAGGCGCGCGTAGCCGGCGGCGTCGCGTTCCTTGCCCGCGAGGAATCGCTCGAGGTCCTCGGCCATCGTCTCGGGGGATATGCCGCGGAACACGAGGTCGGGACAGAGCGCGCGCAGGATCTCGGGCGTCGCGCCGACGGGCGTGCCGAGCACGGGAGTGCCGCAGGCGAGCGCCTCGACGGTCACGAGGCCGAAGCCCTCCAGCTCGCGCGTTGGGAGCACGAAGACATCGGCCGCCTGGTAGTAGCGCGGCAGGTCGGCGTCCGGCACGAAGCCGAGAAACTTCACCTGGCCCTCGAGCCCGAGCGCGTGGCTCTGCGCTTCGAGTGCGGCGCGCAGCGAGCCGGAGCCGCCGATCAATAACAAGGCGCGCGGGCGTCGTGTCTTCAACACGGCCATCGCGGCGAGCAGGTTGTCGAGGCCCATCCGCGCCTCGAGATTGCGCACGGTCAGCAAGATCGGCCGATCGGCGGCCAGGCCGAGCGCGCTCCGCAGCGCCGCGCGGTCCGGCGCCGGCCTGAACCGGTCGATCGCCGCGGCGCCGCGGATCCTGACGATGCGCTCGCGCGGCACCGCGTAGAGTCTCCAGAGCTGGTCGGCCGAGAAGTCGCTGAGCACGTGAACCAGCCCTGCCCGCTTGAGACACTCGCGCTCGATCGCCCAGAGCATCGCGGTCCCCGTCGCGCCCACGAAGCCCGGCCGGTGGCGCGCGGTCATCCCCTGCCGCGAGCGATACTCGAGCGGCGCCGGCGAATAGAAGCTGTAAAGACTCGGCAGGCGCCCGCCGGCGCGCGCGGCCAGCGCGCCGTAGCCGGCGAGCGGCTGATGGACGTGCAGCACATCGGCGGGCTCACGCGCGAGCGCGTCCGCGACGGCGCGGCGCGCGCCGAAGATGGAGCTCTTGATGAACCGCGCGATCGAACGCCGGTCGGCGGGGAACTGGTGAATCCGCACGCGCTCGCGCTCCACCGAGACCGGCGCGGTCGCGTCGTCATCGGCGCGGCTGACGATCCGCACGTCGTGGCCGCGCGCGGCGAGGCCCCGCGCCTGCTCCCACAGCATCCGTTCGGCGCCGCCGAGCGGCCGCGAGGGCGAGATATCGGAGACCATGAGGACGCGGAGCCGCGCGCTCACCGGAGACTCCAGCGCCCGCGCTGATCGAGGTACTCGCGCATCCACTGCTCGGCCATCATCAGGGTCCACAGCCGATCGGCGTGCGTCCTGGCACCGCTCAGATGCTCCTGCTTCATGGCCTCCACCGCGCCGACGTCGAAGAGCCCCCGCGCCCTGACGCAGTCGGGCGCGAGCAGCTGGTCGAGGGTCGGCCGCAGATCGCGTCGCAGCCACTCGCCGAGCGGGATCATGAAACCTTGTTTGCGGTGAGTGAGCACGGCCTCGGGTAGGACGCCGGCGAACGCCGCCTTGAGCAGGCCCTTCAGGCGTCCGCCCGGCATCTTGACGCGCGGCGAGAGGCGCAGGCTCTCCTCGATCAGCCGGTGGTCGCAGAACGGCGCTCGCACCTCGAGCGAGCTGGCCATGCTCATGCGGTCCGCCATCGTGAGCAGATCGTCGGGAAGATAGGCCGCGAGATCGACGCGGAAGGCTCCGTCCACCGGATCGGCGTGGCCGGCGTCCGCGAACGCCCGTCGTTGAAGCGCGTCCACGCTCGGCCCGAGGCGCGCGGCCAGCGCCGGGCTCGCCAGACGCGCCAGCTGGGCGTCGCCGAAAAATCGAGTCCAGCCGATGTAGCGGTCGGCGGGCGCGGCATCGGGCTCCGCGGTGAACCGCCGGGCCCAGTCGGCCCAATTCCGGCTCGAGGTCGAATCGGGCAGGAGTCCGGCGACGGCGCGGGAGGCATGGCGGACCCAGCGCGGCAGCCGCGCGTGCAAGGTCGAGACGCGCAGGCCCAGATAGCGCGGATAACCGCCGAAGGTCTCGTCGCCGCCGATGCCCGACAGCGCGACCTTGACGTGTCGCGCGGTCGCCTGCGCGACGACATACGTCGGAATCGCCGACGAGTCCGCGAACGGCTCGTCGAATCCGCGGACGATCTCGGGTACGATCGCCCGCACGTCGGGCTCCAGGATCTCCTCGTGATGATCCGTGCCGAAGCGCTCCGCGACCAGCCGCGCGTAGGGCAGCTCGTCGTACGTGGGCGCCGCGCGGCCGAAGCCCACCGAGAACGTCGCGATCCGTCCCGACGTCACCTCACGCATGGTGGCCACGACCGCGCTCGAGTCGACGCCGCCCGACAGGAACACCCCGAGCGGTACGTCGCTTTCCAGGCGCTGCCGCACCGCCTCGCGAAGCCCCTCGCGCACGACCGCGGCGCTCTCTTCGGCGGTCCGGCGCGGGCTTTCGAGCGCGGCGCCCGCCGGCGGCCGCCAATAGCCGTGCGGCGTGAGCCGATCGTTGGCGAGCGTGGCGGTGTGGGCCGGCGGCAGCTTCTCGATCCCATCGAAGATCGAGCGCGACGCGGGCGTGTAGCCGAAGGCCAGATAGTGGTGAAACGCCGCCCAGTCGAGCCCGCGCGAGACCGCCGGATGGCAGAGCAGCGCCTTGGGCTCGGAGGCGAACAGGAATAGCCGATCGCGGTGCCAATAGTAGAGCGGCTTCTTGCCGAGCCGATCGCGCGCGAGGAACAGACGCCGCTCGGCGCCGTCCCAGATGGCGAACGCGAACATGCCGGCGAGGCGCTCGACGCACGCCTCGCCGTGGACCGCGTAGGCGTGCAAGATCACCTCGGTGTCGCTCCGCGTACGGAACCGGCGCCCGGCGGCCTCGAGCTCGGCGCGCAGCTGGCGGAAGTTGTAGATCTCACCGTTGAAGACGATCCAGTAGCGTCCGGATTCCTCGCTCATCGGCTGTCGCCCGGTCACCAGGTCGATGATCGCCAGGCGCGTCATCCCGAGCCCGACATCGCCGGCCGCGTGAATTCCCGAGTCGTCGGGTCCCCGGTGCTTGAGCAGCCCGAGCATCGCGGGCAGGAGCTCGCGGTCCGTCGCGCCGACGTGGCCGGCGATGCCACACATCAGCGGGTCACCGCGGTCCGGGCCGGCGCGACGGCGCCGTCGTTGACCTCGCGCAGAAGCCCGAGCAGACGCCCGGTGGTGCGCGCCGGCGTGTAGAGCCCGGCGCGCGCGAGGGCGCGGCGCCGGAGATCGTCGGCGAGGCCCGCGTCGGAGAGCACGCGGGCGAGCACGGCGGCGATGTCCTTTTCCTGCGTGGGGTCGAATAGAAGACCGGCGTCGCCGACCACTTCCGGCAGCGCGGCACGATTCGAGGTGATCACCGGCGCGCCGCACGCCATGGCCTCGAGCACGGTCGAGCCGAATCCCTCCTCGAGCGAGGGCGTCACGTACGTCGCGGCTTCGGCGTAAAGCGCGGGCAGATCCGCGTCATCGACGCGGCCGGTGAAGATCACCCGATCGGTGAGGCCGAGCGACGTGGCGAGCGCGGCCAGCTCCGGCCGGCCGTCGCCGTAGCCGCCGGCGAGCACGAGCGAGTGACGGCTGCGCACGGGGCCGGGCAGCATCGCGAAGGCGCGGATCAGCCGTGGGATGTTCTTGTGGGGGTTGAAGTTACCGACGTAGAGGACGTACGGCGAGCCGATCGCGTACCGGGCTCGCGCCGAGGCCGTCAGCGACGCCGGCTTGAACTCGCCGCCCAGCGCGACCGGAATCACGCTCACCTTCGCCGCGCTCACGCCGAGCCGCGTTACGATCTCGCGCTTGGAGTATTCCGAGTCGCTGACGATCGCCGTCGCGCGCCGAGCATAGAGACGCGCCGCGCCGGTGACGATCGCCTCATAGACCGGCCGGTGCCGTCCGGGATAGTTGATGAAGTAGAGATCGTGGATCGTCAGCACGACCGGGCAGGGCGCGCGGACCGGGCCTTTGTAATACGGCGAGAGGAACACCGTGACGCCGTCGCGCGCCAGCGCGCGTGGCAGCGTCACCTGATCCCACCACTGGGTCACCGAAGCCTCGAGCGTGGTCGGCTCGACACCGGGCAGCGCCTCGTCCAGCCGCGCACCGGGGTCGCCGTACACGACGCAGGGCCAACCCTCCAGCGACGCGGCGCGGAGGATCTCGAGCAGGTAGCGTCCGATTCCCGTGCGCACGCCGGGCCGGAGCTCGCGCCCGTCAACACCGAGCTTCACGGCCCGAGTGGGGCTCGCGGCCGTCACGGCTTGCCTCCAGGTGTCACGCGTCCAAGCACCTCGTCCCAGACGCGCTCGACGGCGTCGACGTGGGCGCCGAGGCAGAACGCCGATTCCGCCCGCGCGCGGCCCGCGGCGCCGAGCCGCGCGGCGCGCGATGGATCGTCCAGGAGCGCGCGCACGGCGTCGGCGAAGGCGAGCGGGTTGGCCGGCTCCACCAAAAGCCCGGTCTCGCCGCCGAATACGATGTCGGGGATTCCGCCGACGGCGGTCGCGACCACCGCCCGGCTCATCGCCATCGCCTCGACCAGCACACGACCGAATCCCTCGCTCTCCGACGGCAGCACGAACACGTCCGCCAGCGCGAGCACGTCGGCGACGTCTCGGCGCCAGCCCGCGAAGTGCAGCTGTGATTCGAGGCCGTGACGCCGGCTCTGAGCCTCGAGCGCGCCCCGGAGCTCGCCGTCGCCGACGAGGATCCAGTGCACGCCGGGCTTCACGTGCTCGATCAGCGCGGCGGCGTCGACCAGATGCCGGTAGCCCTTCTCGGGAACGAAGCGGCCGATCGACACCGCGACCGGCGCCAGCGGCGGCACGCCGAGCTCCTCGCGCAGCGCCGCGGACGGGTGCCGCGGCGCGAAGCGCGAGAGATCGATCCCGTTCGGGATCAGCCGGATCTTCGCCGGCGCCCACGGGAACCGGTGGGCGATCGCTCGCGAGGTGACGATCACGACCGTCGCGAGCGCGCAGAGGGCACGGTCCACCAGGCCGTCGCGGTCGGTGATGCGCACGTGCCACAGCGCCGGACGCGCGGCGAGGCGCGCCGCGACGCCCGCGTACGCCATCGCGCGCGACCCGTTGGCGTGGACGATCGCGGAATCGGTAGCCCGGGCCAGGCGCCTGAGCGCCCTCACGCTCCCGAAGCCGACGGGCCCCGGACGCCACAGGGTCGGCAGCGGGATCATGTGGACCGGCAGATCGAGATCGCGCGCCCGCGCGCCCACCTCGCCGTCCTCGGGAACGACGACGACGGGCGCCCAGCGGTCGCGGTCGATCCCGCGGAGCAGGTCGAGCAGACTCAGCTCGCCGCCGCCCACGACGGCGCCGTGGTTGGAGACGACGAGAATCGACGTCGGGCGCGAGGGCCGCTCACCCACGGTCGTTCACCACCAGGATCCGCAGCCGGTCGGCCGGCGCGGCGTCGAAATCGCGGAGCACGTCGAGCCCCGGAGGCGGCGGGCCCCAGAGCAGCGGGATCAAGCCCGGCCGATCGAAGAGGAACTCGCGGCTGTCGAGCACAACGAGCCGGGCGCCCGCGTGGCGAGCGGCGGCCAGGAGCTCGTCCGGCCCGATCCGGGGCAGCGGCACCCACCGCCGCTCGCTGTAGAACGCGACGAGCGGCTTTCGGTCGAGCAGGATCGCATCACGCGGCTGCGTCTCGGCGACCCAGCGCGCGGCCTGGCGATAGAGCGCGGCGCCGGAGTCCGGGCGCAGAACAGGCTGGAAAGTCCACGGTACCAGCACCAGCGCGACGAGCAACGCCATCGCCAGCGACCAGCGCCAGCCGCGACGCGCGTCGGTGAGCGTGACCGCCGCCCAGAGCGTGCCGACCGCCGCGAACGGCAGGATGAACGGCAGGATCGGGAGGAACACCCGCGGTTCGACGTGAAAGCCGAGCGACGCGAACGGTGGCAGGGCGGCGGCGAGCAGCACTCCGTCGCGGCCGAGCCATCCGGGCGTGCGGCCGCGCGCCAGCAGGCCCGGCAGCACGAGCAGGAGCAGCACCCAGGGCAAAAGATCGGGCACCGCGTACTTCTGGAACAGCAGCACGTTTTCCAGCACGCGCATCGGCAGCGGGCTCGGCGCCTCGGCGAGTCCCGTCGACAGCGGCAGGTTGTGATCGATCTTGCCGCTGAGCGTGACGTGGCCCCAGACCTCCGCGAGATACCAGATGTACGGCGCCACGACCACCGCGAACACGAGCACGGCGGCCCCGAACCACGGCAGGAGCGCCGCCGGGCGATCGCGTCCGGTCAGGATCATGAACACCGCGATCAGGACGAGACCGAACAGATAGAGGGCGCCCTCAGGTCGCACCAGGTAGGACAGGCCGAAGCACAGCCCGGCGAACGGGATCAGCGCGCGCGGGCCGCCGACCAGCCCCAGCCGCGCGGTCAGCACGCCCGACACGAGGAAGAACGTGTAGGTCGCCTCGCACAGCACCGACGCCGAGTTCTGCACCAGCCGCGGATGCACCGCGATGAACACGGAGGACAGCAGCGCCGCCTGGCGCCCGACGATCCCGCGCGCCAGTGCGTACGCCGGCACGATGACGAGTGCGCCGAGGATCGCGGAGACCAGGCGTCCGGCCATCTCCCAATCGCCGACGAGCGGCTGGGCGAGCGCGATCAAGATCGGATAGACCGGATGGAACAGCGGATCGAAGGGGGAGCCCGTCGCCTGGAACTGCTTGGCCACCGCCACGTAGACGACGCCGTCGGGCTGGATGACCGGCAAGAACTCGGCGACCAGCACCCGGATGGCCAGCGCCAGCGCAGCGACCGCGAGCGCCGGGATCACGCGGGGCCTCCCCCGAGCGTCTCGTAGAGCTGAGCGGTCGCCTTCGCGCTCTCGGCCCATGACCACGCGGAGGTCGCGAGCGCGCGCGCCGCCTGTGCCATGCGCGAGGCGCGCTCCGGATCGGCCAGCACGTCGCCGAGCGCCGCCGCCAGCGCCGCGCCGTGGCCGGGCTCGATCAGGCGCGCGCTGACGCCGTCGGCCAGGAACTCGCGGAAACTGCCGACGGCGGTCGCGACCACCGGCGTGCCCAGATCGCACGCCAGGCGCAGCGAGCCGCTGTCCGTGATGTCCTGGTAGTTGAACACGGCCACGTCGGCGGCGGCGAAGTACGCGGCGACCTCACCGGCCGGAACGTAGCCCGGCCGGAAGATCACCGCGTCGCCGACGCCGGTCCGGTGGATCACCTCCCGATACTCCGCCTCGGTGCCGACCAGCAGCGGCCCGGCAATCACGAGGCGCACGTCGCCGAGACGTCGGCGCACCTCGGGCAGCGCGGCGATCACGCCGTGAATGCCCTTGTACGGGCGGATCGCGCCGAACGCGAGCACGAGCCGCGCGTGGCTCGGCAGGCCGAGCGCGGCGCGCGCGGCGAGGCGATCGGGGCGCCGCTCGCCCTGGAGAAATCCGGAGTCGCCGTGGTGAACAAGCTCGATGCGCGCGCGCGCGGACAGGCGCTCCCGCGCGACCTCCGCGGCCCGCTTCGTGTGCACGACGACCGCGTCGGCCGCGGCGTAGCACCGCCACAGCGTCCAGTCGTCCCAGCGGATGCGCTCGTGCGTTCGCACGTTGTGGATCGTCATCACGACCGGCGCGCTTCGGCGAACCCAGGGCCAGAGCAGCGCGTCGAAGCGGGTCGAGATCACGCTCTGCACGTGGACGACATCCGGTCGCGCGCCGGCCACGCGCTCCCGGAGTGCCCGCACGTTGCCCACATAGCCGGCGCGCGCGGAAAAACAGCGGTCGACCGCGAACGCGGAGGACAGGTGCGCCAGCTCCCACTCGCGATTGGTCTGGAGCACGACCTCGACACCACCGCCGGCGAGCGCCGCGCACAGGTTCCAGGTGTAGTGGGCGATCCCGCCCCATCCGCCGGTCTCTACCATGAGGACCTTCACGGCGCGGGCACCGCGCGCGGCGAGCGGAGCGCGCGCAGCAGCCGCGCGCACGCCGCCTCTTTCGCGTAGAGGCTCTCCGCCCGCCGCCGGTCGAGTGGCGGATACTTGGCGACGAGCGCGGCCATGCGCGCCAGCGTGCTCGCGGCGACCGCGGCGCGCAGGATCGACGCCGAGCCGCCACCGTCATGCTTGGCAAAGTAGCGCACGTAGCTCAGGTAGTACTGGACCTGCCGCACCGAGGTCTGGCGCGTGCTGGCGCCGTGCTGGTGCATCGCCTGGGCGCCGGGACAGAGCGCGACCGCGTGCCCCTGATCGTGAAGGCGGCGACAGAGGTCGGTCTCCTCGAAGTACATCCAGAAGCCCTCGTCGAACCGGCCGACACCCTCGAACGCGCGACCGCGCAGCAGCATCACCGCACCCGAGAGCGTGTCGACGTGCGTGTCGCGTGTGAGATCGCGGTCCGCGTAGTAGAAGCGCCGGACCCACCGATTGGCAGGCACCAGGTTGTGCAGACCGAACACCTCGCCGAGCGCGAGTCCGAGCGTGGGAAAACGCTTGGCCGACGCCTGCGGTGTCCCGTCGGCGTACGCCAGCGCCGGCCCCACGAGGCCGCAAGCCGGATTCGCGTCGAGGTAGCGCCGGAGCGTCGCGAGACACTGGGGCTCGAGCTCGACGTCGGCGTTCATCGCGCAGACGTATGCCGCCGGCTCCGCCGACGCCGCGCGGTTGATGGCGGCGCCGTAGCCGGGGTTGTCGGGATTCACGAGCACCCGCACCTCGGAGTCGGCAGCACGTACCGCCTGGGCCGTGCCGTCGGTCGAGCCGTTGTCGGCGACGATGACCCGCGCGTCGAGGCCCGCGGCGGCTTTGCGCGCCGCCGCGACGGCCTGGAGCGTCAGCTCGCGCGTGTTGTAACTGACGACGATCACCGCCGTGTCGGTCATGGCCGGGGCGTCGGCTCGCTCGTCCGCGCGCGGGTGCTGGCGCGCACGAGGCTCAGCCCGAGCAGCATCGGTGCCTGCCGCTGCCAGGGCACCGTGACGAGCGACGCGGCGAATCGCCGGCGCGCCTCTGCCCAGTCGCCGCGCGCGTAGGCTTCCTTGCCGAGCCAGTTGTGGGTGTCGGCGATGATGCGCCGCCCGGCGGCGCCGAGCCCCTCCACCGCCGCCGGACGCGCTCGGCAGAGCTTGTCCAGCACGCGGAAGCGGTTACGGTCCATCCGCGCGCGGTCCTCGCTCATGCCGCCGGGATGCACGCGGTAGCGCACGAGGACCGCCGGGCTATAGCGGGCCTCAGCGATCAGCGACAGGCGGAGCCAGAGATCCCAGTCCTCGAGGGCGCTCAGCCGATCGTCGAAGCCGCCGGCCGCGTCGAGCACGGTCCGGCGCACGAGCGGCGCGATCGCCGGGATGAAGTTGCCGTGGATCAGCTCGGGGAACAGCCAGCCGTCCAGCATGCGCGCGCCGTAGCCGAAACGCTCGGACGCGCGCATCTCGCGGCCGGTCGCGACCGTCTCGATGAGCACGTCGCAATAGGTCCAGCCGAGGGTCGGCGTCGCGTCGAGGACCGCGGCCTGCTGGGCGAGCTTGGTGGGCATCGCGACGTCGTCGGCATCGAGGAAGCTCACGTACGTGCCGTGCGCGGCGGCGAGCCCGGCGTTGCGCGCGGCCGCCAGTCCGCGGTTGGGTTGCCGGATCACCCGCACGCGGTCGGCGTAGCGCCCGAGCACGGCCGGCGTATCGTCCGTCGAGCCGTCGTCCACCACGATGATCTCGACGCCCCGGAGCGTCTGGGCCAGCGCGCTGTCGAGCGCCGCGCCGAGAAACCGAGCGTGGTTGAACGTGGCGATGACCAGGCTCACGCTCAGCGGAGCACCTCGTAGACGACGTTCTCGCGGTCGCCCCACTTGAAATTCGGGTCGCTGGTCCCCTGGCGCGGATGGATGCGGACTTCCGACGGCGCCGGCGTGAGATCGTTCAGCAGGTGGTCGACGAAGCGGCCGAGATCGTAGGTGTGCGTGTAGAAGTCACGCTCGAACCGCTCGTCGCGCTTGCGCCGCAGGCGCAGCGGGCGCGGCGGCAGATAGAAGACGATCACGACCTTGCGCCGGGCGCGCTCGTACATCCGCTGGACCGCGGGCGCGTAGTCCGGCAGATGCTCGAGGATATGACGGCAGAGCACCGCGTCGAACTGGCCGGGCAGCGAGGCGAGGTCGTAGAGCGAGCCTTCGCGAAAGCGCGCCGCGTCGGCCGGGAAGCGCTCGCGCGCCGCCGCGACGAACTGCGCGGTGACGTCGATGCCGAGGTAGTCGAGTTCCGGCCGCCGCTCGCGGAGCAGCTCGAACATCACACCGGTGCCGCAGCCGACGTCGAGCACCGAGCTCATGCCCTCGAGGAGCTCGATCGTCTTCAGGCGCGAGGGATGCTCGCGACCCTCATAGCCTACCCGGAGAAAGTCGCGGACCTGCGCGGGTGTGTAGCGGCGCCAGGTTTCCTTGAGCTTCATCGGCCGCTCCTCATGAACTCGCCCGTCGCGACCAGAGCCGGCGGAACCCCAGACCCACCGCGCGATGGTCGGCCGCGGCCGCGAGCGAAGGCGATGAACGGCGTGGTCGTCGTCGCGCAGCCGATTCTTGGCAGCGCTGGATCAGCGCCTCCTCGTCGCGCACGACGATCACCGCCGAGAACGCGGCGCTCATCCCTGAAGCACCGTGCGCCAGTCGGCCATGAACTCGACCCGCCAGGCCGAGCCGCCGACGAGACCGGCGATGACCACATACGCCCCCGCCGCAACCGCCGCGCCGATCACCAACGACGGCAGGTCGTGGATCCACACGCCGGCGAGCGCCGCTAGCACGGCGCCGGCGCCGGCGCTGGCCGTCAGCGGCACGCGGACGGCGGCCAGCACGTGGAGCGGGATGAGACGCCGGAGATTCCACGACGTGTACGACACCCCGGCGCACGCCAGGCACGCGCTGGCGATCGCGAAGCCGACGAAGCCGAGCCACGGCACCAGCGCGACCGTCATCGCCCACAGGAGCGCCGCGCTCGCCAGGTTGAGCCGGAAGACGACGTCGGGGCGGCCGAGACCGTAGAGCGCGTGGACGAAGATCGTCGAGGTGCCGCCGATGATCGCGGAGAGGCAGAAGCAGCGCACCGCGGGCACCGCGGGCACCCACGCCTCGCCGAAGACCAGACGCACGACCGGATCGGCGCCGGCCAGCAGCAGCACCGCCGCCGGATACAGCAGAGTCGTCACCCGGTTGAGCGCCCGCGCCGTGGCCTCGGCGAACCGCGCGGGCTCGGCCTGCAGGCTCGACAGCGCCGGGAAGAGCACGCGCCCCGCGATGCTGACGACCTGCAGCGGCAGAAAGGCGAGGGTCGCCGCCCAGTTCAGATAGCCGACGGCGGCGACGCCGCTCCACGCGGTCACGAACGTCGGCACGACCGAATCGCCGGCGACGCCGATCAGCACGCTGCCCTGGAACAGCACGCCGAACTTCAGCACGGGCGCGACGTCGCGCCGATTCCATCGAAGCGTCGGTCGCCACCGGGTCGCGCTCCAAAGCACGGCCAGATTGACGGCGCGCGCGGCCAGCGCCGCGAGCACGAAGCTCCACAGGCCGGCGCCGGTGAGCGCGGCGGCGATCGCGACCACGTGAAACGTCACCGTGTCAGCGGTATCGGCGATCGTCAGTGGCAGGTAGGCGAGCCGGCGCTCGAGCAGCACCATCGCCGGCATCCGGAGCGACGACAGCACGACCAGGAGCGCCAGCCAGCGCACGGGCGCCACCACGTCGCTCGAGACGCCGGGCCAGCGCGCGATGAGCGGCGCCGCCGCCATGATCGCGCCGCCGAGTGCGAGAGCCAGCGCGAAGGTCGCGGTGAACGCCGCGCTCAAGCCCGTCGCCAGATCGAGGTCGCGGCGCTGGATCAGCGCGGCGCCCAGACCCAGTTCGCTGAACCGGACGCCGAGCGTGATCACGAAGATGAGGAAGGCGTAGATGCCGAACACCTCGGGCGTCAGCAGGCGCGCGAGCGCGATGCCACCGGCGGCGGTGACGCCCACGCTGACGACTTTCTGGGCGCCGAGGAGCAGAAAGCTTCTGAGCGTCCGGCCTCTGAGCCCCGGGGAGCTCGAGGACGTGGTCATCGACCTCCGTGCTCGCGCACGTAGGCGGCGACGATGCTCCGCCACGAGCGCTGCGACGTCAAGACGAGCTCCACCAGCTCGCGGACCGCTCCGTGCCCACCCTGGGCGCGTGTGACGTGATGCGCGACGGCCTTGACCATCGCCGGGGCGTCGGCGACTGCGACGGCGAGCCCGACGTTCTGCATCGCCGGGATGTCCAGGAGATCGTCGCCGATGAACGCGACGGCCTCGGCCGGCACGCCGTATTCCGTCTGGAGCGCCGCGACGACCTCTCCCTTCCGGCGCGCGCCCAGGACGACCGAGTCGACCCCGAGCTTCGTGCCGCGCGCCTTCGCGATCGGGCTCGACTCGCCCGTGACCATCGCGGTCTTGATCCCGGCGCGCTTGGCCAGCGCGATCGCGATCCCGTCGTGGGTGTGAAAGGCTTTCAGCTCGTCGCCGCGTTCGGAGAGCAGCATCCGGCCGTCGGTGAGCACGCCATCGACGTCCATCACGAGGAGACGGATCTTCCGGGCGCGGGCGACGACGGCGCGCGTGGGCATCAGGCCAGGCGGACGCGCCGGGTCATGGGCACGGCCGGTACGGGCGCGGGCGTCGGTTCCGCCTGGGTCAAGGCCGGCAGCGCGACCACGATGGCGGCGAAGAACCAGAACGGCTCCATGATGCGCACGATGATGAACGTGTTGGCGCCGAGCGCGTGGCCCAGGAGCCCGACGGTGCCGGCGATGAAGCCGAGCGCGAGCCCGCGGTCCTCGGGCACGGCCAACGTTCGGAACGACGTGTAGCCGGCCTTCAGCAGCGCCCAGATGAGCGCCATGAACGTCACGAGCCCCACGATGCCGGTCTCGACCAGGGTGCGGGCGAACTGCTGGTCCATGAACGCGAAGCCCGTCACGCCGTAGCCGAAGATCGGGCGATGCGTGAAGCCCTCGAACGCCTGCTGCACGCTGATGAGCCGTGCCGAGGTCGACGGGTCGAGGCCGACCTGGCCGACCCGCACCGTCGGCTGACCGCGCTCGGGCTCGAACGTGTAGTGCACGCGCCGCGTGACCTGCTCGGGCAAGAGACTCATGATGGCCGGCGAGGCGACGAGCAGGATGATGAACCCGACGACCATCAAACGACGGCGGCTCGTCAGCACGGCGATGGCCCCCACGGCCGGGATCGCGCCGACGTACGACGTCCTGGAGAGCGTGAACAGGAACGGAATCGTCATGAGCCCGGCCAACCCGAGATAGATCGCCCGGGTCTTCAGACGCTTCGTCTCGAGCGCGATGCCCCCGGCCACCGCGATCAGCAGCAGCAGGTAGCCGCCGAACGTGTTGGGCTCGCCGTCCTTGCCCTCGAACGGCGCCGACACGCGCTGACCGCTGGGGATCATGGTCATCCCGATCAGGCTGACGATCACCGCGGTGAGAAAGGCCGCGGTCACGAGGCGCCAGGCCTGACGGCGGTCGATCAGATTGTTGGCGACCATGTAGTACACCACGAAGTACTCGACGTACTTGAGGACGTAGAACGCGCCGCCGAATCCGCGCACCGTCCCCGTGATGTAGCCGATCAGGGTCGCGATCGCGGTCGCGGCGATATACGCGATGATCGGCCGGTTCAGCGGAGTCTTGAGGGTGAGGCCGAGCTCCTTGTTGACAGCCGTCTTCGCGAGCCAGCTGAACGCGACGATCAGCAAGAGGATGTCCTCGCTGCGGATCACGATCCGACGGCCCTCGGCGACCATACCGCCGCTGCCAAGCTGGGGCGAGAGCAGCATCGAGAAGATCACGAGGTAGAGCCCGAACTCGATCCTCACGAACACGATGAGGAAGATGGCCAGCGCGGCGGCCAGGACGAAGGGTGAATCCACGCGACTACTTCACTCGCACGACCTGGTTGCCCAGGCCGAGGCGCATCAGCTCCTGACCTTTCGCCTCCGCCTGCCCCGACGTGGCGAAGTTGCCGTGACGGAGCGCGAACATGACCGCCTCGCCCGGCTGGGCGGCGACGCGCACCTGATGACCGCTCGCGCGCAGCCGCTCGGCCGTCTGCACGGCGCCGCGCAGCGGGAGGGGCAATCCCACCTGCACGCTCAACGGCTCGCGTTCGCCGACCACGAAGGCGTCGGCGAATCCCTGCTGTCGGAGCGCCGCGACGAGCGCCTGCGCGTCACGCGCGGCGGGAATCTTCTCGATCAGCACCGCGTAGAGGGCGGCACCGGTTTGCTGCCGGAAGCGCACGGTCGGATAGCCGGCCTCGCTCAGCTGGCGCTCCACGCGCTCGGCTTCCGGCGCGGTCACGAACGGACCGAACTCGATGGCGTAGCGCGCCCCGGCAGCGGGCGCGGCGCTGGACTGCGGCGGCGCAGCCGGCTTGGACGGCGCCGCGGCCGGGGACGGCGCCACGGGCTGGGCCGGCGCGGGACGCTCGACGGGCGCCGGCGCCGCCGTCGGTCCGAGGCCCATCGCCACCGTCGGGGATGGAGGCAGCGATGACTGCGGCGCCGGGGACGGAGACATCGGCGGCTGCGGCGTGGGCGGTTGAGGCGACGGCGAAGCCGCCGGAGCCGGAGGCGATGTGGCGGGACGCGTCGGCGCCGTGCTCGCCGAACTCGGCGCATCCAGACGATGGCGCAAGAGCTCCTTGGGCTTCTGGGTGCCGCCGAACCAGCCCAGTCGCCATCCGGCCAGGCCGCCTAGCGCCGTCAGCAGCGCAACCACCGCGACCCCCATCATGAGGCGCTTGGATTTCGCCAAGCCGAGCGCGGAGATCGCGAATGCGTCCGCCTCGCGGGCCGGCGCGTTCTTGTGGACCAGCGTCGCGCGGCTCTCGCCGACGCCCTCGGGCTCGGCCACGGCCGCCTCTGCGCGCGAGCCGCGATCGAGCAGCCCTCGCACGAAGTCTCGCGCGCGCTGCAGCCGCTCCTTGCGCGCGTCGACGACGGTCTCCTCGCCGTAGTAGTGCGTGTAGTACTGGGTGTAGGCGTAGCCCGCGATCTCGGTCTTCACGTCGTTGAGCACGACGCCCCAGACCTTGCCGCCGACGTTCTCGACGTGCACCTTGGCGCGCTTGAGCACCAGGCGTCCGACCTTGCCGGCCTGGTAGACGATGACGACACCGTCGGCCTGCGAGGCGACGATGGCCGAGTCGGTGACGGGCAGGATCGGCGGGGTGTCGACGAGGATCACGTCGTACACGTCGCGCACCGAGTGCAGGAAGCCGGTCATCGCCGGCGTCGACAGGAGCTCGGACGGATTGGCGGGCACCGGACCGGCCTCGATGATGTGGAGGTTGTCGAGGCCGGGGGCGGCCATGATGTCTTCCATCTCGAACCGCCCCATCAGGATGTCGGCGACCGTGCGGATGCAGTCGCGCCACTGCGCGCTGCCGACGAGGATGTTCGAAAGACCCGGCTCGCGCTCGATCCCGAAGAACCGGTGGATGCTCGGCCGGCGCATGTTCGCCCCGATGAGCAGGGTCTTCTGGCCGCTTTGCGCCATCGTCAGGGCCAGGTTCACGATCGTCGTGGTCTTGCCCTCCTGCAGGGTCGGGCTCGACACCACAAGGACCTTGCCCGCGCGCTCCATGCGCGCGAACTGGATGTTCGTGCGCAGCGTGCGGTACGCCTCGGCCACCGGCGACTTCGGATCGAAGTGCGTGATCAAGAGCGAGTGGCTCAGCAGCGCCTCGGGATCGATCTGGGCCAGCGCCGGGCGGCGCTCGAGAATTCGCTGCACGGTCTCGCGCGAGTCGATGTGTGGCACGACGCCGAGCACCGGCACGCCCAGATAGGACTCGACGTCCTCGATCGTCCCGATCGAGGTGTCGAGGTTCTCGCGCACGAACGCGAACACGAGCCCGAGCGCCAGGCCGAGCACGGCGCCGACCAGCAGCGTGTTGCCGATCTCGCCGCCGACCGGCGCCTCGGGCTCGGTGGCCGGGCGGACGATCGACACCTCCTCGATCTGCTCGGCTTCCTTGATCAGCGCTTCCTGATGCTTGGTCTTCAGGAGGGCCAAGAGGTCGTCGTTGGTCTTGGCCTCGCGCTGCAGGCGCTGCAGCGAGAGCTCGAGGGCGGGCAGCTCGCGGTTCTTCTGCTGCAGCTCGCCGATCTGGCGATTCAGGAACTCCTCGCGGTTGCGCAGCATCGCGATCTGCGCCGACACCTCGCGACGCATCTCGGCGCGGATCTCGCGGATCTTGTCGTCGAGGGCCTGCAGGCGCGGGTGCCGGTCGGTGACCTCGACCGATAGGTTGTTGCGCTCGAGCTGGAGCTCCGAGAGCGTCCCCTGGAGCTTCTGCATCGCGGGATTGGTGGTCTCGATGAACACGCGATCGGTCGGGGCGGCCGCGTCGAGCGCGACCAGACGTTGCTGGATCGACTCGAGCTCGGTGCGCTGCTGGCGCGTCTTCTCGATGTCGCCGCGGACCTGGGTGAACAGCGACATCAAAACCGACGACTCGGCGCCGGGCGCGACGATCCGGTTGGCTTCGCGGAAGGCCCAGATCTCCGCCTCGGTGCGGCGCGAACGGGCCTCCACGTCCTTCAGCTGGTTTTCGATGAACCGCTTGGCCTCGGTGACCCGCGAGTTCCGCAGCGACTTGTTGTAGTCGCGGTACGCTTCGGCGGTCGCGTTGGCCAGGTCTTGCGCCTCGCGTGGCTTCGTCGAGGTGGCGGTGATCTCCAGGATGCTCGTGTTGGGGACGCGGGTCACCTTGAGCTTGGCGTTGACCGCGTCGAGCGTGGACCAGTAACCCTTCGCCTCGCGCGAGGCCGCGGCCGGCGGCGCCTCCTTCAAATAGCCCAGGCGTTTGGCGACCTGCTCGAGGATTGGATAGCTCTTGATGACCGTGACCTGGGTTTCGATCGAGTCGGCGCTCGAGTACGACAGGACCTCGACCAGCAGTCCGGATATTTGCGTCGACTGCTCGAACTTCACCGCGGCCGTCGCCTGGTAGTTGGGAACCTTGCGCTGCGCGATCAGGACGCTCAGCAGCGCGGCGAGCACTGTGCAGGTGATGATGATCATGCGCCGGCGGCGCACGATCAGCCAGTAGTCGCGCAGGTTCATCTCGTACTGCGCCACTAGCCGATCCTCATCGCCCGCCCTCCGCGACGGCGCCGGTGATGTAGAGGAATGGCGCCTCGGCGAGGTCGGTGGACTTGGGTGAGACGAGCCGCTGGCCCTTGCCGTCGGCGACGATCTCGACGCGCGGGCGCAGCGGGTGATGGCGGTTGACTGCGGTGACCTGGCCCACTTCGCCGGTGTTCAGACGCACGAGCGTGCCGGGCGGGAACACGGAGATCTCGGACAAGAGCGCCTTGACGAGCTGCGAGGGAAACGCCTCGTGCTTGGAGCGCACGATCTCGCGGATCGCTTCGTGCGGGCGCAGTCGGGGTCGCGGCGGCGGCGGCATCGTGAGCCCCGTATAGGTGTCGATCAGGCCGAGGACCTTGGCGTCCGGGCTCACCGCCGTGCCGTGCAGCCCCTGCGGGAACCCCTGCCCCTGCTCGCGCTCGTGGTGGTGGAGGACGGCTTCGACGATGCCTTGGCGCGGCGGTGACCAGCGGCGGATCAGCTCGACCGACAGCCGCGGATGGGACCGATACTGCGTCTGCTCGTCGGTCGAGAGCGCGTCGAGTCGGCGCAGGAGTCCCTCGGGCAGTTGCCAGAGCCCGACGTCGATCAGGCTCCCGGCCATGCCGAGCTGCACCTGGCGCTGCCGATCGTAGCCGACGCTTGCGCCGATCGTCATCGCGAGCACGCCGACCCGCGCCTGATGGAACGCGAGGTAGTCGACGCCCGCAACCGCGGCGGTGTTGCTGGCGAGCCAGAAGAGCTCGTTCGAGATCACGAGCGAGGCCGCGCAGCGGTCGATGATCCGCTCCAGCTCGGGCCACGGAAACTCGTCGCCCGTACGGATCAGCTCGCGAACCCGCGCCAGGAACAGCTGGAGCTCGGCGAAGAGCGGCTCCGCGCGCTCGGACATCGGCGGCTCGATCGGCAGGCGGTCGAGGCTCGGCGCCGGCTCGACGGCGCGCGGCTCCTCGACCGGCGGCGGCGGCGCGGGCCGCGGCGCCTCCTCGACCGGACGCGGCCGCGGCGATGGAGGCGGTGGGGGCGGCGGTGGTGGTGGGGGCGGCGGCGCGACGGGCGCCGGCGCGTCCTTGGCCGTGTCCACGGGCTTGTCGCGGACGATTCCGCGCACGACGTCGCTCATGCGCACCATCAGGAGGAGATCCCGACCATGTCTTTGATCACCTCGGCGACGATCTTGTCCCCGATCTCCTTCACGCGCTTGGAGTAGCCGACCAGCAGGGCGACGTCGCAGAGGTTGTTGATCTCGCGGGGCGTGCCACGCGTGAAATCGAAGATGAGCTTGACCGCGTCATCGGTGAAAAGCTGGTTCGGCTGCCCGGCCATCTTGAGCCGGTGGGCGATGTAGCTCGCGGTGTGCTTGTCGTCGAGCGTGTTCAGGTGATAGCGCAGGCTGATCCGCTGGTCGAGATGCTTGAGCCGGCGGACCTTCACGCCGAGCTCGGGCGAGCCGACCAGGAGCAAGGTCACCAGGAATCGGTCGTCGGTCTGGAAGTTCATCAGGAGTCTGAGCTCCTCGAAGACCGACTCGTCCTCGATCAGCTGCGCCTCGTCGACGATGACGACGCTCTCGCGCCCGGCCTGATAGTTCCGGAAGAACAGATCGTTCAGGAGATGCAGCAGCTCCGGCTTGCGCGTCTCCTGGGTCTCGACGCCCATCTGGTAGAGCACCTCGCGCAAGAAATCGACCGGGGTCCAGCACGGGTTCGTGAGCAGCCCGATCTCGTAGCGCTCGGCCTCGAGCCGCTGGATGAGCGCGCGCGATAGCGTGGTCTTGCCGCAGCCGTACTCCCCGGTCAGCATCCCGCAGCCCTTGCGGTGCTGCACGGTGTACACCAGGCGCACGAGCGCTTCCTCGTGGTCCGGCGACAGATAGAAAAACTTCGGGTTCGGCGAGTTGTCGAAGGGCGGTTCACTGAGCTCCCAGTACGATTCGTACATGGGTCAGTTGCTCCGGCCGTTGAAGATGAAGTACAAGCCCGTGTACGCGGTGACCAGCGAGGCCACCGCCGTGAGGATCGTTACGTAGTCCTGCCACCACTTGACCGGCACCTCGGGCACCGTCACCACCGCGCCGGGCTCGAGCGGCGGCGCGTCGGCCATCGCATAGGTCTTCCCGTTGCGGAAGGTGACGATCGTGTTGACGAGCCGCGCCCGGTTCGTCGGCCCGCCCGCCAGCGCGACGTACTCGCGCGGCGTCAGGTCGGGCCGGAAGTCGTGGGCGCCGGGTGTCTTGACCTCGCCGAGGATGAAGATCCGGTCCTCGGCGACCGGCAGGGTGAAGACGTCGCCGTTCTGGAGCACGATGTTCGGTGCGTCGTCCTTCTCGACCAGCACGCGATAGAGATCGATCGGGATGCGCTGCCGTGGCCCGGTCGTGCCGCTGCGATCGATCAACGCCAGCCGGAGATCGGCGTACGCCGCGGCGCCGCCGACCCTCTCGAGCACGTCGCGCACGCGCTCGCCCTGCGCGAGCTCGAAGCGCTGCACGATGGTCGATTTCCCGGCCATCGTGGTCTTGGTGCTCTCGGCATTGCCGTTGAACGCGCCGCGGACCTCGATCACGTCCTGCAGCGAGGAGATCGCCGGCACGTAAATGGCGTCGCCGGGCCTGAGCGTGACGTCGGCGGGTGGCGTCAGCGCCGAGCGTAGATCCAGCGGCACCGACTCCTTGCGGTCGCCCGAGCCCACGCGCGTCAGTCGGGCGTCGCCGGGGGCCGCGGTGGTGCTGAGCCCGCCGACCAGCTCGAGGAGCTCGCGCAGCGACGTTGTCGAGCCGATTTCGTACTCGCCGGGCCGCCGGACCGCGCCCGCCAGGCTCACGGCGCCCGCGCGCGGCGGCACGTGGATCCGCAACCCTTCCTCGACGAACGGGTTCTGCGCGAGATCCCCGCGAAGCTGGAACGCGAGCAGGTCGACCTGACGCTCGCCGCTCGTGCGCGTGAGGGTGATGTTGCGCAGGCTCCCGCGCGTCGTGATGCCGCCGGCCTCGAGGATGACGTCGTACACCCGCCGCGTCGCCGTCGTGTGCACGGTGCCCGGGCGATCGACCTCGCCCGACACGGTTACCTCGAACGTGCGCGGGGCCACGACGGTGACGGTCGCATCCGCGAACCGGAACACGTCGCGCGCGCGTGCGGCGACCTTGCGGTGCGCCTCGAGCAAGGTCAGCCCGGCCACCGGGATGGCGCCGAGCGGCGGCACGTTGATCGCGCCCTCGAGATCGACCATCGCTTGCTGACGGATCACCTCGAGACGTCCCGCGATCTGAACGTCCAGGAGATCTCCCGGTGCGAGGCGGTAGTCGGAGCCCGGTGTCACCCCTCGGGGGCCCGATGGAGGGGCCGTCGGGGTGGGGGTTGGTCGCGCGGCGGGCACTTGCAGTTGTGGTTGCTGAGCCGCGGGTGGAGTTTGGCTGAACCCTGGGCTTGGCGCCAGCAGGGACATCAAAAGGAGCAGGCTAATCGCCCTGCGTAGACTACCGGCCTTCATACGGTGGTCCACGGACACCAAATAGAAATTAGAAAGCATTGTCTCTTTTCAGAAACGACGAGGTCAAGGAAAATGCATAGGATCAATAGTTTCCTTGACACCAAGGAGTCCGGCGGGTACGATCCGCTACGCTATTTCGGCGAGAGCGGCGATCCCAGTCTCGAGGCGTCCCTGATGGTGCCCAGAAGGGTCCGCGTCGCCGTGATCCTCTGTGCGATTTTCGCCTTTGTCGGCGCGGGATTCTGGATTCATGCCCTGTTCTTCTCTCGGACCACCAGGCCGGCCTCGATGCCGGCTCAGGCCCAAAATGCCGCCGAGGCGCTCCAATCGGCCTTCGTCAGCATCGCCGAGCACGTCAGACCGGCCGTCGTCCACATCAGTCCGATCCAGGTCGCGAAGCGTCGCAGGGCGCCGTTCGCGCCGGGTCCGTACGGCGACGACCCACTGCTGAAGGACTTCTGGGATCAGTTCCTGGGCCCGCGAGGCCCCGGGCGGCGCGAGGAATTCTTTGCTCGGGGCCTGGGCTCCGGCGTCATCTTCGACAAGCGCGGCTACGTGCTGACGAACAACCACGTCGTCCAGGGCGCCGACGGCGTGCTGCTGCGCCTGGCGTCCAAGCGCGAGTATCAGGGACGGATCATCGGCGCGGACGTGACGACCGACCTGGCGGTGATCCAGTTCGAGCCGGACGGTGACGTGCCGGTGGCGACGCTCGGCAACTCCGACTCGCTGCGCGTGGGTGAATGGGCGATCGCGATCGGCAACCCATTCGGCCTCGACAACACCGTGACGGTGGGCGTCGTCAGTGCGACCGGGCGCGCCGACGTGGGCATCGCGACCTATGAGAATTTCATCCAGACCGACGCGTCGATCAATCCGGGCAACTCCGGCGGCCCGCTCGTGAACCTGCGCGGCGAAGTCATCGGGATCAACACCGCGATCGTCGCCACCGGCCAGGGGATCGGTTTCGCGATTCCGGCCAACATGGTCAAGCGCGTCACCAGCCAGTTGATGGACCGCGGCAAGGTGACGCGCGGCTGGATCGGGATAGCGATGGAGCCGCTCACGTCGGAGCTGGCGCAGTCGCTCGGGCTCCGCGAGGCCCGCGGCGCCGTCGTGGCGCGCGTCTATCCGGGCGGGCCCGCCGCGGCCGCCGGCATCGAGAAGAACGACGTCGTCGTCACGTTCGAGGGCGTTCCGGTCGAGGACTACCGTCAGCTGCAGCGCATGTCAGCCGACGCGGAGGTCGGCAAGACCGTGAAGCTCGAGATCGTCAGAAACCGCGAGCGCCGCGCGATCCAGCTCCGCGTCGCCGAAGCCCCCGACCGCACGACCCCCGACCGCCCCCAACCGCGCGACCCCACCCGTTAACCGCTCCGCCGCTGAGCGATCCAGCGGACCAGGTCCGACCGAACACCCGAACCGCGTCAACCGGCCCTAGTACCGACAGTCGCCGCGCCAGCAGCGGAGTCGTTTGTCGCAGGCCAGCAGCGGCCGTCGCAGCCCAGCAGCGACCGTCGTCAGGCCACAGGATCATCGGGACGCCGGCAATACTGAACGAAGACGACGTCAGCAGCGAGGCCGAGACCAACAAGTCGAGACCCGCAAGAACTTCGGTCGTTGCTACTCACGGGAAGACTGGGGCCGGCGGATAGGGGGCGGGGGTGCCTCGCGCGACCTGTGTAGGCAGCGCAGATTCGACGGAACGCGCTGCAAGGCCGCCCGTAGTGAGTGCAGTCAGGTCGCGCGAGGCACCCCCGCCCCCTATCCGCCGGCCCCAGTCTTCCGCTAAGCGACGAACGGAGGAATGGGCGGAATCTCGACCTGTTGCGTCTTGACCTCGCGCACGCCGGGCACGGAGCGAGCCACTTCGACGGCGCGCTCGAGTGCCGCGGTGCCCTCGAGTGTGACGACGCCGCCATGCGCCTCGACGGTGATGCGGTAGCGCCGCGTCTCCGGATGCGTCGCGAGCGCGACTTGCACCCGCGAGGCGAGCGCGCGCGAGACCACCATCTGCTTGCCGGCGTCGGTCGTCGCCATCTCCGGCCGGCGCGTGAGCGCCTCGAGAATCGCGACGACGGCGTCGTATTTCATCTTCTCCGTGTTCACGGTCAGCTCGTACAGCGTGGGATCGGCGATGTCGACCTCGTAGAGATAACGCATGCGACCGGACTTCTCGAGATCGTCACGGCGCACCAGCTCGGCGGCCGCGCGGTAGTTAGGCGTCTCGCCCGTCATCTCGGCGGTACGCTTGACCCATTGCTTCACCCGATGCTCGAACGGCGCGATCACCCGGGCGCGGAGAACGTGCGGCACGCCGCGCAAGAGCCACTGGCCTCCGCCGCGCATCAGGACGCAGTTGTCGTCCTCGGCGAATTCGAGACACGTCGTCTGGAGCACGGTGATGTGATGGCGCGTCTCGGTGTCGAAGCGCTCGAACAAGGTCGGCTTCGACTCATCGAGGTGTGAGAGCTTATCCTCCGCGAGCCCATAGCGGCGGGCGGCGTCGAGCAAGAGCTCCTGGTTCACGTAGCGGTACCCGAGTCGCTGCGCCAGCGACATGCCGATCTCCGGGCCGCCCGCTCCCATCTGATGCGACACAACGATGATGGCCATGGATCACCCCCGCCGATACTTGTCTTTGAGCGTGGTCGGAGCGATCGCGATGCGCTTGCCGGCGACGTCGTCGAGGATGTAGACCTCGTCCGTCAGTGAGCCGCTGGCGAAGACCTCGAAGACTTCGAGCGCAGCTTCCAGCGACGTGTCTGGCCGGCCGTCCATCAGCTGCTCGACCGCGGCGCGCTGGAGTCGCTGCATGAGTCCTCCTCGAGAGTGGCGGTAAGCCTATCCCACCGCCGCGGCCGGGGCAAGCGGGTGAATGACCAGTCTCGAAAAACAGCCGGTCCGGGTCAGGCCGGCCGGCCGACCCTCCGCTCGGGGTCGGCCACCCTGGCGAGCGGAAAGCGATCGAAGGCCGGCACGAACGAATACGGGGGCCAGGGCCCGGTCGGGACCACGGCGATACCGGCGGCGCGCGACGCGATCGGGGCGATCCGCGCGAGGAACTCGTCGATTTCGGCGCGCGCCACGAGGAAGGCGACCGAGCCGGCGACGTTGCTACCGCCTCCCGGCGACCGGTAGCGCCAGCGCTCGATCCCCGCTTGGGTGACGAGCCGCTCCGCTAGCTCGCGAAGCTGGACCACGCCGGGCGCGCCGTCGGCGCACTCGCGGCAGGTCCGATCGATCGAGTGCCCGCAATGCAGGCGCAGGAGCTTGACGTTCATCTCTACGCAGCCGCGAAGCAGAGCGAGCGTGCTGTTGACGAGGAGTTCGTGCGCGGCGAGCCAGGCATCGAGGTCGACGGTGGCCACCACCGTGCCGAACCGGAACGGAACGGTTCCGGATGCGTTAAGGGTCGAGGCCACCACGTCGTGATGGAGCGCGAGCGTCCGTGCGTTGGCTTCCGGAGGTCGATCGAGTCGGCTGACCAGGACTACCAGCTCGCCGAGGCGCCTGAGCTCGACGGGGCCCCCGACGCTCGCGGTAGGCGCTCGCCACGCGGCAGGGAGCCGGTCGGCGATCGCGTACAGGTACTGATACATTGCTGCCCCCTGCGCCCCGGACGGGGCGCCGCAACCTCGGGGCGGATTCGATTGGTAGGGCCGAGGGTATAATGGCCCAGTCGTGTTGTCCAGGCACCGCCGCCGATCGACGTGCGCCGTCGCCGGTCTCGCGGTCGCCCTGCTCGTGTCGAGCGCGCTCGCGGCCAAGCCCTCACCCACACTTCCGGCTCAGATCCCCGGCCCCGAGCGAGCGAGGCTCCAGGAGGTCGCCGACGCGGCCTCGGTGAGCGCGCGGGCGGCCGGCGACCCGTTCGTCGCGCGCCCCGATGTCTTCGAGTACCTCCTCGACCATCCGGAGTTCGCCACCCACGTCACCCGGGCTCTGAAGCTCGCCCGCTATCGGATCTGGCGCGATCCCGAAGGTGGGCTGTGGCTCGACGACGGTTGGGGCGTCGTCGGGCAGTTCACGATCGTCTATTCGACCGCCGGTACCCGCGTTGCGTACGCCCACGGCCAGTACCAGTCGGGGGTGCTGCCGAGCATCCGCGGCCAGGCTGTCGTCTTGATCGAGTACGGGATGAGTCCGACCGGCGACCATCGGAGCCTGATCTCGCCGGCCGTGACCGGGTTCGTGAAGCTCGAGAGCCGCATCCTGGCCCTGGCGGGCATGCTCGCGGGGTCGGTCGCCACGGCCAAGGCCGAAAAGGAAGCCAAGCGACTGGTCAGGCTTTTCGCGAAGGCCAGCAGGGCGATCGAGGAGAACCCGGCGCACGTCCACGAAGCGGTGCGTCAGCGGCCCGACGTCCCGCCCCGCGAGCTCGAGGAGTTCCGCCGGCTACTCGATCTTCGATAGCGCCGCGGCGAGCCCGTCGCGGAAGCGCGCCACTTCGGGGTGCAGGGCGACTGCCGTGCGATAGGCGTCGGCGGCCTCGGCGTAGCGCCCCCGGGCGAACAGCGCGCGCCCGAGCCGCGCGTGGGCATCGGCGTGGTCGGGCCGGCGCTGGATGACCGCCTGCGCCGCCGTCTCCAGCTCGTCGTAGATCCCGAGGAACTCGAGCGAGTCCCACAGGTTGATGTGGGCGCGTGGCTCGTCGAAGTTCAACCTGATCGCCTCGCGGCACTCGGCCGCGGCGTCGGCGTACCGGCGCTGGGCCAGCAGAACGCCGGCGAGCGCGGTGTGCGGCGCCGGCGCGTCGGGCGTGATGCGAATGACCGCGCGGTACGCGGCCTCCGACTCACGGTAGCGATGCTGCTCGGCCAGCATCTCGCCCAGGTCAGCGTGGGCGCGCGCGTATTCGGGCTTGATCCGAACCGCGTCGCGAAATGCCGCTTCGGCCTCGGCGTAGCGGCCCTGCCAGTAGAGCGCCACGCCGAGACCGCGCCGGAGCGTGGCGTGACTAGGCCTGAGCGCGAGCGCCTCGCGATACGCCGACTCGGCCTCGAGGTGCTTGCCCTGACGGCCGAGACCGAGCGCGAGGTTGGCCCGCGCCTTCACCGAATCCGGCCGGAGCCGGATCGCCGAGCGTAGCGCCACCTCGGCCTCGGCGTGGCGGCCCTGCCGTCCCAGCGCGACGCCGAGCTCGTAGTGCAGATCGGCGTCGTCCGGCCTGAGTGCCAGCGCTCGACGGAACGAGGCTGCCGCCTCGGCGTAGTCGCCGAGCGCCCCGAGCGCGAGCCCTCGTCCGCTGTGCAGGTCGGCATCGTCGGGGCTGGCCGCCAGCGCGTCGGTGTACGCTACCGCCTCTTCCGCCCAGCGGCCCTGACGGCGCAGGGTGGCGGCCAGGCCGAGATGCGCGTGCAGGTAGGTCGGACGCAGCCGGATCGCCTCGCGAAAGGCCTCCGCGGCATCGTCGTAGCGGCCGAGGCGCTCGAGCGTGACCGCGAGGTGATGGTGAGCGCGCGCCGCGTCGGGCCTGAGGCGGAGCGACTCGCGAAACGCCGCGGCGGCCTCGACGTCGCGGTGGCGACGCCGTAGCACCGCGCCGAGCCGCTCCCGCAGATCGGGGTCCTCCGGCCGCAGCCGGATCGCGTCGCGGTACGCGCTGGTCGCCTCGGCCAGCCGGCCCTGGCGCTCCAGCGACAGCGCGAGGCCGCGCCAAGTCTTGGCGTCTTTCGGCATCAGCGCGAGCGCCTCGCGGTAGGCCGCGGCGGCCTCGGCGTAGCGCGCCTGCTCGTAGAGCGTATCGGCCAGATCGCGCCGTGCCGTGATGGACACCGTCTCGCGCGACAGCGTTTCGCGCTGAACGACCTCCGCGGCCGCGACCTTTCGCTGACGCCGCAGCACCGTACCCAGGTTGGCGCGAGCGACCGCGTCGTTCGGCTTGAGGGCGAGCGCGTCGCGGAAGGCCGACTCGGCGCCGGCGAAATCGCCGCGGCGGCTCAAGGCCAGGCCGAGGTTCACATGCGCCTGCGGCGAGTCGGGCCTGAGCCGGATCACCTCGCGGAATGCCGCGGCGGCCTCGGCGTAGCGCGCCTGCTCGAAGAGCGCGCCGCCGAGCTCGAGATGCGCGGAGACGCCGTCGGGCTGAAGGAGGATCGCCTGCTTGAACACCGCCTCGGCCTCGACCGATCGCCGCTGGCGGCGCAGGACCAATCCGAGCCCGAGGTAGGCTCTCACCCGGCCAGGGTCGGTGCGGACCGCTTCACGATAGGCCTCCTCGGCCTCGCGATACCGGCCCTGTCTGACCAGGACGTGGCCACGCTCGCACAGCGATTCGGCCTGGGGCACCTTCTACTCGGGCAGCACCGCGATCGCCTCGATCTCGACGAGGAGATCGTCACGGACCAGTCGGGAGATTTCGACGAGCGTGCTGGCGGGGCGATGGGGCCCGAAGTACTCCTTGCGAGCGACGTTGACCTTCTCGCGGTCGGCGATGTTCTTGAGGAACACGGTCACCTTGCACACGTCGGCAAACGTCGCGCCGGCGGCCGCGAGACACTTCTTCAGATTTTCGTGGACCTGGCGAGCCTGGGCCGTCGCGTCGTTGCCGCCGATGGTGCGCCCCTGCGCGTCGGAGGCAACGCATCCGGAGACGAACACAAGACGCCCGGCGCGCACGACGTTGGTGAAGTGGCTGATGGGCTCGGGCATGTCGGGCACTCGAATCTCTTCACGGCGACCGATTCCGTCCATGGGCTCCTCGCCTCTGAGTGCGACGGGTCCGCTCGGGAAGACGAGGCTCGACCCAGCTCTCCCGTCCCGACGTCGTCGTCGTAACTGTATATCAAGACGTACGGAGGCCGGAAGACCTGCGACGCGAGTGCCGTTTCCCGACGGGGTCGAATCCCGCATCGGGCCCACGACCGCCCCGGGGTACCCGGAGGAATGGAACCACTATCGCGCGCTTGTTGGACCCCGATTGGGTGAAATTCACGATGCCGCAATAGAGATATCCCCTTCTGGACTGTCGGCGCCAGTCGGCGAACCTAATGGAGGGCGGGACATCGCAGATGATTGCCGACCATCGTACGAGCTCCGTCGTGCTCCTCGAGTTCAACGAGCTGGCGCCGTCCCTCATGGAACGATTCATCGCCGAGGGATGCCTGCCGAACTTCAAGGCACTGCACGACGAGTCCGAGGTCTACGTCACGGAGGCTGGGGAGAAATACCCGTATCTCGAGCCGTGGATTCAGTGGGTCACGGTTCATTCCGGTCTCAACTACGACCAGCACGGCGTGTTCCACCTGGACCACGGGCGCGATCTTGCGAGACCGTGCGTCTGGGATCTGCTCTCCGAGCGCAACTTGCGGGTGTGGCTCTGCGACAGCATGAACGTCAGCTACCGCGCACCGATCAACGGATACGTCCTGCCCGATCCATGGAGCTCGAACATTCCGCCGTTCCCGGAATCACTCGCCCCGTACCACCGTTTCATCCAGGCCCACGTCCAGGAATATACGAACGACCGCGTGCCGCTCCGCCCGACCGACTATCTGAAGTTCCTGGCGTTCATGGTGCGGCACGGCCTCTCGCCGTCGACGGTGGCGGCCATCGTGGAGCAGCTTGCCTCCGAGCGGACGGGCCGGTACCGCTGGCGGCGTGCGGCGATCATGGACCGACTGCAGTTCGATCTCTTCCGCGCGATCTATCGTCGAGATCGGCCGCACTTCTCGACGTTCTTCCTCAAACAGCACAGCTCATCTGCAGCACACGTACTGGCGCAACATGGAGCCCGAGGCGTTCACCCTGAAGCCGCCGCAGACGAGCAGCGCGAGCTCGCCCACGCCATCCGCTTCGGCTACGAGTCGATGGACCGGCTCGTCGGCGAGTTTCGAGCGCTCGTCGGCGACGCCGCGACGATCATCTTTTGCACCGCCTTGAGCCAGCAGCCGTGCGTCATGTACGACGAGCAGGGCGGCAAGGGTCCGCATCGGCCACGCTCCTTCGAGGCGCTGCTCGCGTTTGCGGGGATCCGGTCGCCCTACAAGGTCGCGCCCGTCATGTCCGAGCAGTTCCGCGTGTACTTCGACAACGAGCGGGATGCCACCGATGCGGCCAAGCGGCTCTTGGCGATCCGGATCGACCAGCAAGGTGCGATCGATGTCGGCCAGGAGGGCCACGCGCTGTTCGTGCATTGTCCGATCGCCCGGGAGCTCCCGCACGACGCGATGCTGACGGTAACTGGCTCGGCGCGGCGCGCGCGCTTTTTCGATCTCTTCTATCGCATGGAGACGAAGAGCGGCATGCATCATCCGTCCGGCATGCTGTGGGTGCGTCACCCCGACAAGCAGCACCACATCCATTCGAGCAGAATTCCGCTGACCGCCATCGCGCCGGCGATTCTCGGAATGTTCGGGCTCGCAACCCCGACGTTCAGGCGGTCTGAGAACTACGGCCAGGACGCTGCACCATCATCGACCGAGCCGGCCGGGGCGTGGAAGTTTGCCACACGCCGGGAAGCGCACTCGATCCTTGTTACACGACGGCACCTCGCGGCGCGTCGCACACCGCTCGGGTCGCGCAGGGAACTACCCGATGCGTCCCCGGGCTATTACCACGAGGCGACGCGCGGTGCGAATTGGCGAGTCGGGGCCACGATGGGCCCGGCGTCCCGAAGTCCACGACGCGCTTGATCCGTCGAAAAACGCGAGCCTGTCGGGCCGCGCATTCCTGCGTGCGTTCGTTCGTGCGCAAGGGCGCGCGACTCTTGCGAGGGTCGGATCGCGCGGTCGACTGGCACAGTCGCATTTCGCGCGATCGCAACGTCGGCGATGCCTGGCACGTCCGATGCTTCACTACTATGCGCGAAGCTCGGTTTCCCTGCCGAAACATTCACGTAAGAGAGGAAGGAAACAGATGATCCGAACAATCGCTCGTACGATTAGCTTCACCATCATCGCGGCAATGGCGTTGGCCGCCACGACGGCCCTGGCGCAGGAGACCCGCGTCACCGGCACCGTGTCGCGCGTCGACACGACCACACGGACGATCTACTTCGCCGACGGGAGCGCGGTGCGCCTGCAACCCGGTGCGGTCATCATGACGAACGGCCAGCAAATCCCGCTGGAGTCGTTGGTCCCTGGCGCGAGCACAACCGTCGTCTCGACGGCGCCGAGCGCGGGCACCGTGGCCACACCGGCGACGCATCCTGCGGGCGACGTGATCGGTACCGTCGCGCAGGTCGATCGGCAGACCGGCACCGTCACGTTGCAGGACGGCCGGCGGGTCATGCTGAACAATCAGTCGACCGTCTGGCAGGCCATGTCGATCGACTCGATCCAGCCTGGCACTCAGATCTACGTCCACAACGCCCAGCCGGTCGCGACGACGGTGCCAGCGCAGCCGCTCGCGACGGCGGTGCCACAGACGTACGATCCGAACGTGCAGATCGGGACCGTGAAATACGTGGATCAGGGGGCCAAGCTGATCGCGCTCAACGACGGCACCTTCGCGAAGGTGCTGCCGTCGACGAGGCTCGAGAGCGGCGGCCGGCCGTTGGCGCTCGGCGACGTGCGGCCTGGTGATCAGGTCGCGATCCGACCGCTGGGTCACACCGAAGCGGCGACGACTGGTCCTTCCCGCACCGCCGGCCTTGGCACCGCGAGTGCAACCGTTTCGCGTGGTGACGGGAGTCCGGTCAGCGCCGTCCAGGCGGATGCTATCGAAGTCCGCAGACCCGTTCGCTGAACGAAACTCGCTGAGAACCAGCCAGTCACGCGTCGGCGCCCGGACGTGCGAACAGGGGCGCCACGCTGGCTGGCGCGCCCGCAACTGCTGATTACGAAACGAGGGCCGGTGAAGAGCCGGCCTCTCTCATCTCCGAGTACTTGCGCGCAATCGCTCGTTCCGTCGACTCATTCATGCGGGTTGCTGATGGGATACATGTCATCAACGCATTGGACGCCTTCTGCCCGCTCACGTACCGTTCACGGTTAGCGGCTCCGAGCCGACGACACGGAGGTCGATGATGGCAGCAGCGATCACGACGACGGGAACGATGGAGACGTGGACCGAGGCGCTAGGGGCGTCGCGCGATCGGGTACTGGCCGCAGCGGACACCGCACGCCACCGTGCGGCTCTGCTCGCCCACGCCACGGCCGGTCGGATCGTGGCAACGTGGACGCTCGATCCGGCGCCACGCGATCCGTCAGCCCATCTCGAAGTGACACATGTTCGGTGCCGGCGTCATCTGGAGCGATTGCTCGAGAGGCCATCGGGCGTCGAGGTGCGCTCGCCCATGACCGGCCAGCTTTACACGCGCTTGACGCAACCTGCCTACCCGGCCCGGCACGCGCACGTCGATTACACGGTCGTCGAGTCGTACACGTATACGCCGCGAAAGCCGTTGCGCCGCGTGCTCGATCATAGCCTCGATCACTTGAACCAGATCGAGCAGTGGCGGCGCTGGCGCGCGGATGGTGTGGTACCGACGCCGACCGACGGCTGGGTCGGGTCGACGGAGACCTTGCCCGAAGACCGCTTACCGTTGACGCCCTCGGATCTCGATGCGTGGCTCTGGCGCATCGATCTGGCCATGGGCCTCATGGTTCAGGGTGCAGCTGGTCTGAGCGCGGACGAGCTCGACTGGCAACCGCCTGACGGTGGGTGGCCCCTGCGCCGCGTTCTGCACCACGTCGCCCGATCAGAGGCGCTCTACGCCGCGTCGTTCGACGAGGCGCTGCCCGAGGATCCTGCTGCGCGCTATGCAGCCGCTGACGCTCGCATCGGCGAGCGTCTCATCGCGGCACTCGCGAGGGCTGACGACCCATCGGTTGTCTTCGCCGACCCGTACGGCACGTTCTTCACACTCGGTGGCGTCGTCGCTGAAGTAGTCGCGCTCGAGCGCGAGCTCGTCACCCAGACGACGTAGCCGCGCTGGTACGCCAGGAAGGCCGTTCGGTACGTGCGTCCCACCTGGCTTGATGCTGGCTCTCTCTAGACGTACAGGAAGTGTGAGGGCCCTGGCGGCGCTCGGTGCCATCATCCTGGGTGAGGAGGTACCGACATGCGCGACGTCGCCGTGGTGTCTGCGCTCGCTTGTATCATGGTCGCTGTCATCTTCTATCTCTCATGGTGAAGGGAGCCAACTAACCAGCTCTACCAGGAGGTCGCCGGGCAGGGACGCCGCGATCAGTACGAAGTCACTGCTTCCAGTCCCCGCCGCGGCGGTGGGCGTGTTCGTCTCCGCGAGGCGAGACAAGATACGGCGCCGGCTAGACCGTGGCCAAGTCCGGGACATCGGGTCCGAGGCCGGGTGGCTCAAGGCGCTCAAGGCCCAGGGCCTTGGCGAGCACGCGCGCCTCGGCCACCCGACGGCGTACACGGGCAGCGTGGAAGGCGGCGATGGCCTCGACGAGATGGCCATGCGCGCCATGTGTCTCCCCGCGAGCGGCGAGTCCGCGGACCAGTTCAAGCCGGGTCATCGCCGCCTCGAACCTGGCACCCGTCGACTCGAACGCCTCCAGGCGGCGTCTGGCACCCGCTGCTCGAAAAGGCGGACTCCGGCGGGTCCGCTTTCACGACTTGAGACACACCTACGCCTCCTCCTGATTCAAAGCGTCGAGTCGCTCGCTTATCTAAAGGAGCCGCTCGGCCATTCGTCGATTCAGATGACCGTGGATCTCTACGGTCACCTCGTACCGGGGGGCGAATCGGAGTGCCGTCGACCGGCTCGCGGAGGCAACCGGACGCAATCTCGCTGCAACCGGAGAGGACGCGACGGAGAAGGGCCACGAGGTAACTACCGAAGAGAACTGGAGCCGGCGGCGGGACTTGAACCCGCGACCTGCTGATTACGAA
>Ga0075423_10000460_pt1 | contig 32909 bp, 37 predicted proteins | sample SoiMethybrSBSTD2_FD_80114 | JGI IMG/M metagenome (GOLD analysis project Ga0075423, IMG submission 80114) | Bulk soil microbial communities from a Populus tree surrounding site in Tennessee, USA - Soil MetaG P. TD hybrid SBSTD2 | ecosystem: Environmental > Terrestrial > Soil > Tree plantation...
TCAGGGCGCGATGTTCGGCGTCGCGGCCGCGGTGGTGCTGTTCTACGGCATCCGCGGCTACTTCGTCGAAGCGATCGTGCGCATCGGATTCAGCGTGTATCAGGTCCTGGCGGTGCTCTCGTGTATCGTCTTCGTCACGGTGATCGATATGCTCATGGCGCGCGGCGCCCAGTCCTTGGGCGCGATCCGCTGGGGGAAAATGCCGCCCCGCTCGCAGTATGCCCTGTTTATTCTGGCCGTCACGTTCACCTGGCTGATGGGCCTGATGGGGTTCGCGCGCTCCGGGATCCGTCAGTACTGGCACGTGTGGCAGGTGATGCAGGACACGAGCCAGTACGCCGCGACCCCTGCGCTCGGCTACGCCTCGAAGATGATCAGCCTGTGCGTGCTGATCTTCCTGGCGCTGGTGGCCTTCGTATTCTGGCTGGGCGGGCTCGCGGAGAAGTCCACGTTCGTCCCGTCCGGCGAAACCGAGAAGGGGGCCCGGCATGTGGGCCACTAACGCCAAGATCCTCGGGATCGTGCTGGGGACGCTGGCGCTCTATACCCTCATCGCCAACAAGATCCCGCAGGTCCAGTCCGAGGTGCCGCAGGCCCTCACGCTCGGCGCCAACGTCACGCCGGAACAGCTGGTCGCCGCGGGGGAGAAGGTGTACACGGGGATCGGCGGCTGCACCACCTGCCACGGCCTGGGGGAGCGGGCCCCGAACCTGCTCACCGATGAGAAGGGCCAGGGGTCGATCGGGGGGCGCTGCGGCAAACGAGAGCCCGGAAAGAGCTGCAAGCAGTACCTGTATGAGTCGCTCGACAATCCGACGGCGTTCGTCGTGTCGGGCTATCAGCCGATCATGCCCGTGATGACGAAGCAGCTCACGCCCGCGCAGGTCTGGGCCGTGATTGCGTTCCTCGAGGCCCAGGGCGGCACGGTCGACGTGAGCGCGTCGGATATCCCCGCAACCTCCAGCACCTCCACAACCTCCCCCACGGGGGGTGGAGGTGGTGGAGGAGGTGGTGGGGGTTTGGCGGGGGGGTCCACCGATCCCAAGGTGATCATCCAGGCCGCCGGGTGCCTCGCCTGCCACAAGCTCGAGGGTCAGGGCCAGGTGATCGCACCCGACCTCACGCATGTCGGCTCCCGGCGCAACGTGGAATCGATCCGGAAGAAGATCCTCGATCCGGCGTCGTCGGTCACTAAGGGCTACGAGAAGCTCGCGGGCATCATGCCCAAGAGTTTCGGCACCATGCTGAACGCGGCGCAGCTCGAAGCGGTGGTGGAATACCTGGCGGCGCTCAAATGAGCCTTCCCCCCCGGATCCGGCGGTACGCCGAGCACCCGTTCTGGCAAGCGGTGGGCATCCTGGTGCTCGCCTACATCGTGGTCGTCTGGGTAGTGCCGCTCCTCCCGGGGAGCGCCATGGTTCCGAAGAGCGTCGTGCTGCAATACATGGTCACGGTGCTCGTGGGCGTGCTCATCTATGTGAGCGACAACGAGGAGCGCTGGCACCGCTTCAAGGAACCGATCCAGGCGGTATTGATCGAGCCGCGGCTCAGAGTCGTGCGCGCTGCGGTGCTCGCTGGAGTAACCGCCCTGGTGGGACTCGTCGCCTACGGCGAGGTGAAGACCACCGTGGCGGCGCCGCCGAACCTGCGTTCGATCCATCCCGCGCCGCCCGCCGAAATCACCTTCCGGGGCAAGACGATCACGCTGACGGGACTCGAGAACCCGCTGCGGCAGCACCCGGATTCGCTCCCCGTGTACCTCGCGGAGGGGAAGCGCGTCTACTACCAGAACTGTCTGCCGTGCCACGGCGACCACCTCGACGGCCAGGGACACTTCGCGCCGGGGTTCAACCCGCTCCCCGCGAACTTCCAGGACAACGGCACGATCGCGCAGCTCACCGAGAGCTTCGTGTTCTGGCGCGTCGCCAAGGGCGGGCCCGGACTGCCGCGCGAGGGCACGCCGTGGAACTCGGCCATGCCGGTGTGGGAGGACTTCCTCACCGAGCGGGAGATCTGGTCGGTGATCCTGTTCCTGTACGAGCAGACGGGCTGGACGCCGCGCACCTGGGAGACCGAACCCGGGAAAGGGGAAACGGGAAAGGGGAAAGGTCATGATTAGCGCCCTTCTCCTGCTCGCGCTGCGAGCCGCACCATTCCCCATTCCCGATTCCCCTTTCCCGTTGCAGGACACGACAAAGGGGAAGGCAGTCTACGTAAAGTGGTGCGCCGGGTGTCACGGGGATGCTGGCGCCGGCGACGGCGCGGCCGCGGCGTACATGCTCCCGCGCCCGCGCAACTTCACCGGCGGGCTGTACAAGATCCGCACGACGGCGAGCGGTCAGCTGCCGACCGACGCGGATCTCCTGCGGGCGATCGACGACGGACTCCCCGGCAGCGCGATGCCGGGCTGGAAGGGGCGGCTCTCGGATGCCGAGCGTCGCAATGTGATGGCGTACATCAAGACCTTCTCGTCGTTCTTCGCGGACACGAGCCAGCACGTCGCGGCGCTCAAATTCTCGAGCCCGCCGAGCGGCGGGACGGGCGACCAGGCCCTCAAGGTGGGGCGACAGTTCTACGATTCGATCGGATGCCGCAAGTGCCACGGCGATCAGGGGCGCGGGGACGGTCCCTCGGCGCCGACGCTCAAGGACGACGCCGACTTCCCGATCTTCGCCGCCGATCTGCACCAGAATTGGCGGTTCCGCGGCGGCGGCTCGGTGGAGGACATCTACCGCCGGCTGCGCACGGGGCTGGACGGCACCCCGATGCCGTCGTTCGCCGACCTGATCGATCAGAAGTTCCTGACCGACGAAGAGCTGTGGCGCCTGGCGCAGTACGTCCGCTCGCTCTCGCCGGGGGCCGCGCCCGAGGTGCGCGATGTCGTCCACGGCCCGCAGATCACCGGCACGGTGCCGGTCTCGCCGGGCGATTCCGCGTGGGCGCGCGTCACCCGCTACTGGTTCCCGCTGGCGGGCCAGGTCATTCACACGTCCCGCTGGTTCGTGCCGGCGGTCTCGGGCGTGTGGGTGCAGGCGGTGCACGACGGCAAGACGCTGGCGCTGCGGGTGAGCTGGGATGACCGCACCGAGAGCCCCGACACGGCGTGGCTCAAGTTCGAGCAGCGTGTGCTCGAGACGGTGGCCGGCGACGACTCCGCGGGGTCTCCCCCACGGGCGGAGCCCTGGCCCGACCAGCTGGCGGTGCAGTTCCCCCGCCACCTCCCGCCAGGCATGGAGCGGCCCTACTTCCTCATGGGGACCGCGACCGACCCCGTGTATCAGTGGCGCTGGACCAGCCAGCCGCGCCGCGCCGTCGCGGGCCTGGGCCGCGGCCTCGAGCGCTTCGACACGCTGGCGGGCGCGCCGGCCGGGGAGGCGACCTACGAGCACGGCGAATGGCGCCTGGTGCTCACCCGCGCCCTTGCGACGCCCGATACGGCCAACGAAGTTCAGCTTGAGGCTGGCCGGGCGATTCCGATGGCCTTCTTCGCCTGGGACGGCTCCAGCGGGGAACACGGCTCGCGCATGGCGGTGAGCACCTGGTACTTCCTGGCGCTCGACCGGCCCACGCCGCCGGGCGTGTTCATTTCTCCGGTGCTGGCAATGCTCGTGACGCTCGGCCTCGGGCTCGTGGTGGTACGACGGGCCCAGCGGCGCAGCGCGGCGCGTTCGGGGGTATAGCGTGCAGGACTCTCATCGAGGAGGCGGGATGCGGAAGCTTGGAGCTGTGGCAGTGACGGGCGCGGTGCTGGCGCTGGCCCTCGCGGCGTGGACGCGCCAACCCCCCGCACCCGCGCAAGGCGGCGCGACCATCAGCGGCAAAGTAAAGTTCACGGGCGCCAAGCCCGCCCTGCCGAAGATCGACATGACCGAGGAGCCTAAGTGCAAGGCGAAGTACCAGGGTGTGCCCACGGAGGAGACCGTGGTCATCAATCCGAACGGCACCCTCGCGAACGTTTTTGTCTACGTGAAGTCCGGTCTCCCGGCGGGCTACACCGCGCCGGCGCCTGCCGGGCCGGTGACGCTCGATCAGGACGGCTGCCGCTACCATCCGCACGTGCTCGGCATCTTGGTCGGCCAGCCGCTCGCGATCAAGAACTCCGACGGCATCCTGCACAACATCAAGGCGAAGGCGAAAGCCAACCGCCCCTTCAACATCAGCCAGCCCACCACGATGACCTCGACCAAGACGTTCGACAAACCCGAGATCATGGTGGCGCTCGAGTGTAACGTGCACGGCTGGATGCGCGCGTGGCTGGGTGTGCTGCCGCATCCCTTCTTCTCGGTGACCGGCGCGGACGGGAGCTTCACGCTCAAGGGCCTGCCACCCGGGACCTATACCATCGAGGCGTGGCACGAGAAGTACCTCACGCAGACGGCCACCGTCACGGTGGCGGGCAGCGAGACCAAGACGACGGACTTCAGCTTCGCGGGCAAGTGAACTAACCGAGGAGAACCCATGCATTGGTGGCTGCCGCTCGAGGGTTCGACATTCGCGGGGGAAGTGGACGGCCTGTTCCTGGCGATCACGATCATCACCGGAATCGCGTTCGTGCTGGTCGAGGTCGGCCTGATCTGGTTCGTCGTGAAGTACCGGCAGCGCCCCGGTCAGAAGGCCTTTTACACGCACGGCAACACCCGCGCGGAAGTGATCTGGACCACGATCCCGGCGGTGACCATGGTGGCGCTGGGCCTCATCAGCAATCACTACTGGGTGAAGATCAAAGGGCGGCACAGCGTCCCCGCCAACGCGTACCCAATCGCGATCCACGCGAAGCAATTCGAGTGGCAGGTGACCTATCCGGGAGCGGACGGGCAGCTCGGCACGGCGGATGATTTCGTGGTTCGCAATCAGCTGCACGTACCCGTCGGGCGTCCGGTGGTGGTCCATCTCTCCTCCGAAGACGTGATCCACTCCTTCTTCGTGCCGGTGTTTCGCGTGAAGCAGGACGCGGTACCGGGGATGGAGATCAACGCCTGGTTCCAGGCCACGGTGCCCGGCACCTACGAGCTGGGCTGCGCCGAGCTGTGCGGGTTGGGGCACTACCGCATGCGGGCGCAGGTGGTGGTGCACACCCAGGAAGACTACGATGCCTGGATGAAGCAGGCTGCTCAGGAGGCTGCGCAATGACGACCGTTGCCGCGACGGCGCATACCAAACCCGCGCATCACGACGACCGGAGCTTCATCCGGAAGTACATCTTCTCGACCGACCACAAGATCATCGGAATCCAGTTCCTGTTCGTCAGCCTGTTCTTCCTGCTGGTGGGCGGGCTCCTGGCGATGCAGATGCGGTGGCAGCTGGCCTATCCCGGGCAGCCCATGCCGGGCGGCGGCATCCTCCCCGAGAGCATGGCGCCGGGCGGCGTCATTCTCCCCGAGTACTACATCCAGCTGGTCACCATGCACGGCACGTTCATGGTGTTCTTCGCCATCATGCCGCTGCTGGTGGGGGTGTACGCGAACTTTCTGATCCCGCTCAAGATCGGGACGCATGACATGGCGTTCCCGCGCATCAACATGTGGTCGTTCTGGTCGTTCTTCGCGGCCGGGCTCGTGATGCTGTCGAGCCTGTTCGTGCCGGACGGCGCGGCCCGCGCCGGGTGGACGATGTACGCGCCGCTGTCGGCGCGGCACGACTACTCGGGCGCGTCGCTCGGGCAGGAGCTCTGGTCCGTCTCGATCATTCTGGTCGGGCTGTCGTCCATCCTGGGCTCCTTGAACTACATCACCACGATCATCAACAACCGCGCCCCCGGCATGACGTGGTTCCGCCTGCCGCTCTCGGTGTGGTCGCTGTTCATCACGGCCATTCTGGGCCTCCTGGCCCTGCCGGTGCTGTCGGGCGCCGCGATCATGCTGCTGTTCGACCAGGTCATCGGCACACACTTCTTCGATCCGGCGGCGGGCGGGCAGGCGCTCCTGTGGCAGCACCTGTTCTGGTTCTTCGGGCATCCCGAGGTCTACATCCTGATTCTGCCGGCCATGGGGATGGTCTCGGACATCATCGCCAACGGCAGCCGCAAGCCGATCTTCGGCTACCACTCGATGGTGTTCGCGATCATCGGCATCGCGTTCCTCGGCTGGATCGTGTGGGGCCACCACATGTTCATGAGCGGGATGAACCCGACGCTGGGGTCGTCCTTCATGGTGTCGACGCTCGTGATCGCGGTCCCCTCGGCGGTGAAGGTGTTCAACTGGATGGGGACGATGTGGCGAGGCAACATCCGCTTCCACGTGCCGATGCTCAATGCGGTGGCGTTCGTGGCGATGTTCGTGATCGGGGGGCTGTCGGGCATCTACATGGCCGCGACGCCCGTGGACATGTTCATCCACGACACGTACTTCATCGTGGCGCACCTGCACTACGTGCTGTTCGGTGGCAGCCTGTTCGCGCTGTTCGGCGCCATCGTGTACTGGTACCCCAAGATGTTCGGCCGGATGATGCACGAGGGGTGGGGGAAGGTGCACTTCTGGCTGACCTTCATCTTCTACAATCTCGTGTTCTTCCCGATGCACATCCTCGGCATGGGCGGGATGATGCGCCGGCTGTACGACCCGTCGCAGTACACGTTCCTCCAGCCCTACCAGCCGATGAACGTGTTCATCTCGATCAGCGCGTTCCTGTTGTTTGCGACGCAGATCATCTTCTTCGTGAACTTCTGGTGGAGCCTCAAGCAGGGGAAGCCGGCGCCGCAGAATCCCTGGAACGACAACGGGCTCGAGTGGTCGCTGCCGTCACCCGCGCCGCACGGCAACTGGGAGAAGGTGCCGACGGTGTACCGGGGGCCGTACGAGTTCAGCTCGCCGCAGGCGACCGAGGACTACCTGCCCCAGTACACCAAGCTGCCCACCGACCGTGAGCCGGCGCGCGCGCCGGTCGCGGGCCACTGACCGAGGGGACGACCGATGACGCACGCAGCCGCCACCGTCGATCAGATGCTGCCCCCTTACCCGGCCGAGCGGGGGCTCGACGTCTACAACAAGAAACTCGGGATGTGGGTGTTCCTCGCCTCGGAGGTCATGTTCTTCGCGGCGTTGATCGGGACCTACATCATCCTGCGGTTCGGGGCCACGGGCGAATGGGCCAGGCCGGGGATCGTGCTCAACATCAAGATCACCGCCTTCAACACGTTCCTGTTGATCTGCTCGAGCGTGTCGATGGTCAAGGCGTACGCGGCCATCCAGGACGGCGACCCGAAGAAAATGCGCTTTTGGCTGCTGATGACCATTCTGGGCGGCGCGACGTTCGTGGGTATTCAGGTCTACGAGTACATCCACCTGGTGGAGCACGGATTCGTACCCAGCGGGGTGCGTGAAGGCAGCGAGCTGGCGGAGCTCGTGGCGAAGGGCCAGCTGCCCGCGGCCACGATGGGTCTGTACGGCTCCACGTTCTTCACGATGACGGGGTTCCACGGCTTTCACGTCACGTGCGGGGTGATCTCGATGATCTACCTGTACCTGACCAAGGCGCTCCCCGGCAAGTACACGAAACAGGACTATGGCGGCATCGAGACGGTCGGCCTGTATTGGCACTTCGTCGATCTGGTGTGGATCATCCTGTTCACCATCGTCTACCTGATCTGAGGGACAATGGAGAGCGCACACAAGCGTCCCAACTACGTCCTCATCTGGGTGTACCTGGCGGTCCTCACGGCCGCCGAGCTGGCACTCGCGTTCGAGCTGCCGATCTCGCGCAACTTGGCGCTGGTGCTGCTCCTGTTCCTGGCGATCTGGAAGGCGGCCCTGGTCGGACTGTTCTTCATGCACCTCAAGTTCGAGCGTTGGAACCTGCGCATCATGGCGATCATTCCCTTGCCGCTCGCCGTGATCTTCATCCTGGCGGGGATGTCGGAGCACATCTGGTAGCGTTTTGGGAGCTCACGAAGCCGCGCATCACGCAGCTGGTGCTGCTCACCGCCGCGGCCGGGTTCTACCTCGGCTCCGGCGGCGGGGTGGACGTCGGGCTGCTGGTGCAGACGCTCATCGGGGTCGCGCTCGTGGCCGCGGGAACCAACGCCTTCAACCAGGTGCGGGAGCGGGACGTCGACGCGCGTATGCGGCGCACCGAGCGGCGGCCGCTGCCGTCGGGGCGGCTCACCCCGCGCGCCGCGGGGGTGTTCGCCGGCGTCATCTCGGTCGCCGGCGTTCTCTACCTGGCGCTCGCGGTGAACCTGCTCACGGCCGGCCTCGCCGCCCTCACGCTCGCGAGCTACGTGCTGCTTTACACCCCGCTCAAGCGGAAGACGACGCTGAACACGCTCATCGGGGCCGTGCCCGGCGCGCTGCCGATCGTGGGCGGCTGGACCGCGGCCGGCGGCGCGATGGGACCGGCCGTCGCGGCCCTGTTCTGGATCCTGTTCCTGTGGCAGTTGCCCCATTTCCTCGCGCTGGCGTGGATCTATCGGGAGGATTACCAGCGCGGCGGCCTCGCCATGCTGTCGGTCTCGGACCCCGACGGCCGGCACACGGGTCGGATGGTGCTGCTGTACGCTATGGCGCTCCTGCCGGTGAGCCTCCTGCCGACCCTCTTGGGCGTCACCGGCGCCTTGTACTTTTTCGGGGCGCTCGCCCTGGGCCTCGCGTATACGGGTGTGTCCGTCGCGATGACCAGCGCCGTCACCACGGCCCGCGCCTGGCGCGTGTTCCTGGTCTCGATCGTCTACCTGCCGGCGCTGCTCACGCTCATGGTGATGGACAAGGTCGTATGATCCCGTTTCACCGCCTGCTCATTTCGACGGCAATCGCCTTCTGCGCGGGCTTCGCGGTGTGGGCGGGTTGGGACTACCGGCAGTCCGGCGAGGCACTGACGCTGGTGATGGGGCTCGCATTCGCGGTCGCCACCGTGGCGCTCGCCTACTACCTGCGACACCTGAACCGCTTCCTCGGCCGATGATCCTTCCCGCCCTATTCGCGCTGCTGCACGGGGACGACACCGGACTGCAGCTGCTCTACTTCTGGGCCGCGGTGCTGCTCGCGCTCACGCCCATGATCATCTTCGGCGGGCTCGGCGTGTGGGTAGCGCGGAAGATCTGGAAAGAGAGACACGGGAGCGGGGAGCAGGGAGCGGTACCTGACGGTGCAAGGCAGTCTCCCCTTCCGCGCTGAGGGTCCCGCTCCCCGCTCCCCGCTCCCCGCTTTAGATTGCGTCGCATGACCTCCAAGTCTCCCGAGCGCCGCCAAGTCGTCCGCTTCGCGTTCTACAAGCTCGACAGCGCGTGGCGACGCCTGTCCGCCGAGCGCCAGGCGACCTCGAAGCTCGAGTTCGGCGAGTTGATCGAGAGCTTCGCCGGCCGGCTGCTGCTTCGCCCCTACGGCCTGGTCGGGATCCGGGGTGACTGCGACTTCCTGCTGTGGCAGGTGGCCGAGAACCTCGACGCGCTCGTGGCCCTGCAGACGGCCCTCAATCGCACCGATCTGGGCGCGTATCTGAGCAGCCCCTACAGCTATCTCGCGATGACCCGGCGCTCGATCTACGAGTTTCCGGAGGACCCGAGCCAGCCGTCGCGCCTCGTCATCCGACCGAGTGAAGCGCGCTACCTGTTCGTGTACCCGTTCATCAAGACGCGGGCCTGGTACATGCTCCCGAAAACCGAGCGCCAGACCATGATGGACGAGCACGTGCGCATCGGGAGGAAGTACCCTTCCATCCGCTTGAACACCACGTATTCCTACGGGCTCGACGACCAGGAATTCATCGTGGCGTTCGAGGGCGACAACCCGGCCGACTTCCTCGACCTGGTGATGGAGCTGCGCGAGAGCCAGGCGTCCTCCTACACGCTGCGCGACACACCGACCTTCACGTGCGTGCAGATGTCTCTCTGGGACATGCTGGACACGTTGGGGGGCGCGGGCTCCGCCCAGGCGACCGCGCGGCGGCCGACACGGGCCGACGGGTACACCCCGGTGGCGGCGCTCGCGGATCTGCCGGCGGGGGCGAGTCGCCGGGTGTACGTGGGGGGCGACGCGGTGGCGCTCTTCAACGTGCAGGACACGGTCTACGCGATCGCGAACCGTTGCAGCCACGCGCGCGCCAGCCTGTCGGAGGGCACCGTCGATCCCGCGCGCTGCACCGTCACGTGTCCGTGGCACGAGGGGGTGTTTTCGCTCGAGACGGGCCAGGTGCTGGGCGGTCCGCCGTCGCTCCCGGTCGTCGCCTACCGGGTAAAGCTCGAGGGGGATACGGTCCTCATCGCGCCACCCCACCCCGCCCCGGCCGAGGCGCGCGAGCCGACGGTTGCCCCGCACTCCTGACGACAGCCGTTTCCTGAAGGCCTGCCGCTCGCAGCCCACCGACGTCACGCCGGTGTGGTTCATGCGGCAGGCCGGACGCTACCTCCCGGAGTACCGGGCGCTGCGGCAGCGCCACTCGCTGCTGGAGCTGTGCCACAAGCCCGAGCTGGCCGCAGAGGTCACGCTGCAGCCGATCGAGCGGCTGGGCGTGGACGCCGCCATCCTGTTCGCCGACATCCTGCTGCCGTTCGAGCCGCTGGGACTGGGCCTCTCGTTCGCGGCGGGGGAGGGGCCGCAGATCACCCGACCGATCCGCGAGGCGAGCCAAGTGCTCGACCTGCCGCCGGTGGATCCCGTGACCGACCTCGCCTACGTGATGGAGGCCGCGCGGGCCGCGGCGCGGGCGCTGCCCCCGCACGTCCCGCTCATCGGATTCGCGGGCGCGCCGTTCACGCTCGCGAGCTACGCGATCGAAGGCGGTGCGACGCGCACCTTCACCCTCACCAAGCGCTTCATGTACACCGAGCCGCGCGCCTGGCACGAACTGATGCAGCGGTTCGCCGAGCTCGTGGGCCGCTATCTCGCGGCCCAGGCCGGCGCCGGCGCGCAGGCCCTGCAGCTGTTCGACAGCTGGGTGGGCTGCCTATCGCCGGCGGACTACGCCACCTATGTGTTTCCGCACAGCCAGCGCGCCCTCGAGCTGGCGGGCGCGAGCGGCGTGCCCGTGATCCACTTCGGGACCGATACGGCCACCCTGCTGGTGGACGTCGCGCGAGCGGGCGGCGATGTGATCGGCGTGGACTGGCGCGTCCCGCTCGATGTTGCGTGGGACCGCATCGGATCGTCCCGAGCGCGCGCTGTCGCGATTCAAGGCAACCTCGATCCGGTGGCGCTCTTGGCGCCACGGGCGGAGCTTGAGCGCCAGGTGCGCGATGTGCTCGCCCGCGCCGCCGGGCGACCGGGGCACATCTTCAACCTCGGGCACGGCGTCCTCCCGGAGACGCCCGTGGAGGCCCTGCAGGCGGTGGTGGAGTGGGTGCATGGCGGCTGACCGGGGGGGAGTCGCCGTGCTGCTGATGGCGTACGGCGGACCGGGAAGCCTGGACGAAGTCGAGCCCTACCTGCAGGACGTGCGTGGCGGGCGGCCCACGGCGCCCGAGTTTGTGCAGGAGATCAGGCAGCGCTACGCGCGGATCGGCGGCCGGTCGCCGATCCGGGAGCTGACCGAAGCACAGGCGGCCGGCGTGCGGCGGGCGCTGGGTGAGCGGTTCGCGGTCTACGTGGGGATGCGGCATTGGCATCCCTACATCCGCGACGTGGTGGACCGCATCGTGGCGGACGGGCACCGGCGCGTGGTGGGGATCGTGCTGGCCCCGCACTACTCGGCGATGTCCGTGGGCGCGTACGAGAAGAAGCTGCTCGAGGCGTCCGTGGGGCGGCTCGACGTGGCGCTGGTACGGCGCTGGGGTGACCACTCCAAGTTCCTCGAGGCGGTCGCCGGGCGGGTCGCGCAGGCGCTGCAGCGTTTCCCGGCGCCGGCTGCGGTGCACGTCCTGTTCACGGCGCACAGCCTCCCCGAGCGGATCCTCGCAACCGGCGACCCGTACCCCGACGAGCTGCGGGCCAGCGCCGCGGCGGTCGCCCGGCGCGCCGGGCTCGCCGCGTGGAGCCTCGCCTACCAGAGCGCGGGAGCCACCCCCGAGCCGTGGCTCGGCCCCGAGGCGGGTGCGGTCATGACGGAGCTCGCCGGGCAGGGGCGCGGCGCCTTCCTCATCGTTCCTATCGGGTTCGTGAGTGACCACGTCGAGGTGTTGTACGACGTGGACGTCATGTACCGTGAGCTCGCCGCCCGGCTCGGGGTTCAGCTGGAGCGCACCACGTCACTCAACGACGATCCTCTGCTGGTACAGGCGCTCGCGGGGATCGCGCGCGCCACTGCGGCAGCGCGTGGGTGGGGATGACGGTCGCCGTCGTGGGTGCCGGGTTGGCCGGTCTGTCGGCTGCCTGGGAGCTCCACCGGGCGGGGGCGGGCGCGGGGGCGGACGTGGTCGTGCTCGACGCGGGACGGCAGCCCGGCGGAGTGATCGTCACCGAGCGGCGCGACGGCTTCATTGTGGAAGGTGGCCCCGACGGCTTCCTCGCCGCCGAGCTGGACATTCAAGACCTGGCGCGCGAGGTCGGTATGGGGGAGCGCTTGGTGGACCAGGTCGCACGGGGAGCAGCGCTGTGGACGGGACGACGGCTGGAGCCGCTCGCGGAAGGGAAAGCCGCTGAGTTACTGGGGATTCAGGTAAACGCGAACGCAGGGACGCAGTTCAGGACTTTCGCGGGAGGCATGGCCGACGTGGTGGAGGCGCTCGTCGGCCGGCTTCCCCCCCGCCTCCGCACGACGCAGGGTGTGACGGCCATCGCGCCAGCGGCGCGCGGCTGGCGGCTCTCCTTCACCGGTGCCTCGTCACTCGACGCGGAGGCGGTGATCCTCGCGGTGCCGGCTTGGGTGGCGGCCCGCTTGCTGGCCGGCCTCGGCGTAGCGGCGGCTCGCGCGCTCGATAGGGTAGTCTACGCTCCGAGTGTCACCGTGACGCTTGCGTATCGGGCGGACCAGGTGCCCGGGACGCCCGAGGGGAGCGGCTTCGTTGCCGCCCCGGATGCGGGCGGCTCGGTACGGGCGTGCACCTACGCGTGGCGAAAGTACCCGAAACGCGCGCCGCAGGGCTTTGCCCTGCTGCGCGCGTTTGTCGGACCGGTGGACGGCGATCCGGCCGCGGTCGCGCATGCCGAGCTTGCTACCATCCTGCACATCGAGGGGGCTCCGCTCTGGAGCCGCGCCTTCCATTGGCCGCGCGGGCTGCCGCGCTACGCGCACGGGCACGCCGAACGCGTGGCCGCGGTGCGCCAGCGACTCGCCGGGCTCGCGCCGCTGGCCATTGCTGGGGCCGGGTTCGACGGCGCGGGCGTATCGGCGTGCGTGAAGTCGGGGAGAGAAGCAGCGCGGGTGATTCTTGCGCGGCTGGGCGCTCACCCAGTTCGCGGCTGAAGCCGCGACTCGGCATTTACCGCCAAAGCGGCAGAGCCTGCGTCAGTTTACTGACACGTGCCGAGTCGCGGGTTCACCCGCGCACTAGGCGCGCAGCAGCTCTTTGGCTCTCCTGACGATGTTCTCCACGGTCAGCCCCAGCTCCTGGTAGATCCGCTGATACGGCGCTGACGCACCGAACCGCTCGATGCCCAGCACCGCCCCGTGGTCCCCCACCCAGCGATACCAGGGCTGCGGCGCGGCGGCCTCGACGGCGAGCCGGGCGTTCACGGCGGGCGGCAGCACCGCGTCGCGGTACTCCTGCGGCTGCCGCGCGAACAGCTCCATCGACGGCACGCTCACGACGCGCGCGGCGATCCCCTCGGCGGCAAGCCGCTCGTAGGCGCCGAGCGTGAGGTCGACTTCGGATCCGCTCGCCAGGAGGACGACCGCCGGCTTCCCAGCGCGACCGTCGGCGAGCACGTAGCCGCCCAGCCGCACGCCGTTCGCGGGAGCGTACTTCGCGCGGTCGATCACCGGGACTTTTTGACGCGTCAGCACGAGCGCGACCGGGCCGCTGCGCGACAGGATCGCCATGCGCCACGCCTCCACCGTCTCGGTCGCGTCCGCCGGGCGGATGACGACGAGGTTGGGCACCGCGCGCAGCCCAGCGAGCTGCTCGATCGGCTGATGTGTGGGACCGTCCTCCCCGAGGCCGATGGAGTCGTGCGTGAAGACGTAGATCACCGGGAGATCGCACAGCGCGGCGAGGCGGATCGGCGGCCGCATGTAGTCCGAGAAAATGAGAAACGTCGATCCCACGGGTCGCACGCCGCCGTGCAGGGCGAGGCCGTTCAGGATCGCGCCCATACCGTGCTCGCGCACGCCGAAATGGATGTTGCGAGCACCCCAGTTTCCCGCGGACACGTCGCCCCCGTTCTTGAAGACCACGTTCGTCGAGGTCGCGAGGTCCGCCGACCCACCGACCAGCTCGGGGAGCTTGGGCGCGAGGGCGTTCAGAACCTTCCCCGACGCGGCGCGCGTGGCCTGGGCGTCGCCGGACCCGAACGTCGGCAGCCCCTCGTCCCAGCCCTCGGCCAGGCGGCCGGCGAGCCGGCGCTCCAGCTCGGCCGCGAGCTCCGGGTGTGCCTGCCGGTACGCGTCGTACTTTTTGGACCAGTCGGCCTCGAGCCGGGCGCCGCGCTCCCGGGCGAGCCGCCAGTGCGCCAGCGCTTCCTCGGGCACGTGAAACGGCTCCAGGCTGGGCCAGCCGAGCCGCTGCTTGGTGAGCTTCACCTCGTCCTCGCCGAGCGGCGCGCCGTGGGCCTCGGGCGTGTCCTGCTTGTGCGGGCTGCCGAACGCGATGTGGGTACGCACGATGATCAGAGACGGCCGATCCGCGACGCGCCGGGCGGCGGCTACGCCGGCGTCGAGCGCGCCGAGATCGTTGCCATCGGCGACGCGCTCCACGTGCCAGCCGTAGCCCTCGAACCGCTTCGCCGTGTCGTCCGAGAAGGTGAGATCGGTCTTGCCGTCGATGGTGATGCGATTGTCGTCGTAGATCCCGATCAGACGGCCCAGCTTCAGGTGGCCGGCCAGCGAGCACGCCTCGTGCGACGCGCCCTCCATCAGATCGCCATCGGACGCGAGGAAATAGGTCCAATGGTCCACGATGGTATGACCCGGCCGGTTGAACAGCTGCGCGAGGTGCGCCTCGGCGAGCGCCATCCCGACGGCGTTCCCGACACCCTGACCGAGCGGGCCGGTGGTGGCCTCGACGCCCGGCGTGAGCTCGTGCTCGGAGTGCCCCGGCGTGCGGCTGCCCCACTGGCGGAACTGCTTGATCTCGTCGAGCGAGAGATCGTACCCGGTGAGGTACAGGGCGGCGTACAGCAGCATGCAGGCATGCCCGGCCGACAGCACGAAGCGGTCCCGTCCGACCCAGTCGGGGTTCGCGGGATTGTATCGCAGATGCCGCTGCCACAACACGTACGCGACCGGGGCGAGCGCCATCGCCGTCCCGGGGTGGCCGGAATCGGCGCGCTGCACCGCGTCCATCGCGAGCGCGCGGACGGTGTTGATGCAAAGCTGATCGAGTGATGCGGCCCGGGCGGTGAGAGGGGGGGCGGCGCCGCTCACGGGTTTCGTCACAAGAGGCCGGATTTTGCGGCCTGCCACAGGCTGACCAGCCGGTCGAAGCCGCTCACCAGCACGTCCACCTGCTGCGGGCTCGGGGTCGCTTTGGCGGCGGTCTTGAGCTCTTCGCAGATGCGCGGCATTTCCTTGCGCCCCTGCTTCGTGGCTTCGGCGGCGATCTGGTCCAGGATGGCGACGATCTTCTGACGCGCCGGCTCGTCCTTCGGCACCTGCCACAGGTAGTCCGCGAGCTGCTTGCCCTCGGTGCAGAGCTTGCCGAGGCCGTCCATGAGCGGCGGCTGTGAGCGGCGTGGCGGCTTGGGATCGCTCATTGCGAGTTCCAATTTATACCAGGAAACGGGCTCTAAGGAACGGTTGCCGGGAGTCCGGGGTGCCCCTAGCTTGCGGTCTCCATGGAGCAACCCTCGATCCTCGAGCGCCTGCGCGCCTTCAACCGGTGGACCAAAGGGTGGGCCGCGTCGATCGCAGTGGCGGTCGGCATCTGGATCGTGCTGCGCTCCTACCTGATCGAGGCGTTCCGCATTCCGTCGGCGAGCATGGAGAACACGCTGCTCGTCGGCGACTTCCTGTTCGTGAACAAGGCGATCTACGGAGGCGAGCTCGAGATCCCGCTCACCGGGATTCGTTGCTGCCGCCTGCCGGGCTACGCGGAGCCGCGGCGCGACGGGATCGTGGTGTTCCGCTCGGTCGAAGATTCGACGCCCAACCTGAACATCGTGAAGCGCGTGATCGGTGGGCCCACCGATACGCTCCAGATGATCCACGACACGGTGTACCGCAACGGCAAACGGCTCGACGAACTGTACGCCCTGCACCTGGGGTCTCATCCCGACGATCCGCTGCAGCTCCGGAAGATCCGGGGGCTGCACCTGCCCTATTACGTGGGGCGCGACACGGCCCGCTATCACCCCACGACTCACGACTGGGGCCCGATCGCGATTCCGATCGGCCACTACTGGGTGATGGGCGACAACCGCGACGAGTCCTATGACAGCCGGTTCTGGGGATTCCTGCCGCGGTCGCACATCGTGGGCCAGCCGCTCATCATCTACTTGAGCGTCGCCACCGACCCGCTGCGAATCCGCTGGAACCGCATGTTGCGCCGCCCGCGGTAGCGCCGCGGAGCCCGCCGGTCCCCAATCCGTCTTTCCCTGTCCGGCGTAACCTTCCCGGGCGACTCGCGTTGCAGAGGACCGGAACTGGCGCCAACTTCGAAGCCTGTGGTGGACGAACGGCTGGGACAGCTTCGTCCGTCCGACCGGGCGCTGGTCGAGCGCATGGTGGGGGGTGACGAGCGCGCCCTGGGCGACCTGTACGATCGCCACGGGGAGATGGCGTATTCCCTCGCCCTGGCCGTCGCGCGGGAGCGCGCCGATGCGGAAGAGATCGTCGCCGATGCGTTCGGACAGGTGTGGCGCAACGCGGCGAGCTACGACCCCGGTCGGGGTAGTGTGGCGGGATGGCTCGCGACGATCACGCGGACCCGCGCCCTGGACCTCGTGCGGGCGCGGGGGCGGCGCGTCCGGGCGATAGAGCGCGCGGCCCAGGCCGACAGCACTGGCCTCGCCTCCCCGATGGGCGCCCCGGCCGATCCGCCCGACCTTCGGATTGAGCGGGGCGAGGCGCGGCGGCTCGTGGCGCGCTCGCTGGGCGACCTGCCCGAGCCGCAGCGGCGCGTGATCGAGCTGGCGTACTTCGGTGGCCTGAGCCAGAGCGAGATCGCAGCCGAGCTGCAGGAGCCGTTGGGGACGGTCAAGACGCGCATGCGGGCCGGCATGGAGAAGCTGCGCGGTGCGCTCGCCCCGCTTCTCTCGGGAGGAGGGCCGTGACCGATCACGCGTGGTCCGAGCTCGCCGCGCCGTACGCGCTCGGCGCCGTCGCTCCCGACGAGCGCGAGCGCTTCGAGGCGCACTTGGCTGAGTGCGCCGCGTGTCGCGGTGAAGTCGGGGCGTTCCGGGAGGTCACGGCGCTGCTGCCGGACGCGGCGCCGGCAGCCACGCCGCCGGCGGGGCTGCGTGATCGTATTCTCCGAGAGGCGCGGCAGGCTCGTCCGATCGGCCGCGGCCGGGCCCCGGTCATTCCCTGGCTCGCCGCCGCGGCGTCCCTCGTGCTCGCCGTCGGATTGGGCTACGGGTACCTGCGCGCGCGCGCCGCGCTGCAGCAGGCGAGCGCGGCCCTCGCCGCCAGGACCGACAGCCTCGGCGCACGTGATTCCCTCATCGCCACGCTCTTGTCTCCGGACGTCGGGACTGCTGCTCTCGCCGCCACGGGACAGGCACCCTCTGCCCGGTTGTACTGGAGCCCGTCCCGGCGGCGCGTAGTGATGGCCGTATTCCGGCTGCCTCCCGCACCCGCGGGCCGCACCTACCAGCTGTGGGCCATCGCGCAGGGCAAGCCGGTGAGCCTTGGCGTATTCAATACCGCCGCGGACGGACGACTCACCGCCGCGATGCAGCTGCCGCCCGGGCTCACGTTCGAGCTCACCGCGGTGACCGAAGAGCCGGCGGGCGGCTCGCCCCAACCCACCCAGCAGCCGTTCCTCATCGGTAAGGTGACCCCCGCCGACTGACGGGCCTCGCCTCCGCAGCAATCCGCCCCGGAGGCTCCGACGTAGATGGAGAAACCTCTGCGGAGCCTTCCAGACATGAAGCGGTACCCGTACCTCGCACTCGCTTTCGTCCTCGCTACCGTCGCCGCGGCGGGCGTCGTCCGGCTCGCACGGGGCTCGGATCACCAGGACACGCCGGACGTCGAGCTGAACCCGGCGTCCGACATGACCGACGTGTATGTGTTCCCCGCAGCGTCGCCCGATCGCACTGTGCTCGTGCTCAACAGCTGGGCGTTCATCACACCGGCACAGACGGGGAACACCTATTTCGATCCGAATCTGCTGTATCAGTTCAAAGTCGACGGCAACGCCGACGGCGTCGAAGACGGGGTTATCCAGGTGACCTTCGACGGCACCGGTTCGGGTCAAACCGTCACGGTGCGCGGCCCGGTCGCTCCACCGGTCGCCGGTGCGATGGGCAACGTGCTGGCCACGGGTGGGGCCACGGTGTCGGGCCCGATCAACACCGTGCTCGGTAGCGCGAGTGGCATGCAGGTGTTTGCCGGATGGCGCGACGATCCGTTTTTCATCGACTTGGAGCAGTTCTTCCGCATCATCCCGGACCGGAAGCCTGTCACGGGCGCGCTCGCGCAGCTTCCGGACGCGCCCACGGCGAGCGCCTTCCGCAACCCGGGCGTGGACTACGTCGCGGGGTTCAACGTGCTCTCGATCGTCATCGAGCTGCCGACCGCGTCGCTCGTGGCCGGGGGCAACCCGAAGATCGGGATTTGGGGCACGATCAGCCGGTAGCCGGGACCCGCACACACACTGGGATTCGACGACAAGGAGCAACCAATGAAGACGAGCAGGTGGCTGGCGCCCGTTATGCTGAGCCTGGCGCTGATGGCAGGGTGCAATGAGGACGCAATCCAGCCGAGCGTGGTGCGGAGCTACAATCAGGTGCAGCGCCTCGGGAATCCACTCGTGAGCGAAGTATTCCTCGCCAAGCGGTCGCATCCCGTCCACGGCAGCGTCGGTCCCGACCGAGACGTGGCGCTGATCTCGGCCGAGCTCAAGGCCTTCGTGGCGAACGTGGCGGGCCGGAACGCGACGGTGCAGAACACGCTGGCCGCCGTGCTGCTGCCTGACGAGTTGATCGTGCAAACTGACAAGAATCCCGCCACCGCCGGCTGGCTCTCCTGGGCACTGGCGGACGGCTGGGGCGGCCGGAAACTGGGCGACGATGTGGTAGACGCCGGCCTCGCCGCGATCTTCGGCCCACTGCTCGATCCGAACAACACCAGTCCCGGGCTCGAAACCGACCACGTGGATGCGAACGACGCGCCGTTCCTCGCGACCTTCCCCTACCTCGCGGCGCCGAACTGACCGGGCGAGTCACCAATCCGAGCAGGCCTGACGGGCGTAGAGCACGTAGCTACGCCCGTTCTCTTTGTGCCGTCCTCACCGCGTAGGAGGGGAATTATGACGCCGAAACTGCTACTCGGGCGCTGGAAGCTCTTGACGGCTCTGGTCCTGCTGTCCGGCGCCGGCGCCGCGGCCCTGATCAGGGACGCCCTCGCGTCCGACCACCAGGACACGCCTGAAGTGGAGCTCAATCCGCGCTTGGACATCAACGATGTGTACGTGTTTCCGGGCTCGAGCCCCGATCGCCTCGGGCTGGTGCTCACGACGTCCTCGCCGCTCAGCCCTGCGAAGTCCGTCGCTGCGGCGTTCGATCCGAGCATCCTGTACCAGATCAAGATCGACAACACCGGCGACGCCATCGAGGACCTCGTTCTGCAATTCACGTTCGACGGGGCCGGGCCGAACCAGCAGGTCAGCCTGCGCGGCCCAGTGCCTCCGGAGCGCACCGGGACGATGACGACGCTCGTGTCCGTGGCGCCTGCGGTGAGCGGCCGGGTGAACACAGTCCTGGGCTCGCCATCCGACATCCAGGTGTTCGCCGGGCTGCGCGACGACCCGTTCTTCATCGACCTCGAGCAGTTCTTCCGCATCATCCCCGACCGGGCACCAGTCACCGGCCCCCTGTCCAAGATCGGTCCGAAGCCCGAGGCGACCGCCTTCCGCGACCCGGGGATCGATTTCCTGGCCGGTTTCAATACCCTCGCCATGGTGGTCGAGCTACCCGAGGCGATGCTCTTGCCTCCAGGCGGTGGTGGCGCCGATCCGCACATCGGCGTCTGGGCCACCACGAGCCGCTGACCCGAGACGACGAACCGACTGGAGTCTACCAAGAGGAGCGATTACCCATGCACACCGTCACCAAGTCCCGCTGGATCGCCGCGCCGCTCGGTCTCGTCCTGCTCGCCGGGGCGTGCCAGGATCCACGCGACGCCAGCTTCCCGACCGGCGTCAGCCTCAACGTCACGTCCGCTGAGCACCGCGTGTTCACTCAACGTGAGCGGCTCGGCAATCCCCTCGTGAGCGAAGTGATGATCAAGAAGGCACGCCACCACCAGCATAATTACGGTACGCCCGGCACCGACGTCGCCGACTTCACCGATGACCTGACAAGCTTCATGACCGGCGTGGCCGGGCGCGATCAGGCCTATGCGGGCGTGATCGCCGGCGCGCTGCTTCCGGACATGCTCCTCGTGTATCCGAAGCGCGACGGCACGCCGGTGTTCTGGCTCAGCTGGGTGTTCGGCGGGTTCGGCGGACGCTCGCTCCCCGACGACGTGGTCGATATCGGTCTGGGAGCGATCTTCGGCGATCTGCTCGGGAATACCAACAATGTGACGCCCGGGCTCACCACCGACCACGTGAGCGCCAACAACAAGCCGTTCGGCGCCACGTTCCCCTACCTCGCGACGCCAAACTAGCGGCCGGCCGATGAAGCGACGCGTCCGCGCCATCCTGTGGGGGGTCACCGCCGCGGCGGCGGTGGCAGGGACCAGCGCGCTCCGGGCGGCTGGGAACGCGAGCCGGGAAGGCCGTGCTGCTCGGGTGCACTCGGAGGCGGCGCGCCGCGATGCCGATATTGCGTTCTATGCCGGGCGCGTGGCCCGAGACCCGATCGGGGCGGCGGATCGCTCCCGGTTGGCGGGGCTGTACCTGCAGCGGGCACGCGAAACGGCGGACTTCGAGGATTACCGGCGGGCGGAGCGTCTGGCGCGCCGCTCGCTCGCGCTGCGCATCAGTCACAACGAAAACACCTACGCGCTGCTCGCCGGGGCACTGCTGGCCCAGCATCGCTTCACGGAGGCGTACGCCGCCGCGCGCGCGCTCAACCGGCGCGCGCCCGGAGTGGCTGGGCACCGCGCTTTGCTCGCCGAGATCGCGCTCGAGCTCGGGCGCTACGACGAAGCGCGGGCGTCGTTCGATTCTCTCTGGCCTGCGCGGCACGAGCTTGCGGTGGCGCCGCGGCTGGCGCGCTGGGCCGAGCTCACCGGCGAGACTGACCTGGCGCGGCGGCTGCTCGGCGCTGCGTTGGCGCAAGCCAGGACCCGGCGCGACCTGCCACCGGAGCAGCTCGCCTGGTTTCACCTGCGCGTGGGCGACCTGGCCCTGCGCACGGGGCGACTGGCGGAGGCCGAGTTTGCGTTCCGAGCGGGCCTCGAGGTGTTTCCGGGTGATCACCGGCTGCTGGCAGGCCTCGCGCGGCTCGAGGCCTCGCGCGCACGCTGGCGCCGGGCGATCGACTACGGCGATTCGGCCGTCGCGCTCGTGCCCGATCCCGCCACGTTCGGCCTGGTGAGCGATGCCTACGCCGCGCTCGGCGACTCGAGTGCGGCGGCCGAGTACGCCCACGCCATGGAGGTCGCGGTCCTGGGCCAGCCCGGACAGTGGCACCGCGCCTGGAGCCTGTACCTGCTCGACCACAACCGTCGCATACCCGAGGTCCTTGCCAGAGTGCAAGACGAGCTGCGCACTCGGCGCGACGTGTACGGCTTCGACCTCTTGGCGTGGGCGCTCCACAAGGCGCACCGCGACCACGAGGCGAAGCATGCAATGGACCGTGCCCTCGAGCTCGGGACGGTCGACCCGCAGCTGCGCCGGCACGCGGGCGCCATCGCCGCGGCCCTGGGCGAGACCCCGTGAGCGAGCTCACCGCTTACGTCACGCTCGGGTTCCGGCACATCACCGATCTCGAGGCGATGGACCATATCCTGTTTCTGCTGGCGCTCGCGGCCATTTACCGACTGCGCGACTGGCGGGACAGCCTGTGGGTGGTCACCGCATTCACCGTGGGTCACTCGGTGACGCTGGCGCTCGCCGTGACCGGCGCGCTCATTTTGCCCATCCAGCTCATCGAGTTCCTCATCCCCATCACCATCGTGGCGACGTGCGTCGAGAACCTGGTGGTGCGAGACCGGCAGCAGGCGTTGTGGGGAGGGCGCTACCGTCCGGTCTTCGCCGGCGTGTTCGGGCTGGTGCACGGTGCCGGGTTCGCGAATTACTTGCGCAGCCTGTTCGTGGACCAGATCGCGCTGCCGCTCTTCGGATTCAACCTGGGGATCGAGCTGGGGCAGCTGGTGGTGCTGGTGCTCGCGGCGGGCGGGCTGGCGGTGGTCGATCGTGCCTTCGCGCTCGCCACCGCCCGGCCCCGTGGCGGCGTGCTGCGGCTGCGGGTGGTGGCGGTGTCAGGCTTCGTGGCGCTGATCGCCGCCCGCTGGGCCATGGAGCGGAGCCCGTTCTAGTATGCGCGCCATCGTCCCCCTCTGGGTGGCGCTCGCGGCCCATCCACTCCACACGACGCTGACCCAACTCGTCTACCGCGACGCCGACCGCGCCGTGGAAGTGACGATACGGGTATTCGCGGACGACTTTCGCGCCGTGCTCGCCCGCGATGTGACGGACTCGGCCGCGGCGGCCTACCTGCGGACGGCGTTTACGCTCTCCGATCGGGCCGGGCGACCGCTCGCGGTCGTGTGGTGTGGCATGAAGCGCACCGGGGATCTGCTCTGGCTGTGCCTCCGGGCGCCCGCGCCGCAGGGGCTGAGCGGCCTTCGGGTGCGGGTCGCCCTGCTGTTCGACCGGTATGAAGATCAGATCAACATCGTGCAGGCGACCTACGACGGTCGGCGCGTTTCACTGTTGTTCACACGCGGCGACGCAGCGAAGCCCCTTGACGCCCCCCGGCGCCGCGGTTAAAACCCCTCTCCTGTTCTGAACGCCAAGGGAATCGATGGGATGGCGGAGATCGTGACGCGCGGGCGAGTGGCGGCACTCACCGTGCTTTGCATCCCGTGGTCGCATAGTCGTCGAACTTCAACGGAGGTGGGTATGACGCATTGGGCTCGATGGTCCGCGGCCGTGGCGGTCGCGGCGCTCGTCGCGGCACCGCTGTGCGGGCAGGGGTCGGGAGGGAACGCCGACCCCGCGGCCGTGCCGCGGGGCTTCGTGACGAACGACATGCTGCTGAACGCCGCAGCGAGCGGCGATTGGCTGATGTACGGGCACAACTACTGGAACAACCGCTTCTCCCCCCTGAAGACGATCAACACCTCGAACGTCAAGAATCTCGTGCCGCGGGCCGTCTATACCCACGGGTCCGAGCGCCTGGGCAGCTTCGAGACCACGCCGATCGTCGTGAGCGGCGTCATGTACATCACATCGCCGGCGACGCCGAACAACATCGTGCGCGCCTTCGACCTGCGCACGCAGAAGATGCTGTGGCACTACGAGCACAAGAACGGGCCGGTGAGCACGGCGTGCTGCGGCCCCAACAACCGCGGCGTCGCGGTATCGGGCGGGTCGGTGTTCGTCGGCACGCTCGACGACGAGCTGGTGGCGCTCGATGCGGCCACCGGTAAGGAAAAGTGGGCGATCAAGGTCGGCGATGGTCCCGAGGCCGGCTACACCGAGACCATGGCGCCGCTGGTGATCGGCGACAACGTGATCATCGGAACGTCGGGAGCCGAGTACGGCATCCGCGGCTATGTGAAGGCGTTCAGCGCGGCGACCGGCGCGCCGGTGTGGACGTGGTACACGCTGCCGTCGCCCGAAGAGGGCGGCTGGTGGGGTAAGTGGTCGAAGACCACAGGGGAGGGCGACGATCTGAAGCGCGACATCGCCAAGGAGAAGGCCGACTCCGCCAAGTACGCCGACGCCTGGAAGACCGGCGGCGGCTCGATGTGGATGACCCCGGCCTACGATGCCGATACCAAGACGCTGTACGTCGCGATCGGTAACCCGTCCCCCGACTTGGACGGCTCGATCCGCCCGGGCGACAACCTCTGGACCGAGAGCGTCGTCGCGATCGACGCGACCAACGGGAAGTTCAAATGGGGCTACCAGGAAGTCCCGCACGATGTGTGGGACCTGGACGCGGTGAGCCCGCCCGTGATCGCGATGGTGGGCGGCAAGAAGGCGGTGGTCGAGGCCGGGAAGACCGGCTTCGTGTACGTGCTCGATGCCGCGACCGGCAAGCTGATCCGCCGCTCGCAGGCATTCGTGCCGCAGCAGAACATGTACACGCAGCCGACCGCCGAAGGCGTATTCATGCTCCCGGGCGCCAATGGCGGGCAGGAGTGGTCCCCGATCGCGGTGCACCCCGATCTCGCCTACGCCTACACGGTGGGCCTGCACCAGCCCATGACCTACAAGGTGCACTACGCCCCCTGGGAGAAGGGCCGGCTGTGGCTTGGCAGCGCCTTCATCCGGGTTCCGGATGCCAAGGGCGGCTACTCGGGTGAATGGGGCAACGTCAACGCGATCGACCTGAACACCGGCAAGGTGGCGTGGACGGTGAAGACCGAGCTGCCGATGATGGGCGGCGCGACCGCCACGGCGGGCGGCCTGGTGTTCACCGGCGAGGGGAACGGCTGGTTCAAGGCGTACGACGCCAAGACCGGCACCGTTTTATGGAAGTTCTATTGCGGTGCCGGCGTGAACGCGGCGCCCGCGGTGTTCGAGCTCGACGGCGAGCAGTTCATCGCGGTCGCGGCCGGTGGTAACTTCCAGATCAGCTATCCGCTGGGCAACTCGGTGTTCGTGTTCGGGCTGCCTAAGGCAGGGATGTAACAAGACTCGAGTCGTGAGCTCGGCGCACGGTGATATTCATCGTGCGCCGGCTCGTTCCTTCAGGGCTGCTGCACGGTTGCCTCTCGCAGAGTGCTGAGAAGCTCGTTGACCTGCTGCCATGTTGCGGCCGGCAGCACGTCATCATCCGACTCCACCACGTATGCCACCTCGTAGCTACAGTAAGCCGAAGTCAGACTACGCCGCTGCGCGCACTCCATGAGGCGGTACACGGCCCCCTCGCGGAGCAGCCAGACCGCCGAGTCGCCCACGGCGGGGTGCGGCAGGTCGCCGACCTTGAAGTAGAAGACGGGCCACGTCTGAGTGCCCCGGCGCAACGTCGCCTGGTATGCCTTCGGGATGTCGGCACAGCCGTACATGAGGCTGCGCAAGACGCCGCAGGGCTCTTCATAGCGCCAATCGCGCTCAGTCTTGGCAAGCGTAGCGGGAACGACGAGATCTGCGCCGGCGAGTCGCAGGGCGAGCGGGCGCTCTCCTGCCGGAACGAGCCGGACGCGCTCGAGCGCCGCCTTGTGGGAGTGAAGACACGCTGCACTCGCGAGGAGCAGCACGAGCATCGAGCCGCGCGCCAACCGGTACAGCCCCAGAGCGAGCAACCACGCAATGAACTGGCCGAAACCTGTGACGCTGGACTTGGAGTACATGCTAGTGCATCCTCGTACGCTGCGCCTACCCCTCTCGGACCGGAGCGCCGTCTCACAGCGGGCTCTCCACCGGCGGCCCAAATGGGCTGCAGCCTGCTGACTTCGCAAGGAGGATGCCAAGCACATCAGCGGCCGTCGCGGAATGCTCCTGGAAACCTGCGGCGCCAACGTGCCATGCCTGTTGCTGGTGCGCCACAGTGTAGCGGCGTGTCCTGTCACGTTCGCACTCTTCCGCCTCACGGGAGGGCGTGGTAGGTTCGCCACGACCGTCCAGGGAGTCCGTAAGTGGTGAAGGCGTTGTCGGTCGCCGGCATCGTCGCCGTGGCCGCGGGCGCGGCGGTGCCGGTCGCGGTTCGCGCACAGGGCGGAACGGCCACGCCCGCTCCGGCCGTCGATTCGTCCTGGTTGCAGTCCGATACGGTCACCAAAACCGCGACATTCCAACTCGTGGCGGGTCTCACCGGCTTGAACGGTGCGCTCAACTTCAACGGTTTCCGGGACGGGGGCCTGACCCTGACGGTGCCGCTGGGGTGGACGGTCCTGATGCACTTCCGGAATCACGACGGCATGCTGCCCCACTCCGCCGAAGTCATTGCGGACAGCCATCCCCTTCCCACAGGGCCAGTTGCGCCCGCCTTCCCCCGTGCGTTCACGCTCCGGCTGGAGCAGGGACTGGTCTCGGAACAGACGGATGACCTCCGCTTTGTTGCGGATAGGGGGGGGTCCTACCTAATATTTTGCGGGGTTCCGGGCCACGGGGCGGCCGGTATGTGGGTTCGTCTCGCGGTTTCGGGCTCAGTTCGCAAGCCGTCGGTGGCGGCCACTCCTGCGGGGAAACCCTAACCTCGCGGGAGCGGGGAGTGCAGAGCGGACGCTGGCGCGGCCTGGTGCGGTCGGCCCGGTGGCGCGGCGCAAGCACGATGGACTCGCTCTCAAGGAGGTGGGCTCCGCTTTCCCCTGTTTGTTCACACAACTGTAGGTGAGAAGCCAGACGAGTACTGGTGGGAGAACCTTCCCACTCGGCTGTACCTGGCGCGGGTACTTGCACAGGCGCCTCGAGGGCACGAGCGGTAGGATGGCAGCACGTAAACTCCCAAGGAGGGGATCTCGTATGAAGCGTCTCACGCTGTTGTTGTTGGGCTTGGCGCTGGGCGTCTCCGCGACGGCCAGCGCGCAAGGCCTGACGATGCAGATGTCCAACGGATGGTCGTTCTCGTTCTCCGGGAACGTGAACGTGTTCTGGTCGTTCACGAAGGTCAACAATAGCGGTCCAGCCAACTCGAGCGTCCGGACCGGATTACTTCCCGCGTTCGCGACGTTTGATGCGAAGGGCAAGGAAGCCGGGCTCAATCTGGGCGTCCACTTCGGCTTTGCTCCACAGATCCAAAACGCCGGCGTGCACGATCAGTTCGTCCCCGGGTCTGTCCAAGCGGGCGCGCAGATCGACATGCGCCAGGTGTACCTGACGGTCGGCTTCAAGAACGGCGGACAGATCCTGGCGGGTCGCGAGCTGGGCCTGTTCAGTCGCCAGAACATCCTGCAGGACATGACGCTGTTCGGCGTCGGGGCGGTTGGAATCGCTCAAGGGCAGGGCGGTGGGACCACCCTGGGCCGGATCGGCTACGGCTACCTCTATCCGAACTTTGTCGCTCAGGTCACCTACAGCACGAAGCCGGGCCAATCGCAGCTCAGCATCGGTGTGTTCCAGCCCAGCGTACTACAGGGTGGCACCGGCGGGATTGCCTATCTCTTCACGAAGGTCCCGCGTGTCGAGGCTGAGTTCACCTACAACCAGAAGTCGGGCAAGAACAACTACATGTTCTGGGTCGGGGGCCTGTGGCAGAGCACGTCGGACGCGGCGACGGCCGGCAACACTGCCAGCTCGTTCGGCGGCACCGCCGGCATCAAGGCCGGTATGTCCGACCTCTCGCTCGTGGTGACCGGCTATATCGGCAAGGGTCTCGGCACGACGCTGATGTTCTCGGGCGACGAGGTGGCGGCGAACGACACCGATCTCCGCAAGTCGGACGGTGGCTACGTGCAGCTCACCTACAAAGTCAGCCCGAAGACCACGGTGGGCGGCAGCTATGGGTTCAGCCGTCTCGTGAACAACGAGACCGGCGACGGCAACACGGCCGTGCGGTCCAACCTCTATTCCTACACGGCCGGCATCTACCACCAGTGGACGAAGTCGTTGAAGCTCGTGTTCGAAGGCACGCAGGAAGGCACCACCGGCGAGACTGCTGGTCTCTTCGCCGGTCTGCCGCCGGGGACCAAGCAGATCGATCTGGCCGCCGGCTTCATGCTGTTCTTCTAGCAGACGGAGCGTAGCTCGAAGGCGTAAGAGGCCGGGAGCGATCCCGGCCTCTTACGCTTGTATGCGGCTCTACCTGGTCGCTGCGATGGCAACAACCAGATGACCATCCGCCGCGGTGCCACTCAGATACAGTGTATTTCCCGAGAACGCATACGTCCCGACGAACGAGCCCAGCGACCCTGGTTGTGAGGAGACCATGATCGAGTCACCGGAGAGAGTGTAGGAGCCCCACAGGACCACGGGGGACAGGCGCCCCCGGTTGATCGACCCGCGCAAGCTGTCGGGACGCGCGGTCAATGTCAGCGAGCCGCCGGGGTGGGACGCAGGCAGCGAATTCTGGCAGTACGAGACGACGGTGTAGGTACCCGCGAGGCTTGTGGGGGACGCGCTGCCACCGCTGTATGTCGGGCACGGGCCGCTCAGGCCCTGTATCAGACTCGCGTCGCGCGAGCAAGCGGCCACGAGTGCCGAGATTCCTAGGACGAAGCTCCCTACCCTCGAATGCCTCGCTTGGCGCATCGTGCTCTACCTTACGCTTCTGCGTGACGTCGTCGTGCTACGAGTTTGTGTAACGTCTCTGCTTGACGCCTTCTATTTGTACCGGTACGTAATCCGCCCGCGCGTCAGGTCGTAGGGAGAGAGGTCCACCGCGACTCGATCCCCCTGCAGGATCCGGATGTAATTCTTGCGCATCTTGCCGCTGACGTACGCCAGCACTTCGTGTCCGTTCTCGAGCTTCACGCGGAAGGTCGTGTTGGGAAGCACTTCGCTGACCGTACCCATCATTTGTATCGCGTCGCCAGCCACGCTCGGTGCCGCTCTCCTTCTCCCGCGGTGGAGCGGGGGATGCTACAGTCGAACGATATGCGGATCCATGGTCTCGTCGCGCGGCGCGGTGGGCCCACGCTCGATGTAGGACGCGTGACGGCCGCAGCTTTGGCACGTCAGCGTCACCCGCTCCGGCGCGAGCGGCGCGGCACGGCCACCCCGGCGTCGGGGCGCGCGCACGATCGACCGCGTGCTACAGGAGGGGCAGACCAGAGGCACGTGCTCACGGTCCGCCGCAATCAGCGCCAAGGCTTCGGGCGCCCGGTATTCCTTGATTCCGCGTCGTCCCACGGCTGATCACACCTCCAAGCACGAAATGTAGCCACCCCTGGAAGATGGGCCTCCTTGACACCTCCCTCGGGAGGCGTATCTCTCACAAAGCCCGGAGGTTGCCCGCGGAGGTGACCATGGACCGCCCCCAGTACGAGCCGCTCGCGGAGATCGAGGTCGACGCCGCTCGACCGGAGCCCCAGGGCTTCACACTCACCGGTCAGGGCCCCGATCACGTGGAATACCAGCTCGACCTGCGTTTCGAAATGCCGCTCGATTCCCGCACCCGCTCGGTGCTGGGCGAGCTCCTCTCCCACTCCGACCTCACCATCTCGCGGCGCGCGCCAGGGGCGCTGGTCCAGGCCCTGCGCCAGCGTCGTAACCGCGCCCCACAGCGATAGTTCCGCCAAAAATTGGTCAAAAATCCTTGACGGTCTGGTAGGGCCGATGTAGCTTGGCGCGACCTTTAGCGCCGGAGCAGCGTGTTCGATGCCCCCCCCAGCTGAGCTCGGCGGGTCGCAGATCTCTTCGCTGCTCGAAGCCCTCCCCGGAATCGCGAGTGTGCTGCGCAGCCCCGTGGCGGACGCCTTGGTGAAGGCGATCCGCGCCGCCGCGGGGGTGGGTGAATTCACCTTCGATGATGCCGAGGAGCTGGTGCGCTACGCGGTGCGCCGCGGCTTGATCGGCCCGGAAGAGGGCGATCGCGTGCTCGCGGACGTCGAGGCACCCCTCCAGGCCAAGGGCAAGCCCGTCCGCGCCGCGCGGCCCAAGGCCCTCGTCAAGAAAAAGCCCGGGAAGAAGAAGTCGCGGCGGTGAAGCTGCAGTTCCTGCCTTTGCTGCTGGGCGCGGCTGTCGGCTGCGCTCGCGTACCACAGCCAGCTCCCGTCACGCCCCTTCGGCTCGCAGCGACGCTCGCTGCCGCTGGGCGCTGCGACAGCGCGACCGTCGTGGCGCGCGCCGCGCTCGCGCTCGAGCCGGAGAACGTGCTCGGGCCACTGGTGATCGGCGCGTGCCAGGAGCAGGCCGACCGCTTCGACGAGGCGGTCGCTACCTACAGCGACTTTGCGGCGCGACACCCGAGCGCCCGAGGTGTGGCTGCCCTGCGCGCCAAGGCGCAGCTCGCGCTTCGCACCGCGGCGGAGCGAACCGCGCGACAGGCGTTGGCGCGCGAGGCAGAGCTCGCCCTCCAACCGCCCCAACCCTCTACGGTAGCGGTGCTGCCGCTGGTGATCGCGGGGGACTCGAGCGTCCAGCCCCTGTCGCGCGGTCTGGCGGAGCTCATCACCACCGACCTGGCCTACATCCGTACGCTCCGTCTGCTGGAGCGTCTGCAGATCGGCATGCTGCTGGACGAGCTCAAGCTCGGCCTGAGCGAGCGGGTGGATCCGGCGACGGCAGCGCGCGTGGGACGGCTGTTGCGGGCGGAGCGCCTGGTGCAGGGGACCGCGACCATTCCGCCTCGAGGGCCGGTGCAGCTCTCGGCCACGGTGGTGACCGGTAGCGGCGTGGTTCGGCCGGTGGGCCAGGTGACCGGGCCGTTCCCGAAGCTGCTCGACCTCGAGAAGCAGGTCGTGTTCGATCTCGCCGCGCAACTGGGGCTGGACCTCACGCAGGCCGAGCGTGAGCAGATCCTGCGTCAGGGGCCGAAAAGCCTGGCCGCGTTCCTTGCCTACAGTCGCGGCCTCGAGGCGATGGATCGGGGGGACTACGGCGCGGCCGCGCGCCACTTCCGCAGCGCGGCGCAGGCCGACCCGAGCTTCCAGGCCGCCCGCGACGGGCAGCAGGCGGCGACTGCGGCTCCGGCCGCCGAGCTGGCCACGGGTGCAGGGATTCTCGACGCGGTGGACGCCGCCGAGCGGGCCACCGGTGCCGCCGAGCCGACCGGCATCGGCGGTGCGGGCGGGCTGCTCTCCGCCGGAGCGCGCGACGTCGTACCCGCCCTCGGTGACGCCATCGCCGACGTGAGGCTGCCGACCGGCAGTTCCAGCATCGACCGTCAGCTGACTCCGGAATCGCTCGGCCTGCCGTCCATCCTGTCCGTCGTGAACGGGATCACCATCATCTTCAAGCGGCCGCCGTGAGGTCGGTCCTGTTGTGGTTGTGCGCGGCCGCGCCGCTCGCCGCGCAGGGGCCGAAGGATGGGGTGGGCACCGCAGCGCGCACGGGGATGGTGTTCGAAGGTTACCACTTCGGGTCGAGCTACGCGTTCGATCACGTCGTCGAGTGGACCGTTCCAGTCACCCTGTCGCGCCGGCTGGGCTCGAGCCTCACCGTTGATTTGTCGAGCGGCTATGCGCACGCCGCCGCCGCGACGACCAGCGGGACCCTCGAAGTCTCGGGTCCGACCGACACCGATGTCCGGCTGAGCTGGGCCGCGGTGTCGGGCCGCCTGATCGTCTCAGTGGCCGGCACGCTGCCCACGGGCAAGAAAGCCGTGGACACTTCGTCCGTGCCGCTGCTCAGCGCCCTCGCGACCGAGGTGCTCAACTTCACCACGTCGAGCTTCGGGACGGGGGGCGGCGTGACCGCTGGCTTCGCTACCGCGTTCAAACTGGGAGAGCGCTGGGCGGCCGGCATCGGTGGGAGCTACCGCCGCTACGGCCGCTACACACCAGTGGCGGGGGGCGGGAATCTCGAGCCGGGCGGCGAGGGTCGCGTGCGGCTCGGCGCGGAGGGACCGGTGGGTGGGCGAGGGTATTTCCGCGGTGCCGCGGTGTATGCGACGAGCGGCGCGGACACCTTGGGCGCGGGCTCGCGCAGCGCCAGCGGCCCCCGCTTCTTGTTCTATTCCGGGTTGAGCCTCCCCGCGGGCCGCGGCAGCCTGTCCCTGTACGCGTACGACAGGTACCGGCTGCGACCCCACGGCTACGACTCGACCGTCGTCCAGGTGCCGCGTGGCAACGTGCTGGCGCTGGGCGCGCGGCTCGAGCGGCCGCTGTCCCCCGCACTGAGCCTCGCTCCGAATGTCGAGTTCCGTCATGAGCTCGCGGGCGGAGCGAGCGGCAGCCTGGCGTTGCTCGGGTGGCTGGTACGGCCCGGCGTGGATGTACGCTACCGTGCGAGCGCTACGGTGACGGTCCTGGTGCAGGGTCAGACGGCGTTCGGCCGCATGGCGGACAACGGCGGCTCCGTGTCGCTGGTCGGCCCGCGGGCGGTCGTGCTGCTCGAGTGGGCGCGATGATGCGCCGCGTCGTTCCCTGGCTCATGGTCGCGGCCACGACCGGCATGATCGCGTGCGCGGAGTGGGCGGGGTCCGAGCTCGGCGGGTCACGGCTGTCCATCGTACCCCTGATCAGCATTGGCACCGGCACGGTCCTGCTGGACGATCTCAACCAGCTCCACGTGGTCGTCGTGCCTATTTCGAGCGTCGGCGTGCCGCTTGGAGCGCCAGGGCGCGCCGCCACCCGGCTTCCCGGGGCGGTCGTCGATACCACGGTCCCGGTCGATGCGGCGGGCAACGCGACGCTCACCGTGCCGGTCATGGTCATCGGGAGAGCGCAGCCGTTCCAGGTGACGCTCGAGGGCATCCGCTCGAGCGATGGCGTCGTCCTGTATGCCGGTGTCGACACGGTGATTGTGAGCGGCGCGAGCGCCACCCCGCCCGTGACCGTGCCGGTGAGCTATGTCGGGCCGTGCCAGGTCGGCTCGGGGTGCGTCGTCACCGTCGCTCCGCAAGACACGACCGTCGCGAGCGGCGGCTCGTTCGTGATGCGTATCAGTGTGGATTCGGCGCAGATCCCGATGGCGGGCGTGCCGGTGGCTTTGACCAACCTGGATCCGGGATTCATCCTCGTGGGGCCGGATCGGTCGGTCACGGCCCTCCTGAGCCCGACCGGCGGGACGGCGCGGGTCGAGGTGGCGATTCGCGGCGCCGCCGACACGCTGCGGCTCA
>Ga0075423_10000462_pt1 | contig 32867 bp, 30 predicted proteins | sample SoiMethybrSBSTD2_FD_80114 | JGI IMG/M metagenome (GOLD analysis project Ga0075423, IMG submission 80114) | Bulk soil microbial communities from a Populus tree surrounding site in Tennessee, USA - Soil MetaG P. TD hybrid SBSTD2 | ecosystem: Environmental > Terrestrial > Soil > Tree plantation...
AGTTGCCGCCTGAAAGTCGAACCGAGGGAAGTAAGACCGGCCCAATTCTGTCTGGTGGGCCTTGACAACCGTAATGACCGACGATTGAGCGATAGCGAGAGGGTGGGTCGTGAAGACCGCAGGCAGCGGCATCGCGCTGGATGGCGGAAGCTGGAGAAGTGGGCCTTCCTGTATGGCGACCCTGGTTCCGGCAATCCCCAGCAGTTGCGCTAACGTAGCTTGGCTGGTCTGCTCGTTTTGCTGGGCTTGAATGAGCTGAGTCTCGGCTGCTGCCAGCTCGGCTCGCCCACGAGAGGCGTCAGCTCCCGGGCGTAATTCATTCTTCACCAGAACCCCGATTGTATTGGACAGTATCTGCGCCCTTTCCACGCTCGCTTGTGCAACTCGAACTGCCTGTTGGGATGCCAGAAGGGTGAGAAAGGCATCGGCCGCTGCAACACCTACATCCAGTCGCGTGACATCAACGCCGGCTTTCGCTTGGCTCTCCTGGGCTCTGGCAGTATCCACTTTGGCCTTCCTCAATCCAAAGTCAAAAGGCTCCCACCCAAAGAGGAACCCGGTAGCCGTTCCCCACGCACTAGTCCCATTGTTCGTCCCCAAGACGGGTCCTGAAATGGGTAAAGGAACAGGCTGCGGGAAATAAAGGCCAAAGACGTTGTTGCGAGTGGCTCGATTCGCCTGCCAGACCAAGTCTGTTCGCGGAAGGTACGTGGTTCGAGCCAGGTTCACTCCTGAGGCAGCCGCAGAGGCCTGGGCCAAAGCCGCTCGAATGGCCGGGTAATGGCCCAGAGCAAACTCGACCGTTTCGCCCAGGGTGAGTGAAATGGTCTCCTTCTTGTCCGGAGCGACGACGCTGTCTTGCCCCATCAACTCCAATTGTGAGATCAGCAGTGACGCTAAGAGGACCAGTAACCTCATTCTGCGACACTGATGGTCACAGGACATGGTTCTCTGCCGCCTTTGATTCACACAAATTCCACTCATCTGTGAGATTGAACAGTTTGGTATTCTCTCGATGGCATTCCGGGCGGCAAATAGCTTCCTGTGTCTACCATGGCTTCCGAGTGTACAAGGCTACCATGAGAAAATGATGAGAATAAGATTAAAAAGCTCTCATACTAGCTGGTCATTCCTTGAGATTCACAGAATTTGGTGATATTCCGCTGGCCTTTGCGTCCTCACCCGTGGGGAAGGGTGGGTCCGTAAACCGGTGGACGGGCGAGGGAAATGGAAAACTGAATCGATGCAGAAATGAATTAAAAATTGAACTGAAGATTGAGCTGCATCCGTCGAGGTGGGAGCCCCGGCACGGCGTGACCAAAGAAGAGCGACGTCGTCACCCCGATATATGTAACATCGTTCTCGTGATTGAGAACGTTGAACGACTTCAGCGACGCGATTGGCCTCGGCCCTTCCTTCGAAGATTTGGACAAGACGAAGTCGTGCGAGACGTTCACGTCCAGGCCGATGAGGCCAGGCACAGGCAGCAAGTTGCGCGGCACTCCCCTCCTCCTACCCACTATACAAGAGGCCTCGCGTAGTGGATCATTATGAGAATCTTTTAACCTTGTTCTAATGGGTTTCTCATAATTCAGGAGTAGAGTGAGTTATGCGTATTTTAGTGATTGAAGACGATCGGCGCGTCGCCAGCTTCATCCGGCGTGGACTGTCGGCAGACAAGTTCGTGGTTGACGTGGCTCAGGAAGGCCAGTCTGGGCTCGATCTGGCTTTGTCCAAAGATTACAACCTGATTATTTTGGACCTGATGCTTCCCGGCCTCACGGGTCAAGAGGTGCTCGACGGCATCCGGAAAACTAATCGGACAGTTCCGGTGTTGGTTCTGACGGCTAAGGGGGCCGTCCGCGACAAAGTGGAATTGTTCGAGAAAGGTTGCGATGACTACCTGACCAAACCCTTTGCTTTTGCCGAGCTGCAAGCACGGGTCAAGGCACTGCTGCGACGCGGCAAGACTGAGAATCGCGATCGGCTGCAAGTGGCCGACCTGTGTGTCGACTTCAACAAACGCCTGGTGACGCGAAGCGGCAGGAAGATCGAGCTAACGCTCAAGGAATATGCTTTGCTCGAGTATCTCATGCGAAATGCCGGTCAGGTTCTCTCCCGGTCGATGATCGTCGACCAGGTCTGGGACCAAAGCTTTGATAGCTTTACCAACGTCGTCGATGTCTACATCCGCTACCTGCGCAACAAAGTCGACCAGGGCTTTGAACTGAAACTGATCCACACCGTGCGAGGCGTCGGCTACGTTTTGAGCGAAGAGGAAGCCCCGTGAACCCGCGCTCCATCCATTTCCGGCTCACCCTTTACCAGGTCACGCTTGTGGCACTTACGCTGTCGGTCTTTGCTCTAGCCAGCTATTGGGGATTTCGGCAGCATCTGATCAGCACTTTGGAATCGCAATGTGCCAGCCAGACCAAACAAATCGCTGACTCTCTTTTGTCTGCCCTGCCAGCCTCTGGAGTCGCATACGTTCAGGACGAGATTCAGGAGCATTTTGCTCCCGAAGCCAACAACCTTGTCATTCGCATTGTGGATTCCAACGGAACGGCAATGTACGAGTCGGGAGACCCGCATGACAAGAGTTTCACGCCACCGCCGCTTGTGTTTGTTGCCAATCTCAAAGAACCTCGCACTGAAGTAGACACGGGGCAGCATCGGTTGGTCTTCGTTCGACCCTACTCTTTGAGTAATGGAGACTCGTATCAGGTTCAAATGGCGGCCTCTCTCCTCCCGCTCGAAAAGAGTCTGGCTGGGCTGTGGCGAACCGGCATGATCGTTTTGCCTTTTGTCCTGATAATCTCAATGGTAGGGGTCTTCTTTCTAACTAAACGCTCGTTGAGCCCAGTTCGCGAAGTCATTGCTACGGCCCGCAGGATCACCTCGTCCAACTTGAAAGAGCGACTCGGTGAGAAGCGGACGGGAGATGAAATCCAGGACCTTACCAGGACATTGAACCAAATGTTGGAAAGGCTAGAAACCTCATTCAAGCAGATGACTCGCTTTACTGCTGACGCCTCTCATGAACTGCGTACACCTCTAACAGTCATCCGCGGGAACCTGGAGCTGCTTCAGCGTCATAAGCAAACTTCCTCCGCGGCCTTTTCATCTGAAGACGCGGCAGAGACCCTCAGTCAGACCTTGGAGGAAACCGAGCGGCTCTCCAAAATTGTGGGCCAATTGATGGAACTTACCCAGCTGGACTCAGGTGAAATCGAGTTGGAGCGGGATGGTTTCGACCTAAGTGAGCTCGTAGCCACCACCGTGGAGCAGATGCAGCTACTGGCTGAAGACAAGGAAATCCGGCTCCAAACCGAGTTGGAGTCTCAGGTCGCCGGCACCGGAGACCGGTATCGAGTCAAACAGGTGCTACTGAATCTCATCGACAATGCCGTCAAATATTGCCCGGCTGGCTCAGACATCTGGGTGAGGCTTCGCAAGGATCACGGCAACTCGATTCTTGAAGTCCAAGATAACGGTCCTGGTATGCCCGGAGGCTCACTCAAACATCTTTTTGACCGCTTCTATCGAATCGACAAAGCCCGCTCGCGCGAACTCGGGGGCAGCGGTCTCGGACTGTCCATTTGTAAATCCATCTGCGAAACGCATGGAGGCAAGATTGAAGTGCAGAGTGAGGTGGGCAAGGGCACGACGTTTCGTGTGGTGCTCCCCTTAGGATAATAACGTTAGTAAGGCTCTCCATCTGGAAAGGAGATTCTATGAAAAGACAATCGATGCGACACCTCAGAACTTACGCTGTGGGCCTCGTGCTTACCCTCTGCATCAGTGCGAGTTTCTCTCTTGCGGAATCGAGAACCTGGAATTTCGACAAGGACAAGACTCAAGCTTTGCCGCCAGGCTGGCTGTCAGAGCACACCGGACGGGGTACCAAGGGCAACTGGCTAGTGCTGGCAGACCCCAGTGCGCCCTCGCAGCCTAATGTCCTGGCACAGACCTCCGCAGATAACACCAGCTACCGGTTTCCGCTCGCGATCGTCGATAATACGAGCTACAAAGACCCGGAGATGAGTGTTCGCTTCAAGACGATCTCGGGTAGAGAAGATCAGGGAGCGGGTCTTGTCTGGCGATATCGAGATGCCAACAACTACTACATCGTTAGGGCAAATGCTTTAGAAGACAACGTGGTTCTCTACAAAGTGGAAAACGGAAAGCGCGTTTCCATAGCGCCGAAAGGTACAGCGCCCGGCACCTACGGAGTCAAACACAAAGTCCCAGGAAATACTTGGAATAGGCTGAGCGTCAAGGTCAAAGGGAATCTCTTCGAAGTTTCATTCAATGATAACAAACTTTTTGAAGTGGAAGACAACACCTTTCCCAACGCAGGTAAGGTGGGCCTTTGGACCAAAGCCGATTCCGTCATCCATTTCGATGACTTCATTGTTGAAGGCAAGTGAACGCATGGAGCTTCGGTCAAATGACAAAACACAACCTCCGCATTTCAGCATCGCGCCCTACCTGATCCTGCCCCTGCTCGCTGGAGGAGATCAAGTTCACCGGTCTGGCCAACCGGATCCTGGCGGAGAAGAGCACTCCACAGGCAGACGTTTTTTTGGAGTGGAGAATTCGTCGAAAGGCTGATCCTCAAGGGAAACGGCATTCTGACCGTCTACGACTCTCCCAGTGCGGAATTGATCAACGTGGTTAGGATCTCGACTTTCGAGAAGGCCCGCCCGAAACTCTATCGGGTGGTGAGCAGCAGCGGCTTGCCATTACCTCTGCTCTGGTGGGCAATCCTTCCCTGCTACTCCTGGACGAGCCTTTGTCCAACCTGGATTACCGGTCAAAAGTACAGCTTCAACAGGAGCTTCTTCTATGGTTGCGGGATTTAAAGATGACGGCGTTGCTGATCACTCATGACCAAACCGAGGCTATCGCGATGGCGGACCGGCTAGCCATCATGCACCAGGGTCGCATCGTCCAGTTGGGGACTCCAAAGGAGGTGCGGGAGAATCCCGCTGATGACTTTGTACGACATTTCCTCATTAATCGAAAGGAGCTTTGTCTTATGAAGAAGAAAGCGACTCTTTATACCTTCTTCGTTGCTCTCACGTATGCCACTGTGGTCTTTGCACAGACAAAGGATATTGGCCTCGATACCCCGAAAATCGATGAACTCACGGGAGCCAAGGGAGCCTTGAATGCAGAAGAAGGCGTCATTAAGGTGAGTTTTCCGAGAACCGATGTGAAGGTGATTGTGGACGGTTGGGCCATGAAACCCTTCATGGGGTTAACGTCATGGGCTGCCTTCAAGAAGGGGATGGGAAAGGAAGCCATGGTCATGGGAGATCTGGTCTTGTTTGAGGATGAAGTGAACCCGGTCATGAGCACTGCTCTTGAAAGTGGTTTAGAAGTGACTGCTCTGCACAACCATTTCTTCTACGATGACCCAAAGGTCTACTTCATGCACATTGGCGGCGGCGGTAGTCTTGAAACCCTCGCCAAAGCCGTGCGCAAGACGCAGGACAAGATCAAACAAATTCGATCGGCCAGCCCTCAACCGGCCAAAGGATTCGCAGGGGCTCCTGTACCATCCGAGAGTTCGATTGACGGCAAAGCCATCGAACAGATTTTTGGCCATAGCGGCTAAGCCAACAGTGGGATGTTCAAAGTCGTGATTGGACGGAAAGCCAAGATGCACGATGGGGGAGAGGTTGGCAAAGAGATGGGCCTAAATACCTGGGCGGCATTTGCAGGCAGCAATGAGAGCGCCTTTGTAGACGGGGATTTTGTCGTGCTGGAAAGCGAGCTGCAACCTGTGTTAAAGGCGTTGCGTGCCAGCGGCATAAGCATCGTGGCCATCCATCATCACATGACTCACGAAGAACCGCGCTATCTTTTCCTCCACTATTGGGGGAGGGGCCAGACCATATACCTCGCGAGAGGCGTGAAGAGTGCTCTCGACAAAACTACTGACTAGAATAGACCGATTTTCCTCTAAAACCGAGTGTGTTGGAATGCGGTCCTGATGCAGATCCCCTCATTATCCCTTTGCTTCTTTCTAGTCTGAGGCCTGCTCCCGCGCCGGTTCTAGGTTCTTAGCGAGGCTCTCATACAGCGCGTCGTACAAGAAGGAAGCCCTTTGCACGGTCTCGTGATCATCAGCAGTCACCAAAGGGAATCCATAGCTAATTAGGGCGAGGCCTCTGGCGGCCGGATGTGCATCCAGTTGATCCTTGAAGTCGGCCGCTTGAATAATCCGCGCCATTTCCACAAGAACTGGATTGTGACCAAGCCGTTCATAAACGAGAGCGGCGAATGAGCAGAAGCCTTTCTCATCACGATGAGGATACGTCGCTCCAGGAGCATCAAAGCCCGTTGCTCCAATGGAAGACTGTGCCGCAGCAACTTCCTCCGGCCGCACAAATAGAAACTCCGCATCTGAGTCGACAAAACGGCGGATCAGCCAGCAGGTGGCCGTTCGATTAACCCGGATGTGCTTGCGAGTTATCCATTTCATAGTCGCTCACCTCTCGATCTAGAAGGCCTTCTCTTGATTTTTGATTTTCCTGGGGCCTTTCTACTACCCTTCGTTTTGTGTTGCTCTACAAGGGAACTCAACGTGGATTGTCGCAAACCGTTCAACTGGCCCGTCCGAAAACTGTCACCGCTTCACTATCAGAAGTGGCACCGTCTCCAGTCTGCGAAATCATCGAGACAGACCCAATTCCAAGCCACAAGCCTTCCCAAGCCAAAGTGAACCTGCTAGGATGATGCCCGCTGTCTTAGGCGTGGCAGGACGGCACCCACCTCCATATTGATTGAGACCTAATTAATGAGCAAGCTTGCTGAAGTTGAACTCATCAAGGCTTTAGGTCTGCTCGATGCAACCATGCTGATCATGGGATCCATGATCGGCAGTGGTATCTTCATCGTGTCCGCCGATATCGCCAAATCCGTTCAGTCCCCCGGGCTACTGCTTTTCATCTGGGCCATCTGCGGACTGATGACTATCATGGGAGCCTTGAATTATGGCGAACTGGCCGCAGCCATGCCGCAAGCGGGCGGGCAGTATGTATTCCTGAAGGAAGCCTACGGTCCGATTTGGGGGTTTCTGTACGGCTGGACTCTTTTCCTGGTAATCCAGACGGGCACCATCGCTGCCGTCGCAGTGGGCTTTGCCCGTTATCTTGATGTTTTCGTTCCATTATCACGCGTCCTCTTTCAGACAGAGCTCTTTGGCAGAAGCTTTGCGATCGACTTGAGACAGGTGGTGGGCGTCGGAGTGATTTTAGTCCTTTCCTATTTGAATTGCTTTGGGATCCGAATCGGTGCACAGGTTCAAAACCTATTCACCTTTCTCAAAGTTTTGGCCCTTCTAATTCTGATCGTCGTGGGACTGGCTTTTGCCGGTGGGTCATATTCCCACTTCTTCCCACTGCTGCCAACTTACGAATCTCTTAGAGCTGTCATTGAGCACTTTCAGCAGACTTCATCGCCGCTGCTTGACACCCATTCCTTAGCATTGAATCTGGGATTACTGCTGGGAGTAGCAATGATCGGAGCCCTATTCTCCCTGGATGCCTGGAACAACGTCACGTTTGCGGCCGGCGAAGTCAAGGAACCTCACAAGACTTTGCCGCTGAGCCTGTTTCTGGGGACCTTTTTGGTTTCTCTAATTTTTCTGCTGACGAATGTGGCTTACTTGCACGTCTTGCCTGTGGAACAGATCGCCGGAACTGACAGGATTGCGGCCACGGTGGCTCGCACCATCGTGGGTCCTATTGGCAACGGCCTGGTATCGTTTGCGATTCTAGTTTCGACTTTCGGATGCCTGAACGGACTGATTCTCTCCGGTCCCCGTGTCTATTATGCGATGGCAAAGGACCAACTTTTCTTTAGTGCCGTCGCAGAAATCCACCCTCAATACCACACGCCGGTCAAATCCCTCTGGGCCCAGGCCGTTTGGGCATCCCTTCTGACGTTGAGTGGTACCTATGGTCAGCTGCTGACCTACGTCATTTCCGCGGCGCTGTTATTCTATGCGTTGACGGGCTACGCAGTCATTGTGTTGCGCCGATCTCGGCCGGAACTCCGGAGGCCATATCGAACGTTCGGCTATCCCTATCTGACTGTGATGTATGTTATGATGGCCGCCGTTGTCCTAGCCTGTAACCTCATTGGAGATCCCAAGAACTCCTGGCCCGGATTCGTGATTATCGGTCTGGGATTGCCCGCATATATCTATTGGAAGAAGAGGTAGCTTCAGCAGGGGACCGTGCTGCTTGGCCCGTGCGTCAGGCTCTCAATTTCTGTTTTCGGAGGGGGAATGTCGATATTTGCGACGAAGTCAATTGAGCAGATCCGGCGGGAGGCCGCTGCGACCGGCCAGCACAGCCTAAAGCGCGTGCTAGGTCCAATCAACCTAGTGACGCTGGGGATTGGAGCCATCATCGGCACGGGTATCTTCGTCCTCACAGGGCAGGCGGCGGCCATGCATGCGGGCCCCGCCATTGTCTTGTCAATGGTTGTCGCCGGAATAGCCAGCGCCTTGGCAGGATTGTGCTACTCCGAATTTGCGTCTACGGTACCCATTGCAGGTTCCGCCTATACTTACGGCTATGCCACACTGGGAGAATTTGTGGCCTGGATCATCGGTTGGGACTTGATCCTCGAGTACGCCTTGGGCGCGGCCACGGTGGCTGTGGGGTGGTCTGGTTATTTGACCAGCATCCTGCACGACCTAGGATTGCATTTTCCGGCGGCGTACAGTGCCGCTCCCGGAACGCTGGTGACCCTGGCTGACGGAGGCACTGTCACCGCCGTCTTCAATCTCCCCGCGGTTCTGGTCACCATTGCCGTAACGATGCTCCTGATTATTGGCATCCAGGAGTCAGCCACAGTGAATAGCATCATTGTGGTCATCAAGGTGGGCGTAGTGATCGCGGTGATCGTGGCCGGTGGCATGTTCGTGAATCGTGCCAACTGGACTCCGTTCATCCCTGAAAATACAGGAGCCTTCGGCGAGTTTGGCTGGAGCGGCATCTTTCGTGGCGCTGCCGTAATTTTCTTCGCCTATATTGGATTCGATGCCGTCTCGACCGCTGCACAGGAGGCCAAGAATCCTCAGCGTGATATGCCCATCGGTATTCTGGGATCTCTGGTGGTCTGCACGATCCTGTACGTTCTGGTCTCGGCAGTAATGGTGGGATTGGTACCTTACACCAGACTCGGGGTGGCTGCTCCGATGGCCGTTGCCATCGATGCGGCACGCGAAAGAGCTGCTGCCACACCTTGGGCGGGCCTACTGAATCTGATGCCGATCCTGGTAAAGTTAGGCGCGCTGGCAGGCCTCAGTTCGGTCATGGTTGTTATGATTTTGGCTCAGCCGCGAATTTTCTTCTCCATGGCCAACGATGGACTGCTGCCGGCCTGGGCAAAAAAGGTGCACCCAAAATTTCGGACTCCGCATGTTACAACGTTGGTGACCGGGCTCGCCGTGTCAATTGCGGCTGGGTTCACACCGATTCGTATCCTCGGCGAACTTGTCAGCATCGGGACGCTCATGGCCTTTGTGATTGTCTCCATAGGAATCGTCTTCCTCCGCCACCAGAGGCCGGAGCTCGAACGCCCGTTTAAGACCCCCCTGGTTCCACTGGTCCCGATATTGTCGGTGATTGTAAGTCTGGCCCTCATGCTGAGTCTCCCCAGGGAAACTTGGGAGCGGTTAATCATTTGGATGGTACTGGGCATCGTCCTCTATTTCGCCTACGGTTACAGACATAGCGAGATCCGGAAGGCAGCGGCGGTTGGACCTGTGCGGCAGGCGGGAAGATAGCGTCACGGGATGGATTTTTACCTGCTCCAGTTTCGCAAACGCTCCCCGGTTCTCTACACTGAGGGCGAACGCATTAATCCTTCAACTTACGCTGAGCTCCGCTCCGACTATAGCAATCCTGTCGACCGGTTTCTCGACAGACTGGAAAAGAAGGAAAGCCGTGTGGCTCAGTTCCTCAGGCGGTTGATCATTGTTGTCCGCGACACCTATTACAAACTGGAAGATAAGATTGATCCTATGGAGCGGGTTTTCAAGCGGCTTCGACATGCGCCCAATCTGACCTTGTTCTACTCACAGCAGTCCTCTCAACAGAGAGCGTCGGGAACGTTCGAAGCCTTGCTGGCTCGTCAGCGACGGAAACATACATTTTGGGTGGGGGTGGATGGCCTCATGGCCGTCGTGGCTCTGGTTCTAACCCCGATTCTGGTTCCCATCCCTGGCCCCAACCTTTTTCTGTACTATCCAGGACTTAGGATGATTAGCCATTACCTGGCAAGGAAGGGCACAACCCGTGGCTTGGAACTCGAGGAGAGGAACTGGGTGGCTCTGCCTGAGATTGCCGAACTCGAGGCGATTCTGAACGGAGAGCCATTAGCTGCTGAGCCTGGCAAGATGGTGGAAATCTCCGGTCGGCTCAGGCTGGAAAGGCTGCCCGACTTCTTGGCGAGGTATTCATGATCGTGTGCCGTTCACCACGAGAAGATCGATTCACTGAAGCTGTGAAAAGATTGGGTCAGAGACCCTTCGAATTCATGTGGTCCCTAACACGGTGCCGAAGGCGCGCCCGGAGTCGGTGTTCCACCAGCATGAAGTGGGCGCCCACGCTTCTGGCCCGAGACAGCCAATTTTCAATTTTTTCATTCCCTCAGCGTACAGGCGGACGCCGATGACCTCCGAGTCGGCAAAGCGCGTCCTGAGAATCGAAGCGGAAGCAATCAGTGATCTTGTCGAGCGCATTGACGCTCGCTTTGATCATGCGGTGGAGATGCTCTATTCCTGCCAGGGCCGAGCCGTGGTTACAGGTATGGGAAAGTCCGGGATCATCTGCCGCAAGATTGCAGCCACTCTCAACAGCACCGGCACGCCTGCAGTCTTTCTACACTCGGCCGATGCGATTCATGGCGACCTGGGAATGATCGTTCGGGGAGACGTAGTGCTGGCTGTCTCAAATAGCGGCGAAACTCCTGAGCTCATCCGGCTCCTGGAGGTAGTCAAGCGGCTGGGGATTCCCCTGATTTCGATTGTAGGTCGGCTCGATTCAACGCTGGCCCGCTACAGTGATCTGGTCTTGGATGTGAGCATCAAGCAAGAAGCCTGCCCGCTTGGTCTGGCCCCTACTGCAAGCACGACGGCAGCCCTCGCCATGGGAGATGCGCTGGCCATGGCTCTTTCAGAAAAGCGCGGGTTCAAGGAAGAGGATTTTGCCAACCTTCACCCAGGAGGAAAGCTGGGGAAAAAGCTGATGCGCGTAGAGAATCTCATGCACGTGGGGAATGAGCTTCCCGCCGTCGCGCTGGCCACGCCAATGAGAGATGTGATCTATGAGATCTCGCGCAAAGGTCTGGGTGTCACGGCTGTGGTGGCCGAAGATGGGAAGGTAGCAGGGATCATTACCGATGGGGACCTGAGGAGGCTTTTTGGAAGAGATGAAACGGCCCTGCAGAAGACTGCCGGTGAATGCATGCATTCCAATCCGGTGCTCGTCCAACCAGAAGCTCTGGCCGCTGTCGCGCTGCAGATCATGGAAGATAAGAAGATCACTTCTCTGTTGGTTGCCAGTCCTGAAGGCAAGCTGGAAGGTGTCTTACACCTTCACGATCTCTGGCAGATCCAGATCTTCTGAAAATTGAGGAATGAGGAATTCGGGCTGAAGGCTGGTTCTCCTCGTGACGGTTTGGGTTCAAAATCCCAAATTTCAAATCTGAGATACAAGACGGTGACAAATCAAAAAATCCTATCAGGCGCGGCTGAACAACGCCTTAGCGTACTCCCGATTCAATCGGGCGATGAAGTCGATGCTGATCTCTTTCGGGCAAACCGCTTCGCAAGATCCTGTGTTTGTACAGTTGCCGAAACCAGCCTCATCCATCGCCTTAACCATGTTCAAGACACGCTGACGACGCTCCACTTCCCCTTGAGGCAAGAGACTCAGGTGCGAGATTTTCGCTGCAACAAACAGCATCGCTGACGCATTTTTGCAGGCTGCTACACATGCCCCGCAGCCGATACAGGCAGCGGCATCCATTGCGAGCTCGGCCTTTTGCTTAGGCACGGGAAGCGAGTTGGCCTCGGGTGCCTGGCCTGTTCCAACCGAAATGAAACCACCGGCCTGAATGATACGATCAAAGGCGCTTCGATCTACAAGCAGATCTTTGATGATTGGAAACGACCGGGCCCGCCACGGCTCGATCGTGACCGACTGCCTGTCGCGAAAATGACGCATGTGGAGCTGGCAGGCGGCTGTTCCGCGCTGTCCGCCGTGAGGAACACCATTGATCACCAGCGAACAGGTGCCGCAAATTCCTTCACGACAATCTGAATCAAACGCAATGGGCTCCTGACCTTGCCTGATCAGATCTTCATTGACCACATCCAGCATTTCCAGAAATGACATGTCAGGAGTCACATCCTTGGCCTGGTAGACAACGAAGCTGCCGGAGGTTTGGCTATTCTTCTGCCGCCACACTCGCAAGGTTAGGTTCATTACTTGTAGCTCCTTTGGGTCATTTTCAGCTCCTCGTACACCAAGGGTTCTTTGTGCAGGATGGGACTCTTACTGTCACCCTGAAACTCCCAGGCAGAAACAAAGGAGAAACTCTCGTCGTCGCGCAGGGCTTCTCCGTCTTCGGTTTGAAACTCCTCGCGAAAGTGGCCGCCGCAAGACTCCTTCCGAGTGAGCGCATCCAGGCAAAGCAGCTCGGCAAACTCCAGAAAATCGGCTACGCGCCCCGCGTGTTCCAGCTCCTGGTTCAGGTCGGTGTTTTCCCCGGTGACATTCACGTTCTGCCAAAACTCCTGACGAATGTCGGGAACTCTCCGCAGGGCCTCTTTCAGGCCAGACTCGTTGCGGGCCATCCCGCACTTTTCCCACATCAGTTTGCCGACTTCACGATGAAACGACGTGACCGTGCGTTTCCCGCGAATGGATAGCAGCCGTTGGAGACGGGCGTTCAGGTCGGCTTCGGATTTCCTGAACTCCGGATGGTCAGTCGAAACTTTTTCCGGGTGAGCCGAAGCGAAATAATTGCCCAGAGTGTAAGGCAGGATGAAGTAGCCGTCAGCCAGCCCCTGCATCAACGCACTCGCGCCCAGGCGATTGGCACCGTGATCCGAAAAATTGGCTTCACCGATAACAAAAAGGCCCGGGATATTGCTCATGAGGTTGTAATCCACCCACAGCCCACCCATCGTGTAGTGGACCGCCGGATAGATGCGCATGGGAACCTGATAGGCGTTTTCTCCGGTAATCGTCTCATAAATATCAAACAGATTTCCGTACCGTTCCGAAATCGTTTCGACGCCCAAACGCTTTATTGCATCGGTAAAATCCAGGTACACCCCAAAACCGGTTAGACCTACTCCACGGCCTTGGTCGCAAACCTCCTTGGCGGCTCGGGACGCAATATCGCGGGGGGCCAGGTTTCCATAGCTAGGATACTTGCGTTCCAAATAGTAATCGCGCTCCGCCTCCGGGATCTCTTGAGGCGGACGAGGATCTTTTTTTCGCTTGGGGACCCAAACACGGCCGTCGTTACGCAGAGACTCCGACATCAGGGTCAACTTGGATTGATGGTCTCCCGTCACCGGAATGCACGTTGGGTGAATTTGCGTATAGCACGGATTGGCAAAAGCTGCGCCCTTCTTATAGGCCCGAAACGTGGCCGTAACATTGCAACCTCGGGCATTGGTTGAAAGGTAAAAGACGTTGCCGTAACCACCTGTAGCAAGGACTACTGCATGAGCCGGATGACTTGAGATTTTTCCAGTGACGAGGTTGCGGACCGTAATGCCTTTGGCAACCCCATCGACGAGCAAGAGGTCTAGCATCTCGGTTGCCGTGAACATCTGGCAATTACCGAGACCGATCTGACGCGAGAGGGCCTGGTAAGCCCCGAGCAGGAGCTGCTGGCCGGTCTGGCCGCGGGCGTAAAAGGTCCGCGAGACTTGAGCCCCGCCGAAGGATCGATTTGCCAAGAGCCCGCCATATTCGCGCGCGAACGGTACTCCCTGAGCCACACATTGATCGATGATGTTGACGCTCACCTGCGCCAACCGGTAGACGTTCGCTTCTCTGGATCGAAAGTCTCCACCCTTGATGGTGTCGTAGAAGAGCCGGTAAACGCTGTCACCGTCGTTTGGATAGTTCTTGGCAGCGTTGATTCCGCCCTGAGCAGCGATGCTGTGAGCCCGCCGTGGGCTATCTTGAAAGCAAAAGCACTTTACCTTGTAACCCAATTCAGCTAGAGAAGCTGCGGCCGACGCTCCTGCCAGGCCCGAACCAACCACAATGACTTCAAACTTGCGTTTGTTGGCCGGATTGACCAGCTTCATATCCAACCGATGCTTGTCCCATTTCTTTTCCAAAGGCCCTGACGGAACATTCGAATCGAGTTTCATTTGTCCCCAATCACCTGACAATCTTGGTCAATACTGCAAGCGGAATGGAACAATTGCCTAGGAAAATCACCAACGCCGCGCCCTTGGCAAATCGGTCGAGGGCAGCGCAGTTCTTGCTCCGCCATCCCAGTGACTGCGCCCAACTGCTGACGCCGTGGCTCAAATGCAGGCACAGAAGCCCCATCGCGAGGATGTAAAAGATCGACACCAGAGGCTGGGAAAACCCCGCCACGGACATGCGATAGACATCATGTCGTCCCTTGGCATCTTCCAGGAGCATGAACTCGGGATTGGTGATTCCCAACGTAAACTGCATCAGATGATAGATGATGAAAGCGAAAATGATCAGCCCACTGATGAAAAGGGTCCGGGAGGCGAAGCTGGCAGCCGGAGGTTTGGCCGTGGCATAGCCGACAGGACGAGCTGCTCTATTCTCCAAGGTCAACTGCACGGATGTCACAATGTGCAGAACCACCATCAGAAGCAGGCCCAGCCGGGCAGTCCAGAGAACGGCGGGCTTTGATTTCAGAAATTCTCCATAGGCGTTCAGTGGCTCGGGCCCGAGAAAGATTTGCAGATTCCCCAGCATATGAGCGACTACAAAGACGAACAGAGCCAGCCCACTGGCAGCCATGACGAATTTCTTGCCGATCGATGACTTAAAGATGGCAGGCAACAGTTTCATTGGGGAGCGTTCATCAATCATAGTATTCCAAACCCAAGTGGGTAATCAGGTCCTCACCCCGCAGATAGCGTAAAGTGTTTTTCAGTTTCATTAACTGAATGAAGAGATCATGTTCCGGGTAGAGCTCCGGAGCGCACTGGGGGCTCTTGAAATAAAAGGAGAGCCATTCCTGAATCCCGTGCATCTTTGCGCGCTGTGCCAAATCCAAAAAGAGCACCAGATCCAGACACAGGGGGGCTGCCAAAATGCTGTCACGGCAGAGGAAATTGACCTTAATCTGCATGGGGTAGCCAAGCCAGCCGAAAATGTCGATGTTATCCCAGCCCTCTTTGTTGTCTCCGCGCGGCGGGTAGTAATTGATGCGCACTTGATGGTGGTAATCTTTGTAGAGCTCCGGGTAAAGTTCCGGCTGCAAAATCTGATCGAGTACTGAAAGTTTCGACTCTTCCTTGGTTTTCAGGGATTGAGGTTCGTCTAGAACTTCGCCATCGCGGTTGCCCAGAATATTTGTCGAGAACCAGCCGTTCAGACCCAGGAGACGCGATTTTAGTCCTGGACCGATGATGGTTTTCATCAGAGTCTGGCCCGTCTTGAAATCCTTGCCGCAAATGGGAGACCGGTTTTTTTGGGCCAGTTCAACCATTGCCGGAAAATCAGCCGAGAGGTTGGGAGCCCCGTTCGCATAGGGGATCCCCATCGAAAGGGCAGCGTAGGCATAGATCATACTGGAGGTAATCTGCGGATCGTTGCTCTTTAGACCCTTTTCAAACTTCTTAAGGGAGGAGTGAACATCGCCGGGTTGGAGGTAGATCTCCGTGCTGCCGCACCAGATCATGACCACACGCTCAAGGCCGTTGGCAGCTTTGAATTGCTTAATGTCCTCCATCAACTGAAGAGCCAGATCATATTTGTTCTTTCCCTTTTTCACATTTGTCCCGTCTAGGCGCTTGACGTATTCCTGGCTGAAGACAGCTTTCCAGGGACGGAGCTTTTCCAGAGAAGGGCGAACCAGGTTCAACAACTGGGCCTCCAGGACGCCGGACCGGACGGCAGTCTCATAGCAAGTCTCATTGTTGATGTCCCACCCGCCGAAAACCAAGTCATTCGGGGTGCTCAAGGGCACAAAATCCTTGATCATGGGAGTTCTTCGCTCGGTCCGCTTTCCTAAGCGAATGGTTCCCATTTGCGTCAAGGAACCGATCGGCCGGGCATAGTTGTGCTTCACCGCTTCCACTCCGGCAATAAATGTCGTGGCCACGGCACCCATCCCAGGAATCAAAACCCCCAATTTGCCTTTGGGCTCGGTAATCTTGGTACCTTTCCTAATCACGATGAGGTGCCTCCAGGATGATCTAAGGGTCAGAATAGTCGAAGAAAACTGCTCCACACAAACCTGAAATGATGCAATGAACCACCAAGTTTTGCAACTCTAAACTCCTGGCCCTCGAGTGCGTTAGTTGCGTGTGAATCAAGTAGCTACAGACTTCGGCCAGCAATGACCAGTACTGAAGTCTGCCCTACTCTGCTTGGCAGTCAGCGAGTCAAGACCCAGAACTAGTGATTGCAGGACCTTTGTATCTTGCTAAACGCGGAGAAAATTTTGGTTGCTATGGTGAGCGAGGCAAACCGTGGGGCTTTCAATCGAGGAACGTGGACTTTCGATTTCGCGTTTCAATCTTGGAAGTCATTAGGCAGACATTCTTTGAGGCTGTTGTCACAGGGAGCTTCACTCTCACCCTTCAGCCCGACCAACGACTACAATTCCGATCGGGAGTTCGCCTCCCGGTTTCGACAGCGTCTTGGTTTTCAGTACCCAGTGGCCAAGATCATCTTTCTCGATGGCGGGCGCGTTCAGCGAACCGGGCGGACGCCCAAGGTTGATAACGGCTGGATGGTTTGTACCAGAAGCCTTCCGGCTCAGGTTCACCAATTCCTCCAGGGTCAAAACAGCATCGGGATCTTTTGTATCTTCTGCTGCCGGAATCAGCAACACGAAATCAAGGATCGGTGCCGCTCCCATATGATTTCCGTCCTGGAGGATCAGGCAATAACGCATGGTATAAATCCCGGGCTTGATTGCTTGTCCGCGATAGTCTGAACCGGCTGAAGGGAAGCTCATCACGCCTAGCAGGCTCCCGAGGTGCAAAGCCGGGTATTTAGCGTCGGGAGACGCCGGCTTGTCAAGGTTGGCGACCTCCTTGCGAATCCACACATCACACCAGGTCGTTCCTTGTTCGTTCAGAATTCGAGAACCCTGAGACTGAAGCGCGGCCTTCAATTGTGTGGATAGTCCTTCCGGAAGCACCGCGGCTGTCTCGATCTTGTAAGAAACCGCATTGGCGCTCAGTTGCACCGCAACAAAAGTGCCGGCAAAAAGAAGAGTACTCAGAAATTGGCGTTTCATGAATTTTCCTCGCACAAAAATAAACGGAAGCCGTAGCTTCCGTTTGGACAAACTCAATATGGTTTCGAAGAAAGCTGAATTCTCTTATTTCATAGCGATCGAAGTCTCTTGAGCGAAGGTGCCAACAAATCCGCTGCTCTTATTATTGATTCGCCAATTAACCCCCAGTCCACTTCCTCGAAACTCATCGTTCAGCGTAAACACCGGCATCGCATGGGTGAGATCCGTTAATGGTTTGTAGTAAAGGGCCTCATTACCACAAAGGTGATCTTCCCCCCCGATACACCTGGTTTCAATCCTGACAAGAGTTCCAGCTGAAAGTTTGGCGCAGCCGTGCTGCTCCCCTTCACCAATTTCCATTTGAACAGGGGCCGCCTCAACCCTGACAACATCTTTGAGCAGATCCTGCGCCATCGACTGGGCAAACTCCTGCAGGGCTCGACGCTGTTCGACGTTGGCGCGGCTGTCCACAATCAGCACGGCTTTGGCCGGATAAGGATTCGCAAAGGGATCGCCAAGGGTCGCGTTGGCCTTGGTGATTCCAATTACACCCAACCCGTTCAAAGACACTCCCTTCCAGCTTCCCTCACGGATATGCCAGGCCATGATTGCCTGATCACCGACCAAGCCAACTTCCGAATTCGCTACGCAGTATCCGGTGTAGACGTCAGCGTTACGGGTTTCTAGATAGTCCCCAGCGATGGTTCCCGCCCGAGACGAGCCTGCCGTCAACAACACAAGACATCCGATCAAAGCAAGTAGTCTTAGATTCTTCATGAAATCTACCTCCCAAGTATTTCTTCCATTATACCTTAATTGTCAATCGTCAGAGTCTGAGAATTGTCGGTGGTTTGCTCATGGAACTACAGTTACCACGGCTGTCTCAAACTTCGGCGCAGCAGCTGATGCGTTTGCAAACAGCCAACCCACAATTGTCAAAAGCTTTCCTTGAAACAGGCTCGTCCTGGTTTGCAATTCTCAAGATCGACAACCTGGCCATCAGGACCGATGATCCTTTGCGTCATCGCACACCAGTAGTTGTCTTCATTGGAAGGAGGTACTGTCATGTCGCGCTCGGTTCGATAGTACATGCTTTTCCAGCGAACGCAGTTGCACACTTCATGACCCAAATTCCTTAGGCGTTCGTACATTAAGCACCTCCTTGGGCCGCTTGAAGAATCGCTCGCTTCAAGGCAACCCGCGCGACCTGGACCTTGTAGCTGTTCTGACTGAGTGGCTTGGCATCTTTCAGAGCAAGCTTGGCGGCCTCACTGGCGCTCCCCTCGCCCGATTGCCCGGCTAGAGCTTTTTCGGCGTCCGGGCATCTCCAAGGGATGGGAGCTACATGGCCCAGAACCAGTCGGGCTTCCTGGACCGTCTTGCCGTTCATTTTGAGTGCGACAGATGCTGCTGCTAAAGGCCAGTCGAGAGCTTCCTTCTGACGCACCTCGTACGTGGCACTCTTCAACCCCTTGGCCGGAGGAACGATGATCTCTCCCAAAATCTCGTCGGATTTCATCACATACTCTCTTTCATTCTCGCTTTTGGGAATTACGAAGAACTGTTCCGCCGAAACTTCGCGCCAGCCCTTAGCGCCAAACAACCGAATCTTGGCATTGAACGCAATCAACGCCGGAGCCAGACTGGAAGGGTTGACAAAATACGCCGGTCCTGAATTTCCAAGGATAGCGTGATACCGGTTTTCGCCTTGAGCTACGAGGTCCTCCCCGCCGTCTCCCTTCGGAAAGTAACCAAAGCCACTGCGAAAGTACCAGCAACGGGGGCGCTGGCAAAGATCACCTCCAACGGTGCCGAAGTTGCGTATTTGTTGACTTCTCACTCCGTCAGCCGCGTCAGCTAAGGCCGCGTACTCTTTCTTGACCGCAGGATTATCAAGCAGCTCCTCGAGCGTGGCCAGCGCTCCCAACCGCAGACCGGCAGTTGGCGAATAACGAATCCCCTGAAATTCTTTGATCTCTTTGATATTGACGACACGTTTCGGTGTTGACAGATACTCTTTCATCAGGCTCAGCAGATCGGTTCCTCCGGCCAGAATTTCGGTTTCACCCCACTGAGCCCCTAAGAGACTCACGGCTTGTTCCTTGGTAGCTGGGCTGGCATATTCGAAGGCTTTCATGACGTGAGCCCTCCTTTCTTTTCTAAAGCAGCCAGGACCCGCTCGGCACTAAACGGGGGGCGCGGGACCCTGACTCCGATCGCATTGGCTACTGCATTGCCAATGGCGGCGGCGGGTGAGATGACAGGTGGCTCACCCAGTCCAATCACGCCGCGCGCATCCTGCTCCGGATCATCTTTCCACATGTGCACAACGAAATCTCCGATATCCCCAATTCCTGCCAGTTTATAAAACTCCATGTTGGAGTTCAGCGGCCGGCCAAGGTACTCATCCATGATTCGCTCTTCCATTAAGGAGTAGCAGACTCCCATGATCATGGCGCCAAAGACCTGGCTCTCTGCGGTCTTCTCGTTAATGATCAAACCGCAGTCCTGGACGGCTACGAACTTGTTCATCTTCACGATTCCGGTTTCGATGTCGACCGTTACGTCGGCCATCTGCACGCCGCCCACACCGCTATCGATCAACTTGCCCTCGCCCGGATTCTTTCCCGTAACATTGAGGGGCGTGACGCCTAGCTTGGCTGCCGCCTGTTTCCACGGCAAGCTCTTAGTCGCATCCCCTTTGACCTGAACTTTTCCGCCAACCGCTTCCAACTGTGATGCTTCAACTCCAAGTGCAGGAGCCACCTTTGCGAAAAGCTGATCGAGGGCGTCCAGCGCGGCTCTTCGCGTCGCTGCACTGACACCTCCAACCGTGGTACTCCCTCCTGAAGCTCCGGAGGGTGGATAATCCGGAGCCTTCCCGATGTTCACCGTGATCGCGTCGACCGGGAGGCCAAAAGTCTCTCCGGCTACCATTGCCAAAACCGTTCGCGTTCCCACGCCCAGGTCTTGGCTCCCGAGCGCCACGACCACTGACCCATCCGGATTGACGGTTAGGCGGCACTCGCTGTCATGACCCCGGCCACCCCAGGTGTGGAATCCCAGTCCAACTCCCCGTTTCAAAGGTCCTGCGGCGCTATCTCCTCTGGGATGCCACTTCTTCTTCCAGTCCATCAACTCACCAGCTTTTAGAAGCTCCTTTCGATAGAGGTCCGCTCGCACGCCTGTCAAGGCGATGTTCTTGATGAAGAAATCCAGCGGATCCATGTTCAGCTTGGCCGCCATGTCGTCGAGGGCCGCAAAAGTGAGCCAACAGGCTTGAGGATGGTTAGGCGCTCTCCAGGCTCTTTGTGCTCCTACATTCGTCACCACCGCTGTGTGAATTTTTCGCTGGTTCGGAATATTAAGTACGTAAGGAATAGGGGGCATGCCGCCGCCCGTTAGGCCTCCGGAAGCCCACGATTCGGATTGCCAGGCAACCAGGGTCCCATCTTTCTTCGCTCCAACCTTTATCTTGGCGTAATGAGAAGGACGAGTTCCAGCGACGAACAACTCTGCGTCGCGCTCCAGGAATGTCTTGACCGGACTTCCGGCCTGTTTCGCCAAATGAGCCGACTCAATCCCCCAAGCATCTGCCCCGAACTTACTGCCAAAGCCACCGCCAACGTGATCCATGCGCACCTTGATGTTGCTGGCAGGGATCTGTAGAGGCTGGGCATACTGTCCGGCCATGCCGGAAACGTTCTGAGTTGAAGGATAAACCGTCAGGTTTTTGTCTTCCCATTCCAACACCTGGCCGTGAGGCTCGAGGCAACAATGAGTAATGACGGGAATGCCGTACTCGCCTTCGATCGTCACCTCAGCGTCCTGGAAGCCTTTGTCGGGATCGCCAGTTACCTGTTCGGCTGCCGGCTTGGCGTTCTTCCCGGCCTTGCCCAGTTCCTCCTCCTTGACGAAGTGGGGCAGCTTCTCGTACTTCACCACAATCTTGTGAAGGGCGTCTTCTGCAGTATGCTCGTCGACAGCTGCGACACCAACAACCTCATCGAAAGCCCACTGGATTTCGCTTCCCGGACCCTTGATGATCTTCACGGCCTTCACGCCAGGCAACTTTTCGGCCTCGCTGATATCCACACTGACCACTTTGGCATGAGCGTAAGGGGAGCGCAGGAATCTTCCGTACAGCATGCCCGGACGCTTGATATCCGAGCAGTACTTGGCTCTCCCGGAAACCTTATCTGGGCCATCGCGGCGCGAAACGCGCTTGCCCAGCAAACTTCGCTGATTCATGTCGGGCCATTTATACTCAGGCATGGGCTCGCCCTCCTTTCATCTGTTTGCTTGCCTGCTGGACCGCGTGAGTGATTCCAACATAGGTCCCGCAGCGGCAGAGATTACCGCCCAGACCCGTTCGAATCTGCTCCAAGCTGGGAGCGGGATGTTTGTCTAAGAAGGCCTTGCAGGCCATGACAAAGCCCGGCGTGCAATAGCCGCACTGCTGGGCGTCATTGTCCACAAACGCTTGTTGCACTGGATGCAATTTTCCACCCTGGGCCAGTCCTTCAACGGTTGTGATCTCCTTCCCTTGAGCCTCGAGTGCCAGAACCGTACAGGAGTAGGCTGCCTTGCCATTGATGATGACCGTGCACGCTCCACACGTGGATCGATCACACACCTTCTTGGCTCCTGTCAACTCCAGGTCGTTGCGAAGCGCCTCCAACAGAGTAACTCTGGGCTCGAGACTCAGAGACTTGGCAGCTCCGTTGATGCGCAACGTGATCGACACCTTGTCTGGCCCGACGATTTTGGTGCCTGCCGGCGAAGCTTCCAAGACTTGCGCACTCGCCACAATCCCTGCCGAAATCACAGCACCGGTCCCTCTGAGAAAGTCTCTTCGCGACACCTCAGCGGCCTTCCTGCTCTCAGGATCATCAGGTATTGCCATTGAATGTCCTCCTGTACAATTAGAAAAGTCCAGGCTTATACAAGCTCATTCACCTTGTGGGGGCGGCGGTCAGGAGATACGCTCCTTCAGATGGGTCCCCTCGCCCGATCGACAAGAGGGAGGTGGGGCTGAGGGAATACGCACTAGGTCGCCGCCGAGTCTGCTTATCTATACACTTGTTATACTTGCACAATGGATGCTGGGTAGTCACACTTGCAAAGGGATTTTTAACGGCTAGGTTAAATGAATGGGAATTTTCGTCTTTCCCAACTGCAGGGTCGACGATTTGATGATATTGACTCCGTTTTAGGCTTGTCAACACAAAAACTGGCAGCGTAGCAGCCTTTGGTCTAGAACCACAAATCTGAGCCTTTGAACAACAGGCCGTAAAACTGGCAGTCCTGGTCTCAGATAATTCTGAAGGACAAACGATGGACAACGCTGATCAAAAGTTTCTGTGCAAGGCCTGTGGGGCAGGGCTTGAGGTCATTGTCAACTTCAAGGGGGAAATCGTCTGGAAAATCGACCCGCAAAATCCAGACTTCGGATCAGAGCAACCCACGCTGCGCGGGGAAAGCAGCCACATCCGTGTTGTTTGTACTGCAGACGTGATACACGCCTGCGGTTACATTTGTGTGGAGGGGGTGCTCGTAGAGGTAGCCAAGCAGAAGTAAATAACGAGACAATCTCGTCAATTCTGGGATCAATCAAAACGGGCCGCAACAAACTGCCGCTTGTCAGGCGTCACGCTGATGCGGACGACCTTTGCCTTTAGAGTGTGCTTTGGACCAAAGAGACTGCTGGACGTGATGTCGATTTCCAGATGACTGTCTACCCATATGGGTGTTGTCAGGTAAAAAGAAATCCCGGTCTCGCTGATGTCAATGGTTTCCGTGTTCTCTTGAAAGCGGGCGCCCTTCGAGTCGGTGCCTCTGACAGATAGCTTCGAACTTTCTCTCTCCCTTTCTCTATCGTATCTCTTTGATTTTGACATGCTCATGTGCAACCATAACCCTGACTCTGAATTCCAATTTTATCACACGGATCAATACCAGCTTGAAATTCAGAGCCAACTTGCAGCCTGACCCCCTTCAGGGGTTGAAAGTTTGATCCGTCTGAGGCGCAAAGCACCCGACGACTCAAAGTCTGCCACCAAATCCATCTTATAACACCCCGATAGCTCGCGATTCATCCAAGGTTTGAAGTAACTCCAAAATTCTTCGGTTGAGAGCAATATGAATTCTTGATGGGACATCAGCAGCTTTTTGATCTTCATCTTGAATTGCACATGATGTTCAGTATCGATCCACCAGTGGACAGGAAGAAGCTCAAAAGGACGGTTTTGATCTGTTACGTAAAAGCTTCGAAGAGGCGTTGAGAGATACCCGGTCAATTCATCGTTGGAATCGAAGTTGAGTTGGTTTGATTCGATAAACGGCGACTGAAAGAGGAGCAGCGGGGCGCTATACGCCGGCTCTCCGAGTTGCGACAAGGTCTCTCTCCACTCGTTTCCACCAGGTACGCCCTGGGAAAATTGTCCTTTCTGCGCGAAATATTTTCCGGGCTCAGCCACGGCGTAGACCAAGAAATAGACGATCAGAAAAGTTCGTCCTATCATCTTGGGCAGCAGACTCAACGGAATCGACGCGAGCAATAGATAGGTAGCAAGGGAGGATAGAATTAAATACCGTTCCACGAACAGATGGATGAAACTCACTCGTGCCAGCATGAAGAACAGGCTGACCGGCACCAGATACCACAGCAGCAGAAAGGCCAAAGAACCACCTTTAGAGGAGCTTCTCATGTTGCGCGGTGACGCGACGTTCGATGTTTGAAGAGGGTGCAAGGGGATGTCTCGACCAATGATCCCGACTCGCCTGCCGATGCCTTCCGCACTTTCCCCCTTCAAGAAGGAACCTCCAATGGGGCCCTGTGACGCAGTATTGATAAGCCCCGGCTGAAAATCGACAGACGCTTCCAATGGCTTCAGAAGTCTCTTGAGAAGGACCCAGCCACCCACGACTAGGGGCGTGATGACGAGGCTGAAGAATAAAAGGCGCGCGTTCAAGAAAAAGAAAAAGATCTCAAAACGAGGCTCGTATCGGGCAAGCCCCTTGGCCCAGTCCAGAGTTTGTCTGGATTCAAAGACCGCCCAGAGTTGTGGTCCTAGAGGCATGAGCAACGCCGCCACACAGAGCTGAAGAAGGAGCCAGGATTTCCAACTTCTGCATGAAGCGGTCTGGCCTCCACCCTGAGTCTGAGAGTAACGGATCCAAAGAAAATACGAATTTTGAATAAGTAGCACCAGAAGGAAAATGTAGTGGGAATAAAGAAGCAAGGTCGTGGCAACGACGAAGCTGACCCTGCTGATTCTTGATTCAGACCTCATCCATTGCAGAAAGCTCAAAATCGAGATGGTGGAGAGCAGAAGGCAGAAGGCGTAAGGGCGGGCGTTTTGTGCATAGACGATTTGAATGGAGTTGATGGCGCAAAGCAAAGCGGCAAAGAGCCCGACTTCGAAATCGAACAGGATTCTTCCAATCAGGAAAACGAAGTAAACGACAAGCGTGCTCGACAACGCGGACAATAGACGCAGCGAAATCTCGCTCGCACCTAATGGAGCTACGATCAACCGGTCCAGGATGAAATAGAGTGGAGGCATCGGCTGGGGGATCTTGAAGCAAGTTCGGATCAGCTCCAGCCAGGAAGACTTCGAAACAATCATGAGGGTGACGAACTCGTCGGACCACAAGCCGTAACCATCTAAATGGTAGAATCTCAGAAAGCAAGCAAGGGCAACTAGGAGTATAAGACTTAGGGCATTTCTACCTCGTTGATCTTGGGACCAACGCTTCACGGAGCGCGAGCCAATGGGTACGTGACTGTTAGACATCAATTGTTTGAGTATAGCATGGAGCTTTTTCTACCTCGATGTGTGGCGGGATCCGGCGGACGCCAGGTCCATGCGTTATATCCCAAATCCGCCCATGTAGTTGAGTATATAAGCAAGACTTGCGTTAGCAACAAGCGAGTGGGATACTTTCCCTATATTTCAGAGGAGTTTTTCATACCGCCGTGCGATCCAGTGAAGAGATGAAAACATGAGTTGATCGTGCCCATTCTGGATGTTCCCTCGACTGCTGAAAAAGACCGAGGATGAAGATTTTCATCCCGAAGATGGATGGCTCGTAGGCTCTGTTGTGAGAAAAAATGGTTGCTCACCGAATGGCACTAACGACGATTGTTTAAGGAGATACGAAATATGCAAAAAGAGAGCACACGTCGCGAATTCCTGCAAACCGCTGTTGCCGCCACTACGACTCTGGCCGCCAGCCAGAACATCGTGGCGGAAACTCGAGACGTAGGAAGTGGAATCCCAACTCGGCAATTAGGGAAAACAGGCGCCCAGGTCTCCATGCTCTGCTTGGGCGGGTGGCACATCGGCGCAGTCGAAGACAAGAAGGAGGCCATTCGGATCATGCATGCCTGTCTGGATGAGGGGATTACCTTCTTTGACAATGCCTGGGATTATCACGACGGCGGAAGCGAGAAGATTATGGGCGAGGCCCTGTCCCAGGACTCCAAGCGAAACAAAGTTTTCCTGATGACCAAAAACTGTGAACGAGATTACGCCGGATCGATGCGCAATCTGGACGAGAGCCTGCGACGCCTAAAGACTGACCACCTGGATTTGTGGCAGTTTCACGAGATGGTGTACGACAACGATCCTGATTGGGTGTTTGAGAAGGGTGGATTGAAGGCCGCCCTCGAAGCGCAAAAGGCCGGAAAAGTCCGCTTCATTGGTTTTACCGGGCACAAGGATCCTCGGATTCATCTTAAGATGCTGCACAAACCTTATGACTGGGATACCGCTCAGATGCCGATCAACGTCATGGATGCGCACTACCGAAGCTTTCAGAACGAAGTCGTGCCGGTATGTCTTGCAAAGCAGGTCGGCGTACTCGGTATGAAGAGCCTCGGCGGTGGCTCACCTCGCGCCCGCATCCCGACACAGGGAGGTGTCAATGCTCAGGATTGTCTGCGTTACGCGCTCTCCTTGCCCGTTTCCTCTCTGGTGGTGGGGATCATGTCGATGGAGGATCTCAAGCAAGATATCGCCGTTGCACGGAACTTCAAACCGATGCCGGAAGCGGAGAGAGTTTCGCTTTTGGGGCGCATTCGTGACGAAGCCAGTGACGGCCGTCATGAGCTTTTCAAATCCACTAAGGTGTTTGATGGCCCCCACCACCGCAAGCAACACGGATTTGATACCACCGTCGCGTGATGGTGTTCGTAAAGTGGGTTTGAGGTGGGACCTCAATTGGTCCGGGAGCTTATTAAGGAGCACCGCGCGGCGCTCCCGCTTTGAGTTCAATTCAGCCACCCCACCCAAATTCACGTCGAAGCCACGGACCAAGCGCTAATCACTCTCGAGGGGCCTGTCCGCTGCCCTCAGAGCGCCGGTAATACTCAGAAATTCCTCCGTGACATTACTAGTGGCCTGTAACAGAAACATTGGTACTTGACCAGTACGACGCAGTACAATAATGAAAGTCTGTGCTGCAATCGACCTCGATACCAGATTATCTGTTACAGCCCACTAGGGCGACAATGTATTTTGGGCGTCTCAACACTCATCAAAACAACAACGCGCGGCCATCATCGGGCGATACGCGTATCACCCGAATAATACCGCGCGCTTGAAAAACGCTTGTCGAATGTAGACCGCAGTTTTACTTAATTGCGAGAGACCATACCATGAGGATCAAGAACGAACTTCTTGGCGGCGCCCTTGTCAAAGTCTTTGTAGCCTTGAGGCGCTTGATCCAAGGTGATGACCTGCACATTCACCGCTTTGGCGATCTTGATCTTCCCGTAAAGAATGGCCTGCATTAATTGCCGGTTGTACTTCATCACCGGACACTGGCCCGTGGTAAAGACGTGAGACTTAGCCCACCCCAGCCCAATACGAATGCTAAGCCTGCCGACCTTGGCATTGTCGTCGATCCCGCCTGGATCTCCTGTCACATAAAGCCCCGGGATGCCGAGAGCGCCCGCGGCCCGCGTGATTTCCATCAAGGAATTGAGCACCGTTGCCGGAGCTTCTTTGGCAGAGTCTTGCCCGTGTCCGCGAGCCTCAAAACCTACACAGTCGACAGCACAGTCAACTTCCGGTACTCCGACGATCGCCTCGATTTGTTCGGCAACCGAGGCACTTTTGGAGACGTCGACCACTTCGCACCCGAAGCTCTTGGCCTGGGCTAGCCGTTCGGGAATCAAATCACCAACGATCACGCAGGCTGCACCCAGAAGTTGGGCACCCGCGGCAGAAGCCAAACCTACAGGTCCGGCACCCGCAATGTAGACGGTAGAGCCCGGTCCAACACCCGCCGAAACTGCGCCGTGAAAACCCGTGGGCAAGATATCCGACAAGCAGGTCAAATCACGAATCTTTTCCATGGCTTGAGCCTTGTTGGGAAACTTGAGCAGATTAAAGTCGGCGTAGGGAACCATCACATATTCAGCCTGACCACCGACCCATCCACCCATGTCCACGTAGCCGTAGGCTGCACCGGGTCTGGCAGGATTCACACTCAGGCACACGCCGGTTGCACGCTCTTTACAATTGCGACAGCGCCCACAAGCAATATTGAAAGGAACCGAAACGAGATCGCCCACTTTGAGAAATTCTACGTCACGCCCGGCTTCTATGATTTCGCCCGTGATCTCATGCCCGAGAATCAATCCTGTGGGGGCCGTGGTGCGGCCTCGGACCATGTGTTGATCGCTGCCACAGATGTTTGTCGAAACAATTTTTAGGATGACGCCATGCTCACACTTCCGGCTTCCCAGGGCCAGTTTGGGAAAGTCGATGCTGTGAATTTCCACCTTCCCCGTCCCCATGTACGCTACTCCGCGATTGCTTGCCATTGCATTCTCCTCCTTCTCTCCTTGAGATAAATGGGCTCTCTCATCTTGATTGAACCCAAATAATGACTGCCATCGAAAGTCGTTGCCGCTTTAGTCGTTGCCGCTTTGCTCGCCGTATTGAAAACTTGAAAGATATAGGCCTTCCTGACGCAAATGTCAATACCCAAGAGTTCTGTCTCACAAGCTGGTTTGCAGCGGCCTTCCTAAGCGGAACAACCAGTCCTTCGGTTGCCAAGAACTGTGTCGGTGAGCTATTCTCGAATCCACAATCCCGGCTTTCGGGCGCGTGGTCCCCACCATGACTTTTTGCCGATCACTATGAAAGCTCCACACCTAACTGCAAAGGCTAGTCGCCACCGCATCCCGATCGTGCTGACCGTTCTCCTGATTGTACAGGCCGATTCCTCCCCGAACTCTACCAAGAGCGACATCGAGCAGGAGGTTCGGTATCGTAAGAATCGAGAAGCCTGGATGCGGTCGCCTGAGAGCCCGCTCGCTTTAGCAGGACTGTTTTGGCTGAAGGCGGGCATCAATCGGTTTGGGACCGATCAGCAAAACGAAGTGGTTTTACCTGAAGGCACGGCTGCAGCCCGGGCAGGTTACTTCCGCGTGAATGGCCAGCATATTGGAATCGTCGTCGAGAGCCCATCCGCAGCTGTTTACCTCGATCATCAGAGAATCACCGAGCGAGAACTGAAAACAGATGCTGACGGCCAAACGCCTGATCTTCTCAGATCGGCGATATTCGAATGAAACCGATTGAACGAGGAGAATGGATCGGCGTGCGCCTCATCGACCTCAGGAACCCCCTTCTGGGGGGATTCTCCCATCTTAACTTTTATGATATTGACTTGATGTATCGCGTTGAGGGAAAGTTCGCGCCCTATCACCCCGCCAAGAGAATCCAGGTGGCGTCCATTACCGGTCAGGTTGAACAGATGCTTTGCCCCGGAGTGGTTCGCTTCATTCTAGGCGGGAAGAGTTACTCTTTGGAACCTGTTTTTGAAACTGCTCGAGCCAAGGAACTCTTCTTCATGTTCAAGGACGCCACCAACGGCAGCGAAACCTACGAAGGCGGCCGCTACCTTTATGCTGAGTTACCGCGTGGAGACCGAGTGGTGCTGAACTTCAACCGAGCTCACAACCCCTATTGCGCTTATAACTCCTTCTCAACTTGTCAGGTCCCTCCCTTCCAAAACTGGCTTAAAGTCCCCATCCGGGCTGGCGAGAAAAAATACTCACTGTCTCACTAGAGACATAGGCCAAAGAGTTCGTTTGAAGATGGGAACAAAAGGTGGGAACGAACGATCGCCTGGGTACAGTTCCAGATTCACTGAAGAAAAGAATGAGAGCTGAACAATTCAATCCAGCGTCAGGAGAAGTAAGGGAGGCTGACTCAATGCTGATCTTGATCTCGGAATCGTTCGTCTAACTCGATCGCGTGTTCCAGTTCTCTGGCTACATCATCACAACTGTAGTCGGGAACTAGTTTGACGAAGTCGCCCTTGAAGCGGGCTGCAATCAATAGATCGGTGTCACTGCCCATCCGTCTGGAAATTCTCAGGACATTAGCTTTGACTCGATAAATTGGCGACAGATCAGCCTCGGTCGATTTTGCCGAGCAGATGTTAATGTCTAAACTGACGTCGAGCTCCACTGTTGTCTTTAGGAAGAAAGAGATTCCACCCGGACTGACGTCGTTGATCTTTGTGATTTCACTGAAGGGAAGGCCCGAGCTGTTGTAGCCACTCACCAAGAGGATTGATTCATCCATCACTCGGTCCGAAGATCTTCTTTCCAGGACCTCTTTTGCTTTCTCCCTGCTCATATCCGACCTCTCCGAGTTTTTCCGAGATTGCAAGTCTTGACTATTACCTTGTTATCCGCTGGTAACTAATCGAAACTATTGACAATCTTCCTTACCCATTTTTATCGCTGCGGAGCATGAATTCAGAGCGAAGCCGCGCTCGTGTCGGACCTGAGCCAGTCCGAACAGGATAGGCTGCGAGGCAAGCGCCTCTCCGGTCCAGGGGTAGTGCGAAGCGCTCGAAAAACCAAGAGCTGGCTAGACAAATGGGTGTCCATTCAACAACAGCCAGCTCTCACATCTTTTCACCGCGAGCTTGAGGAAGAGTTAAAGATTTGCAGGATTAGGCCGATTCGATGTGCAAAAGTGTAAAAATGTTTTGAAAACAAAAAATTTTTGTTGACAAATTCAAATGACCTATATGAATATACAAACGTATTTTGTTAATAAGAAATGTACTAAAGTTCTAATGAGCGGGTAGTTCAGGACTACATGGCCAAAATCAACGTTGAAATCGATGACGAAGATCACATCGAATTGAAGCTAAGTGCTACGCGCCATCGGACTTCCATTAAGAAGATTGTGAACAGGATCATTAAGAGCTATTTGAAGGAAGAAAAGTTGGTTCGAGAAGCAAAGGACAGTTCAAGAGAAGCGAAGCCCAGTCTGGAGGGAAAGACCAGTGCGCCTGATAAAGCTGAGCCCGATGAGATCTCTGTGTCTGGACTAAAAAAAAAGGAGAGCTCATGAAATTCCGCGTGACGCTTCCAGTTCCTTCACTACTTACTTCCCTCCCCTTCCTGCACCTGCGAATACGGAAATCAGGCGGACTGAACAACGAACTTTCTTTGCTTTATCTTTAAGAAAAGGAGGTTAACATGGCAACTGCTAAGAAAGCTGCGAAGAAGCCAGCGAAAAAAGCCGCAAAAAAGAAGTAACACCCCACCCAATTGATGCCTGCCTCGTCTGGAAGTCCTTAGGATGAGGCAGGTTTTCTTGTCCAGCAATTCGAATCAGGCTCGAGAATCCCGTCAAACAGACACTCATAAAAGGATTGCTTCCGGTCTTCTAGTTTGAAATGCAGAATGGAGTAAAGCAGTGAAAGGGTGAGGAAAACGGGGAGGTAGGAAGCCCAACCTAATCCGTTTCGGATCTTTTTCAGCCGGGACCAATCTTTGTGTACTTCATTTCGAAAAGCAATGTCACGAAAATAGGCGAGATAGACTCCCATGGCATCGTTGAAAATGTGGGAATAGCGTCCATTCTTGCCGAAAATTCGTACGCGCCCAGCGCGCAAGTTTTGCAGGAATTCCTGCTTCGTCCTCCCTTCAGCTTCCGTATAGCACGAACCGACCCGCAATAGCGTGTGCGAATCACTTCCCGCCACAAGAGTTTTTTGCGGAAACATCTGGACGACCTGGGATATCAGACGGTTCTGTCGTGTTCCGATGGCTCCGTTCAAACCCTCAAAAAAATCGAACGAGTGAAGCATCTTGCTCACAAACCTCTCGGCGTGCTGCCGCCTTGGGAAACCGTGAAAAAAGTGGTTGAGCACATGAATGATCTTTTCAGCCCGGAGGTATTGAACCAGCTCGTCAAGATTAACCTTCAGTCGAGTGATCTCCCGATGTTGAGCCTCGTCGATATCGTAGACTGCGATATGGACCTTACAACCGAACTCGGGCAATTGGGCTGTCACCTCTTCGCCGATAATGAAGTCGCGGGCATCGGGATTGCGATTGAGGAAGTCCAAACAGCCATCGATTGAATCATGGTCCGTGATGGTAACGAGATCCATCCCGCGAGCCTTGGCCAGCTGATAGATGCGACCAGGGGACGAATAACAATCCATGGGTTCCAATGGCTTAACGTGGTTAGTTTTCCCGCTGAAGTAGGAATGTACGTGAAGATCGGCCTTGAGTGTTGAAGGTTGACTCGATTTGAGTTTGTTCACGGGTTCGATAGCGGGCAGTTGAGTCATGCTCAGAATCTATTTGTGGTTTATATCGTTTTTCTATCCCGCAGGATTAGTTCCACCGGAACCAGCGCAGGGCCAAGAGAAAGGAAAGGCTGCCCCAGAGGGCCAGAATCGCTAAATGGGGCCCCTGAGTTGCTAAGTGAGCGCCCTCGAGAATGACAGATCGCAACGCGCCGTTGAGCGCGGTCAGCGGCAGCGACTGAATGTAGGGTTGCAGGACTCTGGGAAATCGTTCTGCGGAAAAAAAGACCCCCGAAACAACATACATCGGAAGCATCACGAGATTCATCAATCCGGAAACGGTCTCAATTTTCTGGGCGCGGCTCGACACGAGGAGGCCCATCCCGGTGAAGCACATGGAACCAAAGAATGCCACTGCAACGATACTCGCCACCGAGCCTCGAATAATCATCCCGAAGGCAAAGCGCCCCACCAGCAACAAGAGCACGACCTCCGCTACCATAAAGGCCAACCGGCTGAGAATCATCGCCAGCATGAAATCGATCTTCCGCATGGGCGTCGCAATCATCCGTTTGAGCAACTTCTTGATCCGCATGTCCACGATCACAAAACCGATCCCCCACATGCCGCCACCCATCAGATTCATCCCCAACAATCCAGGAATAAGAAAGTCGATGTAACGTGCTCCCGGTTCAGTGATGGCTCTCTCAATAGTTTTAACTGGATCCTGGCGACCCGCAGCGTTTTGGAGTGCGGAATCCACGATA
>Ga0075423_10000463_pt1 | contig 32826 bp, 28 predicted proteins | sample SoiMethybrSBSTD2_FD_80114 | JGI IMG/M metagenome (GOLD analysis project Ga0075423, IMG submission 80114) | Bulk soil microbial communities from a Populus tree surrounding site in Tennessee, USA - Soil MetaG P. TD hybrid SBSTD2 | ecosystem: Environmental > Terrestrial > Soil > Tree plantation...
CTCGCATCGGAATCCTGTGTGGTGTAGCGGCCCGCCGTATCGATCAGCACGGCGTCGTCGGTGAACCACCAATCGCAATTGCGCGTGCCGCCGACGCCGCGCAGCGCGGCCTTGCCGGATCGCTGCTCGATCGGGAACTTCAATCCAGAGTTGACGAGAGCGGTGGTCTTGCCCGATCCCGGCGCACCGATGATCACGTACCACGGCAGCTCGTAGAGCGTGTGGCCGCTGCGCCGTTTCTGCTTCAACGCCGCGACGGCTTCTTCGAATCGCTCGCGCAGCTGCTGCGCTTCGGCCGAGACGCGCCCGTCGCTGCCCTGCGACTGCTTGACGACCGCGGCCATGAGGTTGTCGCTGTTCTTGTTGGCGCGAAGCCGCTTCAGCAGGTGTGCGACGACGAGGGCGACGATGACGATGGCGATGACGATCAGGCGAACCAGTTCGGATCCGAGGGGACGGTACTGACCCTCGGAGCCGAACGCGATGAGCGGCCCGCCGTACCAGATAAGCAGCGCGAGCAGCACGACGCCGGCGATGATCAGCAGCGTGCGCAGCTTGAAGATCGACTTCATCACGACTCCGGAGCGTGCACGATTTCGACGCGGCGATTGCGCGCCCGATCGGCCGCCGTCACTTCAGGGCTCACGAGCGGCTTGCTCGGGCCGACGCCGTTCACATCGAGGCTCCCGGCATTGGCCATCGATTTCTCCAGGATCCGAGCGACGCTCTTCGCCCGCTCGCGCGAGAGATCGAAATTGTTGCTGAAGCGAAACGACTGAATCGGCTGCGTGTCGGTGTGGCCGTAGACGGTGACACGGCCGGGAAAGCGATCGAGGGCGGCGGCAATCTGACCGAGCGTCGGTTCGTACGCCGGGTCGAGAGCGGCGCTGCCCGAGGCGAACAGGTTGTCGCCGAGCAGTGTAATGCGCGTGACCGCGCCCTCTTCCTGCACGCTGATGCGACGCTGCTGCTCCTGCGGCGCGAGCACCTGCTTCAACGTCGGACCGGCTCGCGGGGCCGCCGGCGCCTGCGGCACCTCGGTCCCGATTTGCGCGAGCGTCGCGTGAATCGGCTCTGAGGTGTGATCGAGGCGCGTATAGAAGATGACATACGTAATCACGAGCGTCGCGAGGACAGCGGCACCGATCACCCACCAGGGAACATACCGAATGAGGGGATTGCGGCGATCCTCGACGCCCTTCCATTTCAGCGACAGCTCGGTGCGCGGAACCCCGCGGTGTTCGCGAATCTTGCGATACAAGCCCTGCTGGATATCGGCGAGCTGCGCGTGTCCCTGGGGAAGCGTCTCGTACTTTCCGGCAAAGCCGAGCGCGATGCACAGATACTGCAGCTCCATCAGATCGATGTGCCGCTCGGGATCGTCCGAGATCCCCTTCAACATCTCGAAGAACTTCTCGCCGCCCCGGGCATCGCGATGCAGCGCCACGAGCAGCGACTGCTGCGCCCACTCGCTCTGAGCGCCCCACGGCGTCGAGAGCACCGCCTCGTCGAGACAGGCACAGAGCGCGTATCGCGCCGCGCTCACGACCTCGGCTGAAATGTTTGAGCCCCGCGCGCGCTGCTCGAAGCGCCGAACCTCGTCGAGCGCGTGACGTCGAAGCACACCGACATCCGGCGACGCCAGCGATCCGCGCAGCTGGCCGGCGAGCAGCAACATCGGACTCGCCGCGCGCACCAGCGGATTCAGGCCGGTACCGAGAAACTGGAATGCGCCCTCGGGAAGCGGATCGGCGCGCGGCGCCGGCGGCACCAGCGGCCGCATCGGCGACTGCGGCGCGGCATCCGGCGTGCCGCGGCGACCGGCGCCGGGGCGCGGTCGCATCACGGTCGAATCAGACGGCTTGAACGGATCGTCGAAGTCTGGCATTCGCGTGATCGTCCACTTAAGCGCGGATGGCCCAGAATTCGAGCGCAAGCCCAGGGAATTCGCCGCCGACGAACAGGGCGACACCGCCCGAGGTCCGCAGCTGCATCCACAGTTCATGCGTTTGATCGAGCTCAAAATAGACGAACCCCGCATGGAACGGGATCTGTCGTGGCGCGACCGGCATCGGCTGCACCGGCACGCCTTTGAGCTGCAGATTCACCAGCTCGCGAATCTTTTCGACCGGCGCGATCTTGAGCTGCGACGGGAAGCGCCGGCGGAGCTCTTCGGCCGGCATGTCTGCGCGCGCTGCCAGCACGAAGACCGCTGATGTGTAGAGACTCCGGTCGGCAACCGTCGCCACTCTGATCCCGTATTTCTTTTCCTCGATCGGGATCGGCACCGCCCTCTGCTCCATCACCGCGCTCAACGATGATCGCAAGGCGGCGATGACCGGCTCGAACGACTCGCGCAACTGATCGTGGCGATACCCGCCGATGGTCGGCGTGCGCTTCGATGGGTGGGTAAACGTGGCCAGCTCTCCGGCGACCGACACGCAGAACCGGAACAGCTCTTCCGGATGCACCGCGCCCGACTCGGCGTAATGCGCGACGATCGGTTCGTAGCGGTTTACGGTCTGCAACAGCAGGAAGTCGGCGATCTCTGCGGCGCCCCCGCGGCTCGTCGCGGCCACGCGCCCGGCCAGCGCCTCGCCGCGCTGATGGAGCAATCCGAGCAGCTCGGTGATGAACGTCGCCAGACGCGTCGCCGCCCGCGCGTGAAGCACGGTCGGCATGAACGAGTCGTCGAGCACGACCTGTTTGTCGGAGCGGCACTCGACGAGATGCGCCAACGGCAGGCACGCGTACGCCGGCGTCACCTCGTTGGCCAGCAGCAACCGGCTCCGCACCGCGCTGACTTCCACCGGCGCCGAGTTGCCCGACGCCGTGGTGACATCGCGCACTTCCCATTGGCGCAACACCTGGCGCGCCAATTCGTCGGTGGTGCCCGTGCGATCGACCTCGAGCGACCCGGCGCGACGCAGCGGCACAGCCAGATGAATGATCTGATCGCGCGTCTGAGCGCCGATCTCGATCGGTTCGGGCGGCGGGTCGTCTCCCGGTATCTGCACCGGCGTACCGTCGGGGAAGACGCCGACCGCTTTCTGCAGACCGAACTTGCCGATCTTGAGAAAGTCGCGCTCGATCGCGATCTCGGTGAAGCCCCAGCTGTGCGGAATCAGCGATTGGCAGCGCGACTCGATGAATCGCTCCAGATAGCGATCCTGCTGCTGAAAGTGCTGGGGCTGAAGAAACAGCCCCTCTGACCAAACGACCCTATTGTGAGCAGACATCGCGTCAGGCGTGCTCCATTAGTCCTCAACGACGGACAACACGATTCGGGCGCGCTCGACCGCCACGTTCAGGCTGCTGCGCTGCGGCGCCACGACCAGCCCGCGCCACTGCGCGTTACGGATGTCGCGAAACGCGGCAAGGGCGCCAACGAATCGCGTCTCTTTCGACACCGCCACATCGATGGTCTTTTTCTCGGACGGCGCCAGCACGAACTCGTCGCGGCTGATCAACTCCGGTCCAAGCACCTTTTGATCGTCGTCGTAGAGCGCAAAGAATTCGGCGCCCTTGAACGCGGCATCGGTCTTCAGCTGGTAGACGCGCACGACCACGGGTGAGGGCCGGCCATTCGCGTCGGGGTTCGTATCGGCGCTGGCGGCGAGCGTCATCGCCGATTTCGTCTTGGTTTCTGGCGGCGCGGCGATCGTAATCGGCGGCAACGCCGGCGGCGGCGCTTTCGCACACGCCGCCGCGGCCACCATCACCACCGACGCGCACACGAAAAGGTGTCTGGAGGAGTGAGGAGTCATAGCAGTGCTCGGTGTCAGCTCTTTCCGGAGCGACCCTGGGCCTTCAGCTTCTTGAGTTGATCTTCATAGGCTCTCGCGAACTCGTCGCCGAACAATTCACGAAAGCTGGTGTCTGCGTCGCGGACCATATCATGAATCCAATCGCGATACAGGTCCCAGTAGCGCAGACGCGCCGGGATACTGACGAGCGCGCCCTTCTTGACCGTGCGATCGAATTGCTCCTGCAGATGATCGGGATCGAACTCGGACAGCATGGCTTCGAACGCGACGCGGACGCCCACGAGCATCGCGATCTGGTGATTCCGCATGTCCTCGAACGCGTCCTCGAAGGCTTCAACCGGACCCAGATAGGCGGCGTTGGGCCGTCTCACGAACAGGCGCTGCAACGCGTCTTCGACGTCGGCGGAGAACTTGAGCGGGTTGTTGTCGGTCCGCTTGAAGGTGGTCATGCCGAGGCCGAACTGGTCCTTGGTCTGCTGCCTCGCCTTCAACACGTCCATCACGCCGGAGACGATGATCCGGAAGATCTGGCCGAGGTCGCGGGCAATCTCCGGCGTCAACGATCCTTCGTTGATGCCAGCCGCCTCCAACAACGCCGACAGACTGCTGCTCTCCTGAGGCCGTGCCTGGGGCGCCGGTCGTGGCTCGGGTTTCGTCGGAGACCGCGACGCAGCCGGTTGAGGACTGGGCGCGGCCGGCATAATCATCGAGCTGGAATCCTGCCAGTTGGACGGAATCAGTTCCGGCGTCTCGACCGGCTCGACATCCGGCGGCGTGTAGTGCGCCCACAGCGGCGAGCCGCCGCTCAGCTCCGATCCAGATGGAGCCTTCGGCGCGACCCGGTCGGCCTCCAGACCGAGTCCCTGAAGCGGGTCGGAAGGCAGAAACGGATCGGAGACCGGCTCGCCAAACGATTCGAACGGATCGTTGTGCCGACTGGGATCGTTGTGCCGACTGGACTTCTCTACTGGGTCGCTGTCGTCGACGTGGACCACGATCTCGTACGGGTCGATGACGATGCGATCGCCGGACTTGATCGGGTAGGATTTTCCGCGAACGATGCGCTCGGTGGTGGAGTTGAGGAACACACCGTTGGTGCTGGTGTCTTCGATCTGAAACTCCCCATCCATGAAGCGAATGATGGCGTGCCGCCCGGAGACATAGGGCTCAGAGAGCACCCACGTGTTGTCAGGCAGACGGCCGATCGTGCCTCCGTCGATGCCGAACACCTTGCGACGTGCGTGCCCCAGCGCATCCGACTGCGGCCCCGTCACTTCGAGCGTGAGATTCATGAGGGGCGGTGTCTCGCCTTCTTCCCTATTGCGTCTTCTCGTGCGCCGCGGCGGCTGTCTGCGATGCGGCCGCGCCTCCTGTCTTGTACAACGTGATGAAGCGCGGTGCAAACACCTGCGTACTTGGTTCAAAGGTGACGTCGATCTGCTTGCACTGGTCGATCTCGGCGAGCGCCTGTGTGCGAAGCTCCTGACGACGTTCGCCCGATCGGACGTAGAGCGCGTAGAGCGATGCCGCGCGGAACAGATGGGCCTGCAGCTGCAGCGAAGGACTGGCGGCGGCATCGACGCCGCTCGACGGATCGAGGGCGGTCAGCGACTTCTGATACTCGCCGGCGAGGAACATGCGCGCGCCCTCTTCTAAGCTGGCGGAGACGCCGCGGTCGCGCAGCGACAACGGGCCGAACGCCTGGATGATCCGATTGAGCGCGGTTTGGGCGTCGATGAGCTGCGTCTTGACGCTGTCGATGCCGGGCACGTCTTCCGCTTTCCGCGCCCGTTCGAATCGCTGGCGCTGTGCTTCGATCTGCTTGCGGAGCGCATCGCGCTGCGTCCCGATTTCCGGCGTGATTCTGTCAGGCGTCTGTGCGGCGCGGCTCTCGAGCGTGGTCATCAGCGCCGAGATCGACGCGAACGCTTCATCGGCCGCCCGCACCGACACGCTGAGACGCTGATCGAGATCGCTGCGCTGCGCTTTCTTCAACAGGTCGAGCACCTGGTTGAACGAAAGGTTCGCGGCCTGCACCGCTCTCATCGCTTCGTTGAGCGTGGCGACGTTCTGTTTTTGCTGCCCGAGGGCCAACTTATCGTGCGCCTGTGTGAGCTGATCGCGACCAGACTTGCGTGTCGCATTCAACGGCTCGGTCAGCGTCACCTTGATGCCTTCGATCGACTTGTCGAGCAGCTCGGCACCTGAGATCGCATCAGCGACCTCTCGGACTCGCTGCGTGAACGTCGATGAGCCTTCGATGGCTCCGTTGAAGGCTTCTTCGAGCGGCCGCAAGACGGCGAGGGCGCGCTCGCTCGCCACTTTGACATCGTTGAAGTCGGTGGCCAGACGCGAGCGCTGCGCCACGCCGAACTTGTTGTATGCGGTTTCGAGCTCGCGGCGGGCAGTCTCGTACTGCTGCGCGAATGACCCCGCCCAGAGATCCTTATGGGTGTCTTTGAGATCGCCGACGCGTTTGGCGATCGCGGACGCGGCCTCATAGGCTTGCCGGCTGGCATTGGTCTGCGCGTCGAACTCGGTGCGCTGCAGCACGCCTTTCGCCGCGCATTCCGAATACCCCTTCCGCATCGTCTCGCGGTATTCCGGCTTGGCGCTCAGTACCGCTTTCTGCTGCTCCGACTTCAGCCACTCGCTGACGGCAGGACCGCACTGCCCCTGCTTGTGCAGCGCCTCACCGAGGAAGAAGTGCGGGAGATACTCGCTGCCTTGGGCGCCGAACACGCTTGCAAACACGTTGGACTTGACCTTGCGAGGCGAGTCCACGTCGTCGGATTGCAAGGCCATCCGCATCTGACGCTCCACCTCGGGCCAGTTCTTCTCGCCTCTCGCCTGCAGACCCTTCTTGAACGCGTCGTCCTGCGCCGAGGCGATGGATGGATAGATCGCCACGCCGATCAGCGCCGCGAGCGCGATGCGAATGAGGCGCATTACTGATTGCCTCCTGCGGCCGGAGGTGCCGCGGGTGCTGGTGCAGCACCAGCGACTGGTGCCGGTGCGGCAGGCTCGGTGGAAGCCACCGATCCACCGAGGTACTGCTCAAAATACTGCTCGATCGACACGCTGTCGAAGCGCGCCATCGGCGCGACCGCAATCCCGCCGACGGCCACGTGCGCACTGATCGTTGCCGTCTTCGAATCCGGTCCGGTCACCGAGATCTGATACGTGCCCTCGGGCAGTGCGATCGACAAGGGCGTCGATGCCTGCGGCGGCACCGCCTGCTCGCGGCCGTTCTCGGCGCGAATCGCGGTGACCGTTCCCCATGGTGCCGCTTCGATGACTAACGTTCCAGTGGGCAGCGGGCCCCGAGTCACGAAGTACGCGATGGCGGCGATCGCAATCACCACGACACCGACAGCAATGCCGGCGACCATTCGCATCTTGCCTTGCGGGACGATCGACTGCAGCGAGCCGACGATGCCCTGCACAGCCGGGCCCACAGCAGACGTGATGCGTGTGAGGAGGTCTGGTCCGCCCGGCGCCTTCTGGACCGGCACTTTCTGCGCCGGCGTCTTCTGAACCGGAGTCTTCGGCTGAACCGGAGTCTTCGCCGCCGGCTTCGCGGTCTGGGTGGCCGGCGCCGGTGTGCGGCGGCTTGGTGCGATGATCGTCGGCTCGCCGACGGCCGACGGCGGATCCTGCACGCGGTTCGTTGACAGCGGCTCTTGTGGCCTGGTCTGCGGTGGCGTGACAGGACGCAGCACGGTGCGTTCGCCAACACCACCGTCAGGCGGTGCGCCTGAGAGGGGTCGCTCCGTCGGCACTGACGAAGGCAGGCCGCCGGCGAACGCATAGCCCTCACGCGTCACGGCCTGTGATTCGATCAGCCGCGGATCCAGTGCGCTCGGTTCGCTTGCGATGGTGACATCCAGATCGGCCGGCGTCGCGCCGTCGTGCAGACCGAGGGCGGTTTCGATTTCCAACTCGAGCTCGAGCGCGCCGGCGTGGCTCTCGTCGAGCGTGAGCGCCTGCTGGCACGCGTCGAGCGCCGCCTCGAGCTGCTGGTCCGCGACCAGCTGGCGCGCCTGCGCCAACGCGGCTTCGACCTGCGCCGCCCGTCTGCGTGCCAACGCTTCGCGATCGGTGCGCCGCGGATCGGGCGGCGGCGTCAGCTGCGCCACACCCACGGCATTGCCCGTGCGTCGTCTGGACGACCCAGTGCCTCGATTCATCCCGCCAGGCGGTGTGCCAGCCGGTGTGCCAGGCGGTGAGACGGGCGGTGTGATGTCCCGCCCCGTCGGTAGGGTTGCGCCGTTCCAGCTGTCGTCGGAGTTGAACTGTCGCCTCACCCTCGAGATCGCGGATCGCATCGCGTCGGTATCTGAAAAACGCTCGGCGATGTTTTTCTTCAGCGCCTGGTCGACGATCGCCGCAATCTCGTGAGTGACGTCAGGGATCACGCCCAGCAGCGGCTTCGGCTGGTCGTTCAGTATGCGATGCGTGATCGCCGGCAGCGTGTCGCCCGGGAACGGCTCGGTATACGAGAGCAGCTCGTAAAAGACGACGCCGATCGAGAACTGATCCGAACGATGGTCGACCGGCTCGCCAGTGATCTGCTCGGGCGCCATGTAGCCTGGCGTCCCAATCATCACCGACGTGTTCGACGCGATGCCCAGCATGCGGGCGATGCCGAAGTCGAGAATCTTCAAGCGCCCGGCGCGATCGATCATCAGGTTCGCCGGCTTGATATCGCGATGGATCACCGACATCTGATGCGCGTAGCCGGCGCCCGAACAGAGCTCATGCATCCACCGCAGCTTGTCGGCAATCGCCACTGGCACTTTCCGGCGAATGACGTTGGCCAACGTCTCGCCGGGCACGTACTCCATGACGATGTAGGGCTGCGACCCGTACTCGCCGAAGTCGTACACCGTGACGATGTTGGGATGGTTCAGCGCTGCCGACGCTCGCGCCTCGCGCGAAAAACGCTCACGCGCATCGGGAACATCGAGGTCACCGGCAAAGACTTTGACGGCGACCATGCGGCCGAGCACCGGATCGTGGGCGACGTACACCGTGCCCATGCCTCCGCGGCCGAGCCGTCGCTGAATCTCATAACGACCGAGTTGAGTGCCAGGCTCGAACACCGCATGCTCCCTGGGTACAGCTCTCCCACGTCGCAACCGAGTCGCAGGAATCTGGAGATTAGGGCTGTACTATAAGGCCAACGTGGCCCCTGTGGGCCCAGCAAAAGCCTCGCCCGATCACTCAAACGGGTAGTTGCCGCGCATCGAACAGATTTCCGAGGAAATCGTGAGAAATCGCCGAAGCGAGGATACCGAGAGGCAGACGAAGCCCCACGATTAGGCAGACTACTGAGAGGTCGGTCGCCCCATTCCAAAGCGCCTTTCTGTATAGTCTCGTGCATGTCGTATCCCGTGTCCGTGAGCATTGAGCCGGCGATCACGAACCGCAATCGGCTGACCACGTTCTTCCGTCTGATCCTGGCTATCCCTCACATCATCCTGGTGGGCGGAGTGGGACTGGGCATTGCGACGTCACAGAACGACTCCATGAGCGGATCCTCGTTTGGCGAAGGAGGTCTGCTGGGGGCGGTCGCAGCGTTCCTCGCCATCATCAGCTGGTTCACGATCGTGATTGCCGGCACACACATCACCGGCATCCGCCAGTTCTGTGCGTTCTATCTGCGATGGCGGACGCGCGCAGGTGCGTATGTGATGCTCCTCGCGGACGCCTATCCTCCATTTGGCGACGCGCCTTATCCCACATCGGTCGCGATCGTCGATCCCGTTGGACCGCGCGATCGCCTGACCGTCGCCTTTCGGCTGTTTCTCGCGATTCCACATTTCATCGTGCTGTTCTTCATCTTCGTCGCGTGGGGCTTCACGACCATCCTGGCGTGGTTCGTGATCCTGTTCAGTGGCTCATATCCGGCCGGCATGTACGACTTCGCAGTCGGGTCGCTGCGGTGGCTGGTGCGGGTCGAGGCGTATCTACTTCTGCTGGTCGACGATTACCCGCCGTTCTCTCTCTCGTAGGAATTCAGGAATCAGGAGTCAGGAGTCAGGAATCAGGGCGTTCACGTTCCGTTCATGCTCGCGCGCGCTATAACAGTGCGAGGCCGTTTGTGCGCATTCTGGTGGTCGAAGACGAACGCACGTTGTCGGCGCGAATCGCAGAAGCGCTGATCGGGGGCGGGTATGTCGTGGACACGGCAGCGGATGGCGCACGGGCCGACTTTCTCGCGCGAACCGAACAGTACGACGCGATCGTGCTCGATTTGGGGCTGCCGGTCATCGACGGCGTGACGCTGCTGCGCGGATGGCGCGAGGCGGACATGCCGGTGCCGGTGCTGGTGCTGTCCGCGCGCGGCACGTGGTCGGAGAAGGTGCTGGGCATCGACAGTGGTGCCGACGACTACGTGACCAAGCCGTTTCAGATGGAGGAAGTGCTCGCGCGTGTCCGCGCGCTGATTCGCCGCGCGCACGGACGCCCGCAGCCGGAACTGCGCTGCGGCCGCCTGTCGCTCGATCCTCGATCGGCGCGCGTCACCGTGGACGGCACGCCCGTGTCGCTGACCAGTCACGAATTCCGTGTGCTGTCGTATCTGATGCACCAGAACGGGCGCGTGGTGTCGCGGACCGAGCTCACCGAGCACATCTACGCCCAGGACTTCGATCGCGACTCGAACACCGTCGAAGTGTTCATCGCGCGGCTGCGGCGCAAGCTCGGCTCATCGCTCATCGAAACCGTGCGCGGCCTCGGCTATCGCATTGCCTCCGAACCGTCGGTCCCAGCGCAATCGTGAAACGTCTGCTCTCTCTTCGCGCGCGCATCATCATCGGCACCCTGTTCTGGACCGTTGGCTTGTTCGCGGCGGTGAGCTTCGTGCTGATTCACGTCATGTTCTTAGCCCCGGAGATCATCCGGCAGATTCATCTCGCAGTCCGCCACTTGTTGCTGATCATCACGATCGCGATCGGCTGCATGATTGGGGGACTGTGGCAAATCCGAAAGGGACTGTCGGCCGTCGATCAGGTGCGCGCGCGTCTGCTGTCGGTGCATCGCGGCGAAGAGCGGCGCGTGACGGGCACCTACCCGACGGAGGTGCAGCCGCTCGTCGACGACCTCAACACGTTGCTCGACGATCGCGAGCGCATCGTGCAGCGAGCGATCGCGAAGGCGGGCGATCTGGCGCACGGCCTGAAGACGCCGCTGGCCGTGCTCTCGCAGGAAGCCGATCGCGCCGCACAGTCAGGGCATGCCGATGTCGCCGAATTAGTCGGCCACCAGGTGGATCGGATGCGCAAGCACATCGACTACCACCTGGCACAGGCGCGCGCCGCCGCGTCGGGCAGCGCTCCCGGCAGTCATTGTGCGATCAAGCCGGCCGCCGACGCGCTCGCACGCACGCTGCTGCGGCTGCACGCCGATCGGGGCATCACGATCGACCTGTGCGTTTCGCCGGAACACGCCGTGCGGTGTCAGCGGGAAGATGTCGACGAGATGCTGGGCAACCTGCTCGACAACGCCTGCAAGTGGACGCGCTCGCGCGTCGTGGTTTCGTCGAGCGTCAGTAACGGCCACACACTGATCATCGTGGACGATGATGGTCCGGGCCTTCCGCTGACGATGCGCGAGACCGTGCTACGACGAGGCGTTCGCGCCGACGAGGCCGTCCCGGGCAGCGGCTTGGGCCTGGCGATCGTGCGCGATCTCGTCGAGCTCTATGGCGGGTCGATCGAGTTGAGTGAATCCGCGACCGGCGGCGTCTCCGCGCGCCTGCGATTGCCCGCGCACGCGTGATCTATTTCTCGTCCTTCTTGCGCAAGTAGAACGACAGCTCGATGGTGACCAGGACGGCCACCGGTTTACCGTCTTTCTTTCCCGGCTCGAACCGCCACCCTTTGGCAGCCTTGATCGCCGATTCGTCCAACCCGTACACCTTGTCGAGCGATCGGGCGATGTCGACCTGACCCACGGTTCCGTCCTTTTGAACGACCACGTTCAACAACACCGAGCCCTGGATGCCCGCCGCCATCGCTTCTTTCGTGTACTGAGGCTTCTCCTCGTGAATGGGCTTCGGAAGCGTGACGCCTTGCCCCGGCTTGGAGACTTCCTGGCCCTGCGCACGCACAGCGATCACCGTGCCAGCCAGCCATACGCCGATAACGACAACCGATAGACGTGTGATTCGACCAGTCATCTTCCCTCCTCGAACGTTACTTGCGCGCGACGAGCCTCCAGAACTGCTCTTCGTTCAACAGCGTGATCCGCGTCCCTTTCTCACGCAGCCGCTTGATCTCCATTAGCTTCAGCCCGCCGTCGCGACCTGCGGCCTGAAGCGGGTTCGGCCGTCCACGAACAACGACCCTCGTCTGCGCCGATGGCCCTCCGTGCACGATCGCACCGGCGCGTCGCGCCGCCAGCGCGGCCTCTCGGCGACGTTTGGTGAGGATGCCGGTGAACGCCAGGTGGACGCCCTTCAAGCCGCGCAACACGCCCGCCTTCAGCCGAGCCGGCGGCGTACTCAGCGCGTCAATCAGCTCACTCGCGTTCTCGTACCGCTTTCGACGCTCGCCGATGCAGCGATGAATAATCTCCTTCAAGTGATCGCTGCACGCCAGGGCTCGGATCTCCGACGTTCGCACACGCGTTGACGCGTCACCCTTCATCAGCATCGCCAGCAGCTGCCCCACCTGATACACATCGTCGCGCGCCTGCCACTTCGGTGCGGCGCGATCGAGGAACTCGCTCGGTGCCGTGAGCGCATTCATGGTACGCGCCGTGATCCCGCGGCGATCGCTCTGCTGACGCACGATGCCGAAATCGCCCAGCTTCAGCCGGCGGTCGTCGCATACGAACACATTCATCGGCGTGAGATCGCGGTGCAGCATCTGACCGCGATGGAGCTTGCCGAGCACGTCGAGGATGCCGGCAATCTCGCGCCGCGCCGACGCCTCCGGCCACGGACGCGCCCGGCGCTTTAAAAACGCGCTGAGATCACCCTGACTCGCGTACTCGAGCGCGAGGCAGTAGGCGATCGAACGATCGCCCTCCAGTATCGGAAACGTGTCGAAGACGCGAATCGCACGCGGATGATCGTCGAGCAGCTGTCCGAAGTACGCCTCGCGAAGCCAGCCGTCGATGCGATGGCTGATCTTGATGCAGACGATCTCCGGAACGAGCGTCGATCGGCTCAACCGCCGCGCCAGATAGACCTGCCCGAATCCGCCTTCGCCGAGGAGACGCTCGATCTCGTAGCGGAGCTGCGTTTCAGGACTGGTGATGACCTGCCCGATGTGAAGCCAATGCTCGCGGCGCCGCACTGGCACACGCGGCGCGGTGGCCGTACGAGTGATCGCAGCGGAGATGCGTGTGGACATCGACCAGGCCTTGCCGTGGCGGGTGTGTCGGTAGCATAGCAGGCATAGACATCGATCGCGCTGACGTCAGGTAGAATCCCGCGCGTGCCGCGCAGAGTCACTCGACGCGAATTCATCGAGACAACGGTGGCGACGACGGCGTTGGCCGCCGGGCGCGTCGACGCTGCCGATCAACGTCGTCCGAATGTGCTGTTCATCCTGGCTGACGATCTCGGCTACGGCGACTTGAGCTGCTATGGGCGCCCGGACTATCAGACACCCGCGCTCGACAACCTCGCGCGACAGGGTGTGCGCTTCAGCAGCAATTACGCCGCCGCTCCAGTGTGCACACCTACGCGTTGCGCGTACATCACCGGACGATATCCACAGCGTCTTCCTGTCGGTCTGGCTGAGCCGCTGACCGCGAGTTCACCGCGCGATCTGGGACTGCCACCTGACCACCCGACGATCGCGTCGTTGCTGAAAGCCAACGGATACGAGACGTCGCTCGTGGGCAAGTGGCATCTGGGTTGGAAGCCGGAATTTGGTCCCAATCGACATGGCTTCGACGAGTTCTTCGGCGTGCTGAGCGGCGCGGTCGACTACTTCACGCATCGCGCACCAGACGCACCAGGCGGCGGCGCGGCGGCCGGCGGCGCCGCCGACTTGTGGCACGACCTCACGCCAATCGAGCGGGTCGGATACCTCACCGATCTGCTGTCGGACAAGGCGGTCGAGATTATCCTGCGTCGTCGCAGCAAGCCGTTCTTCCTCAGCGTGCAGTACACGGCACCGCATGCTCCCTGGGAGGGTCCTGAAGACGAAGCCATCGGGCACACCGATCATGGCGCCGGCCCGATGACCAACGGCGGCTCGCTCAAGATCTTCTCGACGATGATGAAGCGGATGGACATCGGGATCGGCCGCGTGCTCAAGGCGCTCGACCGCGCCAACATGACCCGAGACACGCTCGTGATCTTCACGAGCGATAACGGCGGCGAGCGCTATTCGTTCAACTGGCCGTTTTCGTTTGCGAAGGGCTATCTCAACGAAGGCGGACTGCGCGTGCCGGCCATCGCACGATGGCCAGGCGTGATTCCCGCCGGCCGAGTCACCGATCAAGCGGCAATCACGATGGATTGGACGGCGACGATCCTCGGCGTCACCGGCACAACGGCCGATCCGACGCTGCCGCTCGATGGCGAGGACCTGATGCCGATCTGCACCGGCCAACGCCAGCCGTACGATCGCTCACTCTATTGGCGCGTTATCGGTCTGAACGCTGCACGTGTCGGGAATTGGAAGTACCTGAAAGACGCGTCAGGTGAACATCTCTTCGATCTCGCCAACGATCCAGGTGAGAAGTCGGATCTCGCGTCGAAACAGCGCGAACGCTTCGCGACGATCCGTCGGCAGTATCAGGACTGGGTGGCGAAGATGCTGCCGCTCCCATCCTGATCGAAAACGAACGCGAGAGTCCTGGGGAACTCTCGCGATGATGTGGTCGGGATGACAGGATTCGAACCTGCGACCCCTTGACCCCCAGTCAAGTGCGCTACCAGGCTGCGCTACATCCCGTGCTTTTGGGAACGCTGAACCGGAACTCGGAACTCCTGAACTCTTGAACTACGCGCTCGCGCGCTTCCGTTTCACAGGTCGCACTGGCTTCCTCGCGCTCCCTCGCTTCGCGGACGCCGTCGCCTTCTGTCGTACTGACATCGCACGGCGCGTCGAGCCGCCGCTCGGCGGCTCGAGACGATAGTCGTCGACGACGACCACCGTGCCGGGCGCGCTCGACAACAGCTGCAGGATCGACTTCAACCCGTCGCGCACGTGCGCGATTCGCGTGCGTGCGTCGGAGGCCAGCGCGTCGAGCACTTCGGCGACATCCTGATCGGATGCGCCCGGCGGGGCCGCGGTTTCCTCCAAGCGACGCCGTGCTCCAGCGAGGGTCAGCCCCTCGCCGAAGACGAGCTGCTTGATCTTCAACACCTGATCGACGTCGGACTGCCGGTAGATGCGAGTACTCTCAGCCGACTTCTGAACACCGATCCCCGGGAATTCCTTCTCCCAGGAACGGAGCACATAGGGCTGCAGCTGCGCCATCTCGCAGACCTCAGCGGCCTTGTACCACCGTTGCGTCACGGTGTTGAGTATAGCAGCAGTAATTGGTTCACGGTGCAGGGGTTCAGGGGTTCAGTGGGTCTTGTTCGAGCGGTTCGCGCGTCTGTTCGACGGGTTGCCGCCTCGCTCGCGACGTCGTCGCGCCCGTACATGGATCCGGATCGGCGTCCCCTTGAAACCAAACTCCTCCCGCAACCGGTTCTCGAGATAACGCTGATAAGAGAAGTGAAATGTCGTGGCGACGTTGGTGAAGAACACGAAGGTAGGCGGGGCGACCGCCGTCTGCGCGGCGTAGAGAATCCGGACGTGCGTGCGCCCGGGACTGGCGGGCGGGTGCTCGGCCGAAATCCGTTCGACAAACGTATTCAGGTCGGATGTCTTCACGCGCTTGCGGCGCGACTCTCCGACCGCGTCGATCGCCTCGAGCAGCTTGGGGGTGCGTTCGCCCGTGGCCGCCGAAATGTGGAGCACGGTCGCATAGTCGAGGAACTTCAGACGGTCCCGCAGCTCCTCGTCGAACGTCTTCGAGAAGTCGGGCCCCCTGTCTTTCATGAGGTCCCACTTGTTCGCCGCGATGATGAGCCCGCGACCGGCCTTGTCGGCCTGGCCTGCAATGGCCGCATCCTGTTCGGTGACGCCTTCCACCGAATCGATCACGAGGACGACGATATCGGCGGCATCGATCGCGCGTTTCGAGAGCAGCACGCTGACACTCTCCATCTGGCCACCGCTCGCGACGCGACCCGGCCGCCTGATGCCAGCCGTATCGACAATGCGAAACGTCCGTCGATGCCACGTCATCAGCGCGTCGACCGCATCGCGCGTGGTGCCCGGCATCTCGCTGACGATCATGCGTTCTTCGCGAAGCAACCGATTGACCAGCGACGACTTCCCCGCATTGGGCCGGCCCACGATCGCAATCGCCAGTTCCGGCGGCGGCTTTTCGACATAGTGACTGCTCTTCGGTAAGCGTTCGACGATCGCATCGAGCAGATCGCCGACACCAGTGCCATGCTCGGCCGCGATCTCGAACACCGGATCGAACCCGAGCTCGTACAGGTCGAGCACGCCGTCACGCGCCCTGCGGTCGTCGGTCTTGTTCACGGCGAGCAGCGCGGGCTTGTCGGCATCGCGTACCACCTTCGTGATGTCGTGATCGCCAGGCACCAGGCCCTCGCGACCATCCACAACGAGCACAAGGAGATCCGCATCCTGGATCGCTCGACGGCCGCGCTCGAGCACGAGGGCATGCAACGGATCCTCACTCGCGCCAAACATGCCGCCGGTGTCGGTGAGATCGAAGTGAGACCCCTGCCATTCAACGGGATATGTGATGACGTCTCTCGTGGTGCCGGGAATCGCGGTCACGATTGAGCGCCGCGTGCCCGTGAGGCGGTTGAACAACGTCGACTTCCCCACGTTGGGACGGCCGACGAGGACGACGGAGGGGAGCGATCTTTGGGCCACTTGTCGCGATTGTTGACAGCCTAAGTGATTATTTTTATAGTAGTTACCGTGTTTGCAGCCGAGGTAACCCACGCATGATCAAGGTCGACATCGTCAACGAGGTCTCGAAAATCGCCGACATCACGAAGGTCAAGGCCGAGGTCGCCGTCGACGCGGTGTTCGACGCCATGCGGCTTTCGATGCAGCGCGGCGATCGCATCGAGTTGCGGGGGTTTGGCGTGTTCCAGGTGAAGCCGCGCAAGCGCGGCATCGGCCGGAACCCGCGGACCGGCAAGGAAGTGCGAATCCCGCCTGGGCGGACCATACGCTTCAAGCCAGGCAAAGACCTGCAGAATATCGGGTAACAGTCCGCCCGCATGGGCCATCCTTCTCCAAACGAACCTGAGATCCGCCTGCCCGCGGAGCCGTCCGACGTCGAACGGCCCTACGTGTTGCCGCCGTCGCCTCGGCCGGTGCCCGTCACCCGTCATGTCGTGCTGTTCATCGTGACCTTCATGACAACCACGCTGGTCGGCGCCGAGTTCTACGCCAGTTTCCTGACCGGCCTCGATGCGAACGCCACCTCGACGCTTCCCTCATGGCCGTGGCTGTTGCTGGGTGGACTCTGGTTCAGCGTCAGCGTACTCGCGATCCTGGGCATTCACGAGTTCGGTCACTATTTTGCCTGCAAGTATTACCGCGTCGATGCGTCGCTTCCCTACTTTCTTCCGATGCCGGTGCCGTTCTTGATGCCCGGCACGTTGGGAGCCGTCATCCGAATCCGACAGCCGATCGCGTCGAAACTGCAGTTCTTCGATATCGGCATCGCCGGTCCGATCGCGGGGTTCCTCGTCGTCATCCCCGTGCTCGTCTTGGGGATGAGTCTCTCGAACGTGGTGACGCTTCCGCCCGATTTCAACGGAACGAACTTCAACGAGCCGCTGCTGTTCCAGTTCGTCGAGAAGCTGTTCTTCCCCTCGGTCCACAACGGCCAGACGATCAACCTGCATCCGGCTGGCTGGGCCGCATGGTGGGGCCTTCTCGCCACCGCATTGAACCTATGTCCGGCTGGGCAGCTCGATGGCGGGCATGTGAGCTATGCGGTGTTCGGGCGCGCCTCATCGAAGATCACGATTGGGGTGGCGGCGTGCTTGATCGGTCTCACTGCCTACTCGCTTCTGGTCTTGCACACGCCGTCATATCTGCTCTGGACGGTGCTCCTCCTCATCATGCTGTTCGTGATGGGACCGCATCACCCGCGCACGCTCGATGAGGAACAACCGCTGGATCACACGCGTCTGTGGCTGGCGGCCTTCGCCGCGATCATGCTGATCGTGTCCTTCACGCCGATTCCGATCTCACTCCTGACTACAGGACGCTGAGCGGATCGACGTCGACCGTCACTCGCCTTCGGATTTCACGCATGTCGGCGAGTACCGTCTTCAGCGCTTGCCTCATGTCTGAGCGTCGTGTGCCCTTGAGGAAGAACTGCACGCGGTGTTCGCCGCGCAGCTTCACGAGCGGAGCGGGCGCGGGCCCGAGGATGAGAAAGCCGGCAGCAGCACTCAGCGGCTCCAGCCTGCGCACGAGATCCACCGCCGTCTGCATGGCATCGTCGAAGGAACGACCGCGGACGACGGCATTCACGAGCGCCACGAGCGGTGGATACCGCATGGTGCGACGAAACGCGATCTCCTTCTCGAAGAACGCGGCGTAGTCCTGCCGGCAGGCGAGCTGAATGCTGTAGTGATTCGGATAGAGCGTCTGCACGATGGCTTCGCCTGTGCGCTCACCGCGTCCGGCGCGGCCTGCAACCTGGGTCAGCAGCTGGAATGTGCGTTCCGCCGCTCTGAAGTCGGCGAGTCCCAATCCCACATCGGCGGAGATGACGCCGACGAGCGTCACCCGTGGAAAGTCGTGCCCCTTCGCAATCATCTGCGTGCCGACGAGCACGTCGAGCTCTCCTGATGCGAAGCGCGAGAGCAGTGACGTGAGCGCGCCCTTGCGGCGCACCGAATCGCGATCGACGCGTCCGATGCGCGCGTCGGGAAACTGGTCGCGCAGATGCATCTCCACTCTCTCGGTGCCGAATCCCGCCTGTTCGAGATACGGAGCCGCACACTTCCGGCACTGCTTCGGCACCATCATCGAGTAGTTGCAGTAGTGGCAGCGCGCGCGCCACCCGTTGCGGGCCGAGTGCACGGTCAACGAAATCGTGCAATTCGGACATTCGAACGTGTCGCCGCACTGACGGCAGAAGACCGCCGTGGCATAGCCTCGCCGATTGAGCAGCACGAGCACCTGTTCGCGGCGCGTGAGTCGATCCGCAATCGCCGTCGTCAGGTCGCGGCTGATGACGACATCGGGCCCCTGCTCGGCGTACTCCTCGCGCATGTTGACGATGCGAACCGACGCGAGCGGACGGTCGAGCACGCGGCGCGAGAGTGTGGCCAACGCGTACTTCCCGCTCTGCGCGTTTTGATAGGTCTCCATCGACGGCGTGGCCGAGCCCAGGACGACGATCGCCTGCGCTCCCTGGGCGCGGACGATGGCGACATCGCGGCCGTGATAGCGCGGCGCCTCTTCCTGTTTGTACGAGGTGTCGTGCTCTTCGTCGACGACAATCAGACCGAGTCGCGACAGCGGCACAAAGACCGCCGATCGAGTGCCGACCACGACATCGACGTCGCCGCGACGGATGCGATGCCATTGATCGTGGCGCTCGCCGTCCGACAGCGCACTGTGCTGAATGGCAACCCGATCGCCGAACACGGATCTAAAGAGCGCCGCGACCGACGGCGTCAACGCGATCTCGGGCACCATGAGCAGCGTCTGACGTCCGCGCTGCCGCACCCGATCGGCCAGGCGTGCGTAAATCTCCGTCTTGCCGCTGCCGGTCACACCATGCAGCAGCGCGACGCGAAACTCGCCGCCATCGACGAGCGCACTGAGCTGTGCGAACGCCTCGGTTTGCTCGGCTGTCAGTTGGCGTCCGGCATCGGAAGGCGAGACACTCACCGCCGCGCCCTCGAACGGATCGCGTTCGTCGGCCTCGGAGGTCATCGCGACCAAGCCCCTCGCCGCCAGCCTGCCGATCACGTCGGCAGTGATGCCGCGCTCGCGAAGCTCTGAGAACGGTATCGGCGCCGTTGCCGAGCCGAGCGCTTCGAGGGCGATCGTCTGCTTGGCCGAGAGCCCCTCCCCTCCCACTCTCGACACTTCGATACCGTGCGCCGTCAACGCGGCCATGCGGCGCGTCTTGAAAGACGACGCCCTTCGCTGCGCACCGGGAGGCATCGCCGCTGCGATCGCGTCGCCGATTCCCGCGAGGTAGTACTCGGACACCCACCGACAAAGGTCGACGACTGCAGGCGGCAGGAATGGATCGGCATCGAGCACCTCGCCGATGTCGCGAATACCGTCGACCGGCGCGTCACCGTTGAGGGCGTGCTCGACGACGCATCCGGTGACCGTCCGCGATCCGATCGGCACGCGCACGCGCGCGCCGATCGCCGGCAGCGCGAGAGGCTCAGGAACGCGATACGTCAGCAGATCGAGGTACGGAACAGGAACCGCGACCGAAACCAGATTCAAGACGATTGCAGAATAGCCCGAACGCGTTTCATATCTTCCCAAACATCGCGCTTCGATGCCGGATTCCGCAGCAGGTATGCCGGATGGTAGGTCGGCATGAGGATGGCGTTGCGATATTTGTATTCCCGGCCGCGGATGCGCGTGATCGGATCGGTCGTGCGCAAGAGTGACTGCGCGGCGAACTTGCCCAGCGCGACGATGACCTTCGGCTTGATGGCGTCGATCTGTTGGAAAAGAAACGGCTCGCAGCGATCGACTTCGTCGGGCTCTGGATTGCGGTTGCCGGGCGGCCGGCACTTGATGACGTTGGCGATGTAAACGTCCTCGCGCTTCATCCCGATTGCTTCGATGATCTTCGTGAGGAGCTGGCCAGCCCGGCCGACGAACGGCTCGCCCTGGATGTCTTCGTCGGCACCCGGCGCTTCGCCGACGAACATCAGATCGGCGTTGGGGTTGCCGACGCCGAACACCACCTGCTTGCGGCCGAGCGTATGGAGCTTGCAGCGAGTGCAGGCGGGGCCGATCTCGATGCGCAGCGCCTGCAGAGCGTCAGCCGCGTTCGTGAAGACCGCAACAGACTGAACGGGTTGAGAGAGTTCGATGCGTTCCGGTTCCGGTTCCGATTCGATGGCGGCCTGTGCAGTTGCCCGCGCGCGCCATTCGGGCTCTAACCGCACGCCGTCGACGCCGAGCTCGCCGAAGAACTCGAGGTGCGCCTGGATCTGATCGCGAGTCACGGCTGGCGAGGCTCCGCCGGATACCATTGAGGCTCCGCCTCGCCAGCGGCAGTATCTTCTGCCCGCGCTTCGCGCGGGCGAGACGTCTTGAAAGGCACGGCCAAGACCTTTCTCATTCTTGCACTACTCAGCCTTTCAAGACGTCTAGCGAGAGGCGGCTGCGCCCGCGCGCGCGCGCAGCACGTGCTCGATCCGATCGAGAATCGCGCCGGCGACGCGGTCCTTGCTCTGCAGCGGCACCGGCTGCTCGCCATCCGCAGTGATGATCGTCACCGCATTGTTCGCGCCGTCGAAGCCGCGATCGGATTTCGAGACGTCGTTGGCGACGATCATGTCGATCTTCTTTCGCGCCCGCTTCTCGCGCGCGTTGGCCAGCACGTCTTCGGTCTCAGCAGCGAAGCCAACGAGCAGCGGACGGCCCGACCCCAGACCTGCTCGCATCGAGCCCAGGTCGGCGAGAATGTCCTTCGTGCGTCGCAGCGTCAGCGTCATCGGCGCATCGGTCTTCGCGATCTTGTCGGGCGCGACTGCTGTCGGCGTGTAGTCCGCGACCGCTGCCGCCATGATGACGACGTCGGCGTTCGAGGCCACGCGCATCACCGCCTCGTGCATCTCGGCGGCGCTGCGCACGCGAACGACACTCTCGACCGCCGGCGGATCGAGGCGAGTGGGTCCGGCGACCACCGTGACGGCCGCGCCTCGTCTGTGCGCTTCCGCGGCGATGGCAAATCCCATCCGCCCGCTCGATCGGTTTCCAACATACCGCACGGGATCGATGTCTTCGTATGTCGGCCCTGCTGTGACGACGATGCGCGTGCCTGTGAGCACGGAGTCAACAGGCGTGAGCACGCGCTCGGCCGCGTCCACAATCTCCGCCGGTTCGGCCAGACGTCCCTTGCCGATCCAGCCGCACGCGAGATAGCCCTCGCCCGGCTCGACAAAGCGCACGCCACGCGCCGACAACGTATCGAGATTTCGCCGCACCGCCTCGTGCGCCAGCATGTTCGTGTTCATCGCCGGCGCAATCAACACCGGGGCTTTGGTGGCGAGATAGAGCGACGACAGAAAATCGTCGGCGATGCCGTTGGCAAACTTGCCGATGACGTTGGCGGTGCACGGAGCCACCAGCAGCAGCGCGATGCCGTCGGCGATGGCGATGTGCTCGATGTCGGCGTTCATGCCCGGGCGCCACTGCGACGTGATCACCGGGCGGCGCGTGATCGCTTCGAAGGTGAGCGGACCAACGAAGCGAGTCGCGGCTCGCGTCATCACCGCGACGACGTCGTGTCCGCGCTTCTGCAGGCCGCGGCACACCTCGACGGCCTTATACGCGCCGACTCCGCCGGTAATCCCGAGGGCAATCAAAGCCATATCGTTGCCCAGTGTTCGGCGGGTCTAAAGAGCAAGACCCGCCCTACACTACTCGCTTACCTGCTTTTCGTCAGAGATCTTCTCGACCTTGCGGCGGAGGACCTCGCGCTGCGCGATCGTGACCTTCTTGGTGCCTTCCTCACGCGGCACCGCACCCGCGAGCAGCTGACGCGCGCGAGCGCTGGCCACGACAACGAACTCGAACCGATTCTCTTTCGGACTCGCCTTCATGCAAACGTCCTGATGATACTTTCCGCCTCATCGCGCATCGGTGTCACCCGCACGCGTTCGGCCATGATGATGGCTCGAAGCCGGTCGACCGCCGGCTCCACTTCGTCGTTCACAACTACATAGTCGTACCGCGCGTATTCGTTTACCTCGCGCCGTGCCACGTCCAGGCGCCGCTGAATCTGTTCCTCGCTGTCCTTGCTGCGGCCCCGCAGCCGCCGCTCGAGGATGGCTGCCGAGGGCGGGAGAACGAAGATGCTGATCGTTTCGATGCCCAGGCCCCTGACCTGACGCGCCCCTTGCACGTCGATCACCAGCACCACATCGTCGCCGCCCGCCAGCGCGGCTTCGGTGTCGGCGGCGGCGGTGCCGTAATAGCTGCCGAAGACGTCGGCCCACTCGAGGAACGCTCCGTCCCGAATCATCGATTCGAAGCGATCCTTGCTGATGAAATTATAGTCGACCCCATCTGTCTCGCCGACCCGGGCGGCGCGCGATGTATACGAGCGCGACATGCGCAAATGGGGCACACATTGCACGGCGCGCTCGACCAGCGTCGTCTTGCCGGTGCCGGACGGGGCCGAGACGATGAACAACCGTCCGCGTCGAGCCCCCTCGACTCGCGTCGCTCGCTCGCGACCAGCGTCACTCGACATTCTGGACCTGCTCGCGCATTCGCTCGAGCTCCGCCTTGGCGTTGATGATGAGCTCTGACACGCCGAGACCGTCGGCTTTCGAACCGATCGTGTTGATCTCGCGATTCATCTCCTGCAGCAGGAAGTCCAGCTTGCGGCCGCACGGCTCGGCCCCTTCGACGAGCACCATCCAGTGCGCGAGGTGGGCCCGGAACCGCGTGACCTCTTCGGCGATATCCGAGCGGCCCGCCGCCCGGACGATCTCCTGGGCGATCATGGCCTGATCTATTGGCAGCTCGAGGCGTAAATCTTCGATCCGCTCGGTCAACCGTGCTTCGAGCGCAACCCGCCCTTCATCCGCCGCGAGACGAAGCCGTTCGATCAGCTCTGCCAGCATCTGCCGACGCGCGTCCAGATCGGCGTGCAGGTGGCCACCCTCTCGCACGCGCATGGCATCCAGCTCGCCCAGTGCCTGCTCGACCGCCGCGATGATGCTAGCCCCAAGCCGACCGTCCGCCGCCGGGTCGGATTCGGTCGGCCGTTCACGTACGGTGACCGCCTGCGGCAGTCTCAACAGATCGCCGGGCGTCAACAGGCCCGACACGAGCCCGCGCGCGCGCGCCTGTTCGATGGCAGCGGCCAGCGCGGCAGCGAAGTCCTGATTGAGCTCCACGGTGGGCGTTGCCGCATTGCGCACCTGCACCGAGATGCCCAGCTCCACGCGTCCGCGAGCCAGCCATTTCTGCAGCAGCGCGCGCACGCGCGCTTCGACGTCGCCGATCGCTTGCGGGATGCGGAGCTGCAGATCGAGAAAGCGATGGTTCACCGCGCGGACGGTCACCGCGATCGTCGCACGTTCGTCTTCGTGCGTGAGCGAGGCGAAGCCGGTCATCGACTTAATCATCTGATTCCAATTCCCAATTCCCAACTACCAATTCCCAAGAGTCCCGTTGTGGCAAAACCACACCTCTTTGGGAGTTGGGAGTTGGCGTTTGGGAGTTGTGCGCTCACATCTCGATCTCCGACGGCTCTTCTTCCAGCTGCAGCTCGTAGAGTCTCGCATAGGCACCGCCGCGCGCCAGCAGCTCGTCGTGAGTACCCGTTTCGACGATGCGGCCGCGTTCGAGCACGACGATCACATCCGCCCGGCGAACGGTCGAGAGCCGGTGCGCGATGACGAACGACGTGCGATTCTGCAGCAGGTTCGAGAGCGCGTCCTGCACGAGTGCCTCCGACTCGGCGTCGAGCGACGAGGTGGCCTCGTCCAGGATCAGGATCGGCGAATCGCGAAGAATCGCCCGCGCGATCGCGAGCCGCTGTCGCTGCCCGCCCGACAGTCGCTGCCCGCGTTCACCGATCACCGTGTCGTAGCCCTGATCGAGACGCCGGATGAAATCGTCGGCATGTGCGGCCCGCGCCGCGGCTTCGATCTCGGCACGCGTGGCATCCGGACGTCCGAACGAGATGTTGACGGCCACGGAATCGTCGAACAGCACCGTCTCTTGCGTGACGATGCCGATCTGCGACCGCAGCGAGGCCAGCGCGATCTGCCGCACGTCGCGTCCGTCGACGAAGATCGCGCCGCCGGTCACATCGTAGAAGCGCGGGATGAGGTTGACCAGCGTCGTCTTGCCGGCGCCGCTGCGGCCAACAATCGCAAGCGTCTGACCGGCACGGACGGTGAAGGCGACTCCCCGAAGTGTCGCGTGATCGGCGTCGCCGTACGTGAACTCGACATCGCGAAACTCGATCGTGGTCTCGAACCGAGGCAGCGCCGCGGCGTTCGCCGCCTCCACCACCTCGCTATGTGTATCGAGAATCTCGAACACCCGCTCGGCTGCCGACGCTGCCTGATTCAGATCGGCATTCACGCGACTCAGCTTCTTCGCCGGCCCATACATCGAGAACAGCACCGTGATGAACGTGACGAACCCGCCAGTGGTGAGCCGGTGCGCGCTGATCTCCTGGCTGCCGTACCACAAGGCGATCACGAAGGCGCCGCCGCCCAGAAATTCCATCATCGGCGGCAGCACCGACAGCGCGCTGGTCACGCGCATGCTGGTGCGGTAGAACCGTTGCGAGGCCTTGGCAAACTTGTCGGCTTCGCGCGCCTCGGCGCCGAACGCCTTCACGATGCGATGTCCGGTGAACGCTTCCGCGCTCACATGCGACATCTGCTCCAGCGCTTCCTGACTGCGCCGCGTGGTCCGACGCACACGCTGACCGAGCGCCGCGAGCGGATACAGGATCAGCGGCGCGACCGTGCCGCACACGATCGCCAGCCGCGGCGCGTTCCAGAAGAGCACGACCGCCAACCCGACGAGCGACAGCGATTCACGCGCGAGGTCGCCGATCGTCTCGGACACGGCCCGTTGCAGCTGACCCACATCGTTGGTGATGCGCGACATCAGCCGGCCAGTCGTCTGCAGCGAGAAGAACGCCGCCGACTGGCCGAGGATATGTCTGAACAGGACGTTGCGAAGATCGCGGACGACGCGCTGGCCGACGTCGGTCATGACGTACGACGACAGGTACGACCCGAGGCCTTTGAGGAAGAACATGGCCAGGATGGCCACGATCGTCGGCAGCAAGCGCTCCTGATTCGGCAGCGCCTCGTCGAGGATCGGCTTGATGTACGCCATCGTTCCGGCGGTGCCGGCGCCGTACAGCAGCATCGCGAGCAGGGCGACCAGGAGCCGACCCCGGTGTGGCCGGGCGTACTCAAGGAGCCTGCGAAACGGCGTCACATCGTCATCCTACGCGAATCACCAGCGAGGCGGAGCCTCGGTCTGGCGCGGTTGGCCGCCGAATCCGTGGGGGTGCGCCGAATGCCACCTCCACGCGTCGGCAACGATGGTGTCGATGTCCGGACGGGTCGGCTTCCAACCGAAGTCCGATCGGATTCGCTCAGCGGACGCGTACAAGACCGCGGGATCTCCGGGACGCCGCGGCGCAATGCGGCGTTTCACCTCGTGTCCGGTGACGCGCTCGACAGCGGCAATCACTTCCTTCACTGATGTCGGATGTTCTGTGCCGACGTTGTACGTGCCCGATGCGCCGCCGCGCGCGAGCCACGCCAGGGCTTTCAGATGCGCGTCGGCGAGGTCGACGACGTGAATGTAGTCGCGCAGACAGGTTCCGTCCGGCGTCGGGTAGTCCTCGCCGAAGATGTCCAGCGTCTGACCGCTGCGGACGGCCTCGAGCGCGCGAGGGATCACGTGGATTTCCGGCAAATGATCCTCGCCCAGCTCACCGTCGGGATCGGCGCCGGCGGCATTGAAATACCGCAGCCGGATCGAGCGAATGCCGTAGGCCTTCTCGAAGTGAGGCAGCGCGTGCTCGACGGCAAGCTTGGTTTGACCGTAGGCATTGATCGGCGCCGTCGGGTGCGTTTCGCGAAGCGGCGTCTCGACCGGTTCGCCGTAGGTCGCGCACGTGGATGAGAAGACGAACTGCGTGCACCTCTCGGCCGCCATCGCTTCGAGCGTGCCCAGGGTGCCGAGGACGTTGTTGCGGTAGTAGCCGACCGGATCACGCACCGACTCGGGAACCGACAGCCAGGCCGCGAAATGCATCACCGCCGCGGCCTGTGACTCGCGCAGCGCTCGCCGGACCGACTCCACGTCGCCGATGTCGCCTTCGATGAGCGGCGCCCCAAGCGCCGCTTCGCGATGACCGGCCGACAGGTTGTCGTAGATCACCACCCGATGTCCGGCTGCGAAAAGTGCTTTGACGGCGTGACTGCCGATGTAACCGGCCCCGCCAGTAACGAGAACCGCGCCCGGGTCAGTCACGGCCAATCGAGTAGTAGGTGAACCCGCACTGTTTCATCTCGTCGGTCGTGAAGATGTTGCGGCCGTCGAAGATCACGGGCGACCGCATCAGCGCTCGCATGCGATTCAGATCGGGGCGGCGGAACTCGTTCCATTCGGTCACGATCGCCAGGCAGTCCGCTCCCTTGAGGGCCTCGTAGTTGCTCGCGGCATAGGTGATTTTGCTGCCGAAAATGCCGCGCGCCATCTTGACGGCTTCGGGATCGTAGGCCTGCACGGTGACGCCCGCACCGATCAGCGCCTCGATCAGCGGAATCGAGGGCGCCTCTCTCATGTCATCGGTGCGCGGCTTGAACGCCAGCCCCCATATCGCGACGGTCTTCCCTTTCAGCGTTCCAAAGTGCTTCTTGATCTTGGTGAAGAGCCGCGTCTTCTGCGCCTTGTTCACCGTCTCGACCGCCTCGAGAATCTTGAACTGATAGCTCTTCTCGGACGCGAAGCGAATCATCGCCTGCACATCCTTGGGGAAGCAGCTCCCGCCGTAGCCGACCCCAGGAAACAGGAACGCGGTGCCGATGCGGCGATCCGCGCCGATCGCCCGGCGCACGTGATCGACGTCGGCACCGACCACTTCGCAGACATTGGCGATCTCGTTCATGAACGAGATGCGAGAGGCCAGCATCGCGTTGGCCGCGTACTTCGAGAGCTCGGCGCTCGCGCAGTCCATCACCATGATCGGCGCGCCGGTGCGTGTGAACGGCGAATACAGCTCGAGCATGATCTCCTGGGCGCGGGCGTCTTCGGCGCCAATGACGACGCGATCGGGCTTCATGAAGTCATCGATGGCGGCACCCTGCTTCAAGAACTCGGGATTGCTGACCACGCTGAAGGGGTGCGTCGTGCCGCGGCGGATCACTTCTCGCACGCGCTCGCTCGTGCCGACCGGCACCGTGCTCTTGTCGACGATCACTTTGTAGCCGTCCATCGCCTTGGCGATGTCGCTCGCGACGCCGAGTACGTGTCTGAGGTCGGCGGATCCGTCCTCGCCCTGCGGCGTCCCAACAGCGATGAAGATGATCGTGGAATCGCGCACGGCTTTCGGCAGCATCGTGGTGAACGTGAGACGGCCCTCTTGCCGGTTGCGGCGGACCAGCTCCTCGAGTCCCGGCTCATAGATCGGCATCTTGCCGCGCTTCAAGGTTCGAACCTTGGCCTCGTCCTTGTCGACGCACACGACGTCATTGCCCGATTCGGCGAAGCACGCACCAGCCACCAATCCGACGTAGCCGGTCCCCACGACCGCAACTTTCATCGACCCTCCACGACACGCGCCGCTCTCGCACGCGCAAAAACGGCAGAGGCTATCATACCGGCAGAGTCTCTCTTGGCGCGCGCCGCTCGCGCGCGCCGAGGACCCCTATGCGCATCGTCGTCGACTATCGTCCTGCCCTGCGCGCGCGCACGGGCGTCGGCGAGTACATCCGCCAGCTCGTGGCGGCGTACACGGCGGCGCATCGCGATGACGTGGCCGTGTTCACGAGCTCGTGGAAGGATCGGCCATCGGCGACGACCGCGGCCGAGCTCCGCGTGCGCGTGATCGATCGCCGGGTGCCGGTGACGCTGCTCAATCTGCTCTGGCATCGTCTTGAATGGCCGCCGATCGAATCGCTCGCCTCCGACGCCGACGTCGTGCACGCGGCGCACCCGCTGCTCATTCCGACGCGCCACGCCGCGCAGGTGGTGACGATTCACGATCTGTTCTTCCTCGACCACCCTGAACGCACGCACGCTGAGATCAAACGCGACTACGCGGCGCTCGTCGCTCGGCATGCACGCCGCGCCGATGCCGTGATCACATCGTCGCGTCACACCAGAAACCTGATCCACGAGCGGCTCGGCGTCGAGCTCGATCGCATCTACTGCTGTCCACCTGGTGCGCCGACATGGACGAGGCTCGGTAGCGCGCCAAACGTGCCGCACGACGGATACATCCTGTTCGTCGGCACGCTGGAGCCGCGAAAGAATGTCGGCTTCCTGCTCGATGCCTTCGAGCGCCTGATCGCCCGCGGCCCCCGACCGAATGGCTCGACACCGCGGCTTCGCATCGCCGGAGGGGCGTCGATTGATGCGCGCGACTGGATCGACCGGATGTCGCGGTCACCGCTCGCATCGCACGTCGACTACTTGGGGTACATCCAGCACGAGGACCGCGAACGATTGTTTGCGGGCGCCCGCGCCCTGGTGCTCCCGTCGCTCGACGAAGGGTTTGGCCTGCCGGTGCTCGAAGCGATGTCGGCAGGCGTTCCAGTGATCGCCTCGAATCGCGGTTCGTTGCCGGAGATCGTCGGCGATGGCGGCACGGTGCTGGAGCCGAACGATCGCGAGGCGTGGGTCGCCGCAATCGAACGCCTGATCGACGACGACCGCTGGGCGGCCCAGCAGGGGTGCGCAGGTCTCGAGCGAGCCAAGGCGTTCACGTGGCCGGCCACCGTTGCGCGATTGCGCGAGGCTTATGTCGACGCCGTCGCTCGACGAGGCGCGCGCTGATCGCATGCGCATCGCGATCGACGCCCGCGAGATCCTCGACCGGCCTACAGGCGTCGGTCGCTATCTGCTCGAGATCCTGAGGGCATGGGGCGAGCTGCCCGAGGCGGCTGAGCACGAGTTCGTGCTGTGTGCGCCGCAGGAGCCGCCATCGTCGGCAACGAGGCTGCGTGTCAGCACAGTCACCTCGTCTGGGAGAGGCACATTGTGGGAGCAGGTCACGCTGCCACGATTGGCGCAGCGCGCCGGGGCCGACGTGCTCTTCGCGCCGGCCTACACATCGCCGCTGCGATGTCCCATTCCCGTCGTGTTGACGATCCACGACGTGTCGTTTGCGGCGCATCCTGAGTGGTTCTCGTGGCGGGAGGGCTTAAGGCGCCGGACGCTCGCGCGCTTCAGCGCCAGGCGGGCCGCGCGAGTAATCGCCGATTCGGAATTCTCGAAACGCGAGATCGCCACGCACTTGGGTGTCGATCGATCGCGCATCGAGGTGATCCACCTCGGAGCGCCGGCGCCGCCGCCGGCGGCGCCGCGCCAGCCGCTCGTGCTCTACGTGGGATCGATCTTCAACCGGCGGCATCTGCCGGCGCTCGTCGCCGGCTTCGCGCAGCTGGCAGCGACGCACCAGACGGCCCGCCTCGAGATCGTCGGCGATAACCGCACGCATCCGGCGCTCGACATCGACGCCGCGATCGCGAGCAGCGGCGCCGCCGATCGCATCAGGATTCGTCCGTACGTATCGGACGCCGATCTGTCGTCCCTGTACGCGCGTGCATCGGCGTTCGCGTTCCTCTCGGAGTACGAAGGGTTCGGCCTGACGCCGCTCGAGGCGATGGCGGCTGGAGTCCCGATCGTCGTGCTCGACACCGACGTCGCCCGTGAGATCTACGGACCCGCGGCGGAATACGTCCCCCAGCCGGCGCCCGACCTGGTTGGAGCGGCATTGGCGCGTGTGCTGACCGACAGCGCCGTACGCACACGGCTGCTCGACGCTGGAGCGTCGCAACTTCAGCGCTACTCATGGAGTGAATGCGCGCGCCGCACGCTGCAGGTGCTGGTGACAAGGGGGGCCATTCCTCCATGACGCGCCTCTCGATCATCATCGTCACCTACAACTCACGCGGCGAGATCGACGACGCCCTGCGTGCGCTGCGCGAACCGCGGCCCCGGATCGACCACGAGATCGTCGTCGTCGACAACGCCTCGACCGACGGCACCGCGTCACATCTCCGTGCGACCTGGCCGGCGGTGCGAGTGATCGACGCCGGCGCCAATCTCGGATTCGCCGCGGCGAACAACGTCGGCATTCGTCAGACCAGTGGCGAGCTCGTACTCCTGCTCAACCCCGACACGCGTGCGCACGGACAGGCGATCGACCGGCTCGTCGACGCGCTCGACTCGCGTCCCGACGTCGCGATTGCCGGCCCGCGCATCGTCGATGCTCGCGGTCACGCAGAGCTCTCGTTTGGACGGATGATCTCGCCGTTCGCCGAACTGCGGCAGAAGGTGCTGCAGCGGATGACCGCGATGGTCGACGACATGACGCGCCGGACGCGCGAGGTCGACTGGGTGAGCGGCGCCTGCCTGATGATTCGTCGCGCCGACCTGGAGGCGTCCGGCCTGTTCGACGAGCGATTCTTCATGTACACCGAAGACGTCGACCTGTGCGCGTCGGTGCGCGCGCGCCGACGAAAGGTCCTCTTTCTCGCGGATGCGCAGATCGAGCACCTGCGCGGGCGATCGGTCGCGAGCGCGCGACAGCCGACGTCGATCGCCTATCGACGCAGCCAAATAGCCTTCTACGAAAAGCACCGCCCGCGCTGGGTTCCCGCGCTCAAGGCTTACCTCAAGATCAGGGGACGACTGCCCGATAAGCGGTAGAACGGGGCACCTGTACGTGTCCCTCGATCCGCTATGGAGCAATCGGCTGCATCGTCGTTCTTGTGGACATGTCCTTCCTGTGGACGACGTGTGCCGCGGCGTGTGAATGAGTGCAGGTGCGGATTCCAGCAGACGGACGCCCCTGTCGAAGACGCCGCAGCGCCTGCCGTCGAGGGACCGACCCGATCGGGCTCGAGCCGATTGCCGTACATGATGTTCGGCCTTCTCGTGCTCACGGGCACCGGGCTGTTCGTCGCGCAATCACAGAAACCCGAGGCCGCCGCTACCCAGCCTCCGCGACTGACCACAACCCCGCGGCCGGCATCGTCGACAGAGGCGAACGACTCGGCGCCGACCGACAAGCCATCGGACGATCTCACGCCAGCAGTCGTGGTGCTCTCACCCACGACGATCGCGACGCCTCCGCCGACCGACACTACTCCGACGCCAACAGGATCGCTCGAAGACGTCGTCAGCCGCGTCCTGCCGGCGGTCGCCTCGATCAGCGCCGGTCAAGCGCGCGGCACCGGCTTCTTCGTGCGCGCCGATCAAGTACTGACCAACGCGCACGTCGTTCAAGGCCAGAGCTCGGTCACGCTGCAGGTGGGAAACGCCACGTACAGCGCGCGCGTGGAACGGGTCTCGCAAAGCACCGACCTCGCGCTGCTGCAGGTCAATAACGCCAACCCATCGCAAGCGACGCTGCGACTCGGATCGGTCGCGAGCGCCCGCGTTGGTGAGGAAGTGATTGCGGTTGGCTCCGCGCTGGGCGTGCTCTCCAACACGGTGACGCGCGGCATCGTCAGCGCGCTGCGGCAAGTCGGCCCGGTGACGCTGATTCAGACCGACGCCGCGATCAATCCCGGCAACAGCGGCGGACCGCTGGTCGATCGATCGGGCCTGGTGATCGGCATCAACTCGATGGCCATCCAGGCGCAAGCGGGTCAGGGTCTCGCGTTTGCGGTAGCGATCGACCACGCGGCGAACCTGCTGAACGGCGGCGCCATGAGCGCATCGTCGCAGACGCCGTTGAGCGCATTGACCCGCGCCATGGGTGGACCCAGCGACACCGATCAGCAGCGGGCGCGCGGTGAGCAGGCCTACGCGCAGGTCCTCGAATGGGCGGCACGCAACGGACAGCAGCTCGACGCCTACTGGGACAAGTACGCGGCCGCGTGCGTCGCATCGGCCTCACGAGCCGGCGATCGCCCGTGGTTTGCCGCTTTCGAGCCGAACGGCATCCGGCTCACCGCCACTTCGACCTTCAACTGCCAGAGCTGGCTCGACACGATTCAGAACAACGCCGCCGCAATCAAAGCCGAAGTCGACAAAGCCGGCGAAATCGCGCGGAAGAACGGCGTCTACCCCGGCGTCCTCCGCGA
>Ga0075423_10000464_pt1 | contig 32812 bp, 27 predicted proteins | sample SoiMethybrSBSTD2_FD_80114 | JGI IMG/M metagenome (GOLD analysis project Ga0075423, IMG submission 80114) | Bulk soil microbial communities from a Populus tree surrounding site in Tennessee, USA - Soil MetaG P. TD hybrid SBSTD2 | ecosystem: Environmental > Terrestrial > Soil > Tree plantation...
AACATCAATCGAGCATGGTCCGCGTAGGCAGCGGGCACGCCTAAAGGTCGATCCAGATCGGGCATTGGATTGTCCGCGGCATCGGACTCTGCTTTTTGTATGCGGCGCTCGACTTCGCGAACCGTCTCGAGATAGTGGCTGACCCTGACTCGATCGGCCGGGCCGAGTTCCCGCTCGAGTCGAGCGATATCTTCGCCGAACCAGTCCAGAAGACTGGCCCTTTTTCTCAAGGCTGCTTTCCGATCGGCCACACTACCACCCTCTCCGAAGAGACTTTCAAACACAATCCGCGGGTGAGCTTCGGCCGGAAGCGGCGTTGTGGGCGACGACCAGGAGAGATTGTTCTGATACGCGCAAGCGTAACCGTTGTCGCACTGCCCGACTGTCTGCAAGAGGTCCATCGACATTTCCAGAGACGGCTGCTGCGTCTCTTGACCGATCTGCTTGGCGGCAACTTGATCAACTGTCGTTCCCAAGTAGTAGTCGGAACTTTCAGTCGGTTTTGCCTTTGCCGCACTGAGAAAGGCGGCGTTCGAGGTCGCATGAGTACCAGGATAAGCGTTCTGCAGCTCCAGATTGGTAATGACTGTGATGTATTCTTTGACTGGGCCCAGTGAGCTGAGAATTGGCGAAAGCTCGTCGAGAGTTTTCTGACCAGGAGGGGTCCAACGTGTGATATCGCATCCCATGGGCATGAAAACGAAACCAAGTCGACGCACAGGGTTGGCTGGCGTCTTGGCCAGCGGAGTTGCCGCTGGAACCATAGCATCCAACAACGGCAGGCCTAGCGTGATTCCCATGCCTCGTAGAAATGTGCGGCGCGGCAGGGCCTTCTTCCTCATCATCATAGCGACCTCCGCATTCTGAAAGCCTGGCTGTTCACTACTCCAAGGATCACCGATGAGAAGCGAAATCCGTCAGCCTGTGATTCGCGCACAATTTTGCGGACCGCGGGCGCATCGGAGGATTCGACTCCCCTACCCAAAGCGTAAGTCAGAAGCTTCTCCGTCAAGGTACTAACAAAAACCTCCGGGCGGCTCAGCAGTGCCTGTTCCAGCCCGGATATCCCTTCGAAAGTGCTGCTGTCAGGAAGTCCGCCGGCAGCGTTTATGGGTTTGCCTTCTTCAGCTGTTCGCCAGCGACCCACCGCGTCAAAATTCTCCAGCGAAAAGCCGACCGGATCCATCAGGTTATGGCAGCTCGCACACGCAGGATTGGCGCGATGTTCGGCCAACCGCTCACGTACTGAAAGGGTTGCCGATACGGTATTATCCTTTAATGCCGGCACGTTTGGTAGTTGGGGAGGAGGCGGCGTTCCGATGATATTGTCCAGGATCCATTTGCCTCGGATCACCGGTGAAGTTCGGGTGGCGTATGACGTCACCGTGAGGATGCTCCCTTGCCGAAGCAATCCGCCACGTTTGCTATCTTTATCCAGAGAGACTCGCCGAAAGCGACTGCCGTATACGTTTGGGATTCCGTAGTGTTTGGCGAGACGTTCATTCAGATAGGTGTAGTCCGCTTTTAGCAGATCAAGAACGCTTCGATCCTCGTGCAAAACACTCTCGAAAAAGAGCTCGGTTTCCTGCCTGAAGGCCTGTCGGAGATTATCATCGAAATCAGGGAAAAGTCGCAAATCCGGTGTCGTTGATTCCAGATTGCGCAGATGAAGCCACTGGCCGGCAAAATTGCTCACCAAACTCTGTGAGCGCGAGTCATTGAGCATTCTTCTCACCTGATGCTCGATCACTCCTGGTTGACTCAGCTTGCCGCACTCGGCAAGGTCAAGTAGCTGGTCGTCCGGTATGCTGCTCCACAGAAAAAATGAAAGACGGGAGGCGATCTCCAGGTCGCCTAGATGATACGCGGTGTTTGGTGCAAGGCCTGACGGGTCTCGCTCGACACGAAACAGAAACTGAGGGCTCACCAGCACGGCGGCCAAGGCCCTTTCGATCGCCGCCTCGAAGTTTTCTTCCCTCCGCGCCGTTTGGTAGAACTCCATTGGTTTTTGGAGATCTGTGGCGTTCACAGGTCTGCGGTAGGCTCGGCGTATCAAAGTGGACAGAATCCGCTCGGCGCAGCCGTTTTCGTCGCTCGGACTTGCCGAGTGGCAAACAAAGATCCGGCGGCGGCTGGGTGTGTCCCCGGGACTCTTCGCCCCGTACGGGCCATTAATCGAGATTTGGTAGATGGCAGGCGTTATGCGAGGATGCCGGTGCAGATTGAAGTGTGCCTGATATGGTTGACGCCCGGTTTCAAGCAGCGTCGACGGAGCTTTCAGAAACGTCGCTCCGAGTTGATGCGGACCGGCCGTTACAGGAACGCGCAGCTTCAGAGCTTGGTCCACAGTCTCATAGTTCTTGTCCGGTGGGGGCTTTACCGCGAACAACCCCACCCGTGCCCGGTCCAATAGCAATTCGAGCTCGTGGGGCCCATGCAAGCCTTCGATTTCCTCGTTGCGGTCGCGCATCAGCCTGATCTGGACCTCGTACTCGCCGTCCTGTGGAAAGGTATACGGAATCAAAGCTCCACCGCGCGTGCCGAGTGGCAGCCCTTCAACGTGCTCCTCTTGAGTGAGGTCCGCGGGAAGTCGAAAAGTGTCGCCCGCTGGAGAACTGCGCAGCGCTCCAACTGCCAGCCGACTGATTTTCGCCGCTGCCGAGATGTAGCGTTCCAGCAGCATCGGAGAGAGGTCTCCGACTGTCACATTGTCAAATCCATGACCGGCATCTTCCTTTGGCAGCAGTTCTGCGGCATTGATGTCGAGCGCCAGAAGGTCTCGGATAGCGTTCTGGTATTCAGTGCGGTTAAGCCGCCTGAATGTCTCCGTTCGGCCTGGATTCGGATGCTCAACAGACGCTTTATCCAAGACGTCTGACAACCAGGCCACAACGGCACAGTATGTACTTTCCGGCGGCCGGTTCATCCCTATAGGAGGCATCTGTCGCGTTCGCAGCTTTCGGACGATCTTCTCCCACACATCAGTATGTTGTGTTACATCTTCCAATTGGATACTGTGGAGATCCAGTCCTCCCATCTTGAGTCGGCTGTCGTGGCACCCGGCGCAAAACTGGTCGACTAGTCCTGGAAACGGAGAGGCGGCTTGTGACGAATGAAGAGAGAACTCTTGCTGCGCAGCTGACGCGGCGCTTGCCACAAGCAGAAGCTGGATCCAGCAGATACCCCAGACTGCCCTACTCATACTTGACCCGTGCAAGAACGGCGTTTCAACGATTCCACCAAGAACGATGTCGTTGTTGCGACTTGAGGTGTTCGATGCTAATTTCCAAAAGCGTACAGCTGACTTTCAGTCCTCACATAGATTTTCCCGTCTACTAGCGCGGGTGTGGCCAGGATCGCGTCGTCAAACTTGTTTCTGGCCAGTATTTTCAGCTCCTCACCCGCATCCAGCACAACCAGTATACCCTCAGCGGATGCGATGTAGACCTTATTGTCGGCTGCCACGGGCGAGGAGTAGTAATCGCCCAGTGCTTCCATCCGTCCGCTGTATACCAACTTGCCTGTCTCGGCAACGCGACAGAAAACGATGCCGCCGTTTATGAAAGAATAGAGGCGCCCCTGATAGTACAAAGGTGAAGGAACGCCGGGCACACCCCTCCTCTCGGACCACACGATATTGGTTTGGGTTACATCACCCCTGCTGCCCGGGCGAACAGCCAAGACGCGAGCCGCGTTGTCAGCGTACAACTGAGCAGCTCGGGCTGGGTTCTTCTTAATAGCCGCTGGCTCCAAAATAATGTCTGGCGCGGCCAGAAACAGCAACCCGCCACCGATAACGGGTGTGCTTTTCCCGCACGGCGGCAGTCCTCCGATCCACCATCGCTCCGCTCCATCCGCAAGATTGTATGCCATAAGTCGCTGGTTCGGCTCAAAGTCGCCTCCGAGGACAACGATCTCGTCGATGCCATCGTGGCGCCAATGCACAGGAGTCGACCATCCGTACTGAAGCAATGAGCGGTCTGTCTTCCAGACTGTCCGGCCGTCGCGGCGGTTGACGCCGAGCAAATAGGAGTCTTTCCCTTGATGATTAAGCACCAACAATTCCCCAGCAACAATCGGTGAAGTCACCGAGCCGTAGGGATTTTCCGGTAAGGGGAGTCGCTTTTCCCACTGCTGATTTCCGTCCAGGTCGTAACATGCTAACCCGTAGGACCCAAAGTAGACGTAGACTCGCTCTCCGTCGGTGGCAGGCGTGGCAGCGGCCGGACTGCTGAGTTCGTGGACCTTTTCGATCTCTTCCGCCGTAACAGTGCGGCGCCATAGAATCTTGCCCGTGCGTCGATCGAAACATACGGTGGCGAGATGCTTATTCTTCCGATCAAACTCCGTCAGGAAAATGCGGCCCTCCCAAACGGTGGGCGACGACAGTCCAGATCCCACAGCCGCTTTCCAAAGAACCTCCTTATTGGGACCAAAGTGAACGGGCGCTCTGCCTTCACCAACTCCCGAGGAGTTCGGCCCTCTAAACTGGGGCCACCATTCCTTGCTGCCTTTCTCGGCTGCGCCTGCGAAGCTCGACAGAATCACGGTTGCCAGAAGAGTGATCCAAGAAGTCCGAGTCATGACGAATTCCGGCTAGGCTGTACCCAAGCATAGTGCGCAGGAATTAAGAGAACATCATACCAGTGGTGTGGCCGGTGTGTGCGACAAATTTGTGGCGGGGTTGACCAGCTGACAACATGATTCTCCCAAGTTTCCTCCCAGAGGGCCGAGACTTGCGTTCCAGATCGAGAACGTGGCTGGTTTCAGTGACGTGTTTAGACCAGCGTTTCTTTTTTTGTTCTGCCATAGTTTACCTCTCACGTCTTTCGCAGACGTGGGAACGAGCTTAGCTCGCTCTCTCCAATGTTTAGTAGAATCGCACAAGGATTGGAACGTGGAACGTCTTGTTTTGAACCAACATCTCTTCAGAAAGAACTGCCGAGAAGGGCGATCCGGGGGACTCTCTGGAAATCTGCAGCCAAGTCTTAGATGGGGCCACTGCGACCCCTGCTCTCGTAGCCTCCCGGGGTTGACACTCGGTTAACTTCCTATGCCAGAAGGCGAAATTTTTCGAGTGGAGCAATATTATACCGACATGGACTGAAAGGTACACAACCCTGAAGGAGTGCCTTACATTTCGTGTCAGGCAGACTTGGACAAGTCATAACTAGTGGAGGACTTATGAAACTGAAAAGATTAATGGCGAGCAGCTGCGTCTGCCTCAGTATGGGGATGCTGTGCTTGGGAATTTCGTATGCCAGTGAGAGTGCGGCTATGCGCTTGAGATCGTCGGCCGAGGTCTTGACGGAGATTATGGCGACACCCGATAAGGGCATCCCGCAGGATTTGCTCGAGAAGTCAGAGTGTATCGTAATCGTCCCAGGAATGAAGAAAGCCGCGTTTATTGTGGGAGGCAACTTCGGCAGGGGTTTCATGTTGTGCCGCCAGCCTTCAGGTACCGGGTGGTCCGCACCCGCTGGCGTGCGAGTCGAAGGCGGTAGTGTCGGTTTTCAGATTGGAGGTTCGGAGACAGATGTCATAATGTTGGTCATGAACAGAGGGGGCGCTGAAAAGCTCCTCTCAAGCAAATTCACTCTTGGTGCAGATGCGTCGGTGGCGGGAGGTCCGGTGGGTCGTACCTCGTCGGCCGAAACGGATCTTAAGATGCATGCTGAGATACTGACCTATTCTCGCGCCCGCGGAGTGTTTGCGGGTATTGCGCTAGACGGCGCAACGCTCCGACCCGACGACGACTCAAATGCTGAGCTCTATCCCACCAAGCCAACCAATAGGGAAATCGTCATGGGCAAAACGGATGCGCCTGCGGCAGCCTCGCAATTGATTGAGGAATTGAATCGCTATTCAGCTCGAAAAGAAGCTCGCAAATGAAGAGCGGTTTCCAAGAAGACATTAGATAGGTCACTCATAGCCATGGCGCGTCGCGAATCGACTAAGGCCTCTGCTTCCTGCCCTGGCCAAAAAAATCCTTCCTGCAGAACATTAGGCCCTTGTGTGCGACGTTGCGAGAACCTCGTTCTCGTTTTAAAATCGGATGGGAAGCTACGCTGAGCGAAGCAGGCGCGGACCGGTAACAAGTCCGCGGCTCGCAAAAGGACTCCTCGCGGCTACTGAGAAACGCCCCGATATCAAGGGTGTCAGCCCTTGCTTAGATAGGCGTTATTATTCGACCGGCAAACCAGGGACGTAAGAAAGGAGAAGCGCAATGCCATACGTTAATGTCGGTAAAGAGAACTCGGGTGACATCGACCTCTACTATGAGGATCATGGCTCGGGTAAATGTGTAGTCCTTATCCACGGATATCCTCTGAGCGGTGCGTCCTGGGAAAAACAAGTCCCAGCGCTTCTGGCCGCGGGTCACCGCGTAATCACTTATGATCGTAGAGGGTTTGGCAAGTCCAGCCAGCCAACAGGGGGCTATAACTACGATACTTTCGCCGACGATCTGCACGAGCTGGTGACGAACCTGCAGCTAGCTGATTTCGTGCTCGTCGGCTTCTCGATGGGTGGCGGCGAAGTAGTGCGTTACATCGGAAAATACGGATCGACGAGTGTGAACGGCGCTGTCATTATCGGAGGCATTCCACCATTTCTTCTGAAGACTACGGACAACCCAGAGGGCGTGGACGGCAGTGTATTTGAGGGGATCCAGAAAGCTGTGGCCGCGGACCGCTACGCGTTCTTTAGTGAGTTTTTCAAAAATTTTTATAACACAGATGTTTTCTTAGGTAAGCGTATCAGCGAACAGGCCGTCCAAGCCAGCTGGAACATTGCGGTGGGCGCCTCCGCCGTGGCTAGTCTTGCCTGCGTGCCGACCTGGCATGAAGATTTCCGCAACGACTTGTCGCGTATCGACGTTCCCACGCTGGTCATTCATGGGGACGCGGACCGGATTGTACCTTTGCCAGCGGCGGGGCAACGGACGGCCAAGCTGATCAAGGGAGCTCGCCTGGTGACAATAAAAGATGGGCCGCACGCCGTAAGTTGGACACACGCAGAGGAAGTGAACCACGAGCTGGTGAACTTCCTGGGGAAAGGGCTTGCGAAGCAGGTGGCCTCAACACCCCCGAAAGGAAAATTCGCTTAGGCCATCTTCAAGTCACTTTACTAGACTAGCCTAGGCTAGTCTAGGATGCTGTCTCAGACCGGCTTCCAATTTTTGTCGCCACTTCAAAATACAAATCCCCGGGAGCAGAGTTCCCTCCCGGGGATTTCTGGTTCATCGACTCGTGGCTATTTCGTTAGGCGCCTGCTGCTTTTCCTTCCGGCTCCTCGCGAATCGAAGCGCGCACCTTCTCGACCAGTTCTTGAGGAAGCACCTGCATCCCGTGGGCGGTCCGGCCGTGGTCTGCACATGCGTTCAGCACTTCCTGTTCAGTCTCCCCACGAGCTTCAAAGTCACAATCCACGCCTACATCCCTACAGCGAACTACCTTTGCCATGGTACACCTCCGTAGTGCATCGGTTTCGGAAAGAGAGTGGCTAGAAGTAATAAGTAGATATCACACTTCGAGACTCCAAGTCGAGTACTAAATCCGTGCGCCCATCCCTCACGCAAAATCCAAGTCGCCCGGACTTGGCCCACTCTGCCCTTCGAAAAGAATCAAAAACCGGACGCGCTTTGCCACGGCATACCTGCCGATGTAACGAATGTTATCGGCAGTGGTCTGCTCGGACAACATTGTCCCGCTGTAATGAGATGCCGCAATATGGCCGAGACATCATGTGGGTTGTTGCCACCCCTGATTTGCCGCTCATTTTCGATTCAACTTGACGACTAGCATGATGTGCACAGCGGCAATGATGGAATTCTGATGGATTCTCAGACTCGCACACTCAAATGTCCAAATTGTGGAGGTGAGGCCCAGCCGGATAGTGTTCGCTGTGAGTGGTGTGGTTCGTCCCTGGCGACCGTTTCCTGCCCTTCCTGCTTTGGCGCCATGTTCATTGGGATGAAGCATTGCCCATGGTGTGGAGTTGAAGCGGCTCGCCTGGAATTGCCGGGTACTGCGGGACCTTGCCCGCGCTGCAACGTAACAATGCTGGCCGTCAAAGTCGGCAGGACGTCGCTCAATGAATGCCGCCAGTGTGGTGGATTGTGGGTTGACAATGCTTCTTTCCAGCAGATCTGTGAGGATCGGGAGAGCCAGGAGGCGGTTCTAGGAGTGGCTCGCTCCGCCGCCGAGCACGCCGACACGAAGCTTTCCGCTCACTCGCGCATGTACGTGCCTTGCCCCTTGTGCCGGCAGCTAATGAACCGAGTCAACTTTGCAGGTTGCTCGGGGGTCGTGATCGATTGGTGCAAGGAGCATGGAACCTGGTTTGACCATAGCGAACTACGGCGTGTGGTTGAATTCATCCAGGCCGGCGGGCTGAAAAAATCGCGAGAACGAGAAAAAATAAGGCTGGAAGAAGAGAATCGCAGGCTGCGGCAGAAGGAGCTGAAGATAATGGCTGACCGGGACCAGGCTGTCGGGCCTTTCCGAGTCCCATCCGCCTGGCGTCACGATGAAAATTCCTTCCTGGAATTTCTTTCCGCAGTTTGGAGAGGCCTTGGCTAAGTTGCCTCCAGGTCATTCTTCGCCCAGCCGCTCGCCGCAATTGGGTTAGTTTGCGCCGGCTCCGTTGTTATGGCTGAAGGCGGTGACCAGGGACGGGCTTAAGGCGGCGGGCCGCACACGAGCCTCCACAATCAATTGAGAATTGCAGAATATAGTGACGAAACCCCTCACCCCCGAGCCCCTCTCCCATTGGGGAGAGGGGTGCCGAAGGCGGGGTGAGGGGACAGCCTCAATCGAAGAAGGCGCCAGAGGTGTCACTATAATTTGCGAAGATCAATAATACGAATAGAAACGCAGTTAACAGCGTTCCAATGAACAATCAGGTCAGGGCGGGTGGTTCCTTGTCCGCCGTGGCCAATGCAGAGCAGTAACCCTACCTTTTATTAAGCCGCAGTCAGCAGTAGCGGAGATCCATTTGTCACGACGACCGTATGTTCGTAGTGTGCAGCAACCTCCCCGTCTTCAGTCTTGATTGTCCATCCATCAGCCGCTTTTCTAATGCGTCCGGACCCCATGCAGATAATGGGCTCTACGGTAATTACCAGGCCCAAAGTGAGCTGATGTTGCATCCGTGAATCATAGTAGTTTGGGACCGGCGGCTCCTCGTGGATGGTCCGGCCCACTCCGTGGCCACTGAGTTGAGGGATGACCGCAAATCCGCTTCGTCGTACTTCTCGCTCCACCATCCGACCTACCTCATTGACGCAATTGCCTGCTCGCACGGCCAGGAGTCCTTGATAGAATGCCTTTTCCGCGCATGCAATGAGCCGGAGCTTTGTGTCGGCCACGGGAATCACTGGGACCGTCACGGCGGCGTCCGCAATATAGCCGTCTTTCTCAGCCGTAACGTCGAGCTTTACGAGGTCGCCTGGCGCAATGACTCGCTCCGAAGGAATACCGTGAACTATCTCGTCATTCACGCTGATGCATGTCGCCGCAGGAAAGCCGTAAATCGTGACCGGAGCGGACTTGGCACCTTCTCGCTCGAGGACGGCAGCCCCGGCAACATCAACTTCGGCGGTTGTTGCTCCAGCACGAACCTGTTTCCTCATCTCATTCAAAGCCAGCCGTACGATGCGGCCTACTTCTTTGAGAGCTTCCAGATCCTTCTGTGTGTCAATTGACATGCTTACCTTTCTGTCTCTTTTCGATCATCGCCGTACGCTTCGTAAATACAGCGGGGATCCCTATACTAGTGGGCACCGAGTCGCTGCCAGGCTTGATGTGCGGAAAGACTGTGCCTTTCCTGAAAAGTGAAAGACCTTCCACAGATTGGAAGCCGAATCAAAAGGTTTCCTGAAGATTTCGCTCGGTGATCCATCGCCGGAATTGTCAATAGCACCATCAGGAACCCGCTCTCACCGGCCAGGTGTAGCGCGCCTGAAGTCTAACACGGCGTGGGGTTACTCTCTAACAGTTGATCCTGCAAGTGAAGATTAGTCTTCCCCCGTCTCCAGCGTGGAATATAATCCAGGATGCGTCTGCCCAAGATGAGATCCCATGCGGAATAAATCTCAGTTGATCCTTTCCTTCCTGAGGCGACGAACACGCCTGGAGGCCGCTTTCCTCTGCACCCTGTTGCTGGTATTGCTGAACCAAGCCATCTTTCAGTTGTTTTCCACAACGCTTCCTTTTTCCGGATTGATCGAATTCCTGTTTGTTCTTTTGGCCATCATCCTTGGAGCAATCTACCTGCGGCGTTTCATTCGCAGTGCGCTGTGGCGGCTGCGAAATCGCTTGATCATTACTTATGTCTTTATCGGCGTCGTTCCGATTGCTCTTCTTCTAATCTTGCTTGGTATTGCGCTCTATATTCTTATGGGGCAGGTTGCCGTGTATTTGGTGACCTCAGAGCTCAAGCAGCGCAATGAACTGGTTGCGGACTGCGCCTATGGATTAGCATGGGATGTGGTGGACCACCTAGGCCACGGACAGATGGTTGAGTCTGGGGCCAACGACTTTCTGAGTACGCTGCGAGCACGCCATCCACACCTCCGGGCGGTCATTCGCACCATGGACCGGACCTTCGCCGTTCCTCCTGAGAGGAAGCTCTACGGGATTCCGGTGTGGAGCCAAGTCGGCTTTACCGGTCTGGTCAGCTCAGATCACGATTACGCTTTAGCTGCCCATGTCCGTCGCAGCCGTTCTGACGTCAGCGCTGAGGTTTTTGCTTTCGAGCCAGCGGATGCCGCCTTGCTCTCTCGCCTGTTGCCTGGGTTGGCCTCGATTGGATTCCTTGAAATTGAAAAGAGCACCGGCAACCGTCTTTCTCAGCAAGATGGAGAACGCGATGAGCCGGTGTTTCTTCAGGCTGGTAATGGAAACGACGGCGCGTCAGAGGCTGGATCGCTAGCGGCACTGCCCGCTGCCAGGGCTTGGTGGGATATCGTCGTAAGATGGGGAGCTCCAGTATCGGTCCGTTCTTGGGGAGAAGGTAGGAGCTTTCCCGCCGTGGTCTGGGTCAGGTCTCGTCCCGCGCTAATCATTGACCGGCTCTTTAGCCTTTCGGGGGAGTGGGCCAGCGCCTTGAAGCTGGCACTAATGAGTGTTGGAATCCTCTTCCTGGCCGTGGAGATCATTTCATTCATTTCGGGCATTGGGATGACGCGGTCAATCACCCGTTCGGTGGCTGATCTTTATGATGCGACCCTTAAAATCAAGGTGGGAGACTTCTCTCATCGGATCCCGATCCGAACCCACGACCAGCTGAGCGAGCTGGCAGGCTCTTTCAATAGCATGACGGAGAACATTCAAGGGCTGATCCGCGAATCCAAGGAGAAAGAGCGGCTCGAGTCAGAACTGGAAATCGCTCGGGAGGTGCAGTCGCAACTCTTTCCCGCCCGAGTTCCTCATCTCAGTACCCTGGAATTGCAGGGCCTCTGTAACCCGGCTCGAGCTGTGAGCGGTGATTACTACGACTTTGTATCGATTGACTCCGAGTGGATGGCTTTGGCAATCGGTGATATTGCAGGCAAAGGGATCTCAGCGGCACTTCTGATGGCAAGTATCCAGTCGTCGCTTCGGGCACAGTTAATCCATGGCAATGGCTGGTCGGCCTTGCTGCCCGGGAATCTGCCGGTTTCCACCTCGAAGCTGGTAGCCCTCTTGAACCGACAGCTTTTCGAGAACACCTCCGCCGAAAAATTCGCCTCGTTCTGCTGCGCTGTTTACAATGATCGTACCGGCAATCTGATCTATACCAATGCGGGGCACCCACCCCCCATATTAGTTCGAGGAGGAAGAGTTACGCGATTACGCATCAGCGGGATGGTGCTGGGAGTCTTGCCGGATAACCATTATGAGTGTGACTCGATTAGTCTCGAGCCCGGCGACCTGCTGGTTGCATTTACTGATGGAATTACCGAACCTGAAAATGAGTATGGTGAAGAGTTTGGTGAACAGAGACTCTCGGAATTGCTCATTCACAACGCTCGAAGGCCTCTGGATGAACTAGCCACAATCATCACTCAAGCCGTTGGCGAATGGAGCCGCAGCCCCGAGCCGCACGACGACATGACGCTGCTGATGGCTAGAAGAGTCTGATCGCATTCCGACCTCTATGATGCTGTGAAGGAGTTGTCTGCGATGAAGAAATTGATTTTCGCCGGGAGTCTGCTATCGCCTCTGCTTTTGTCGTTCTGCACGGCAAACGAAGCGCCGCCGTTTACTCCCGGACTGGACGGTGGCCAACGGCAAATCAAGCCGGCATTGGATAGCTTTACCAGTGGTGCGCTGCTCGAACACATTCGGGTGCTGGCTTCCGACGAGTTTGAAGGGCGAGCTCCGGGGTCCAAAGGCGAGGAGTTGACAGTGAACTATCTTACCGATCAATTCAGAAAGATTGGTCTGAAGCCCGGGAACCCTGATGGGACCTATGTCCAGAAGGTACCCCTGGTCGGCTTCACCGGCCAACCGAGCGCCAGATTTATCGTAGCCGGCAAAGGACTGGAGCTCAAGTTTCCAGACGATTATGTGGCCTCTTCGCCACGGTTTGTTCCCGAAGTCTCGGTCAAGAATTCCGATGTCGTCTTCGTGGGCTATGGAGTTGTTGCTCCTGAATATGATTGGGACGACTACAAGGGAGTTGATGTCAAGGGCAAGACCATTGTGATGTTAGTCAATGACCCGCCAGTAGCAGATCCCCAGGACCCGTCCAGGTTGGACGAGAAAATGTTTCGAGGCAAGGCCATGACTTATTACGGCCGGTGGACCTACAAGTACGAGATTGCTTCGAAGAAGGGTGCAGCAGCGGCTGTGATCATCCACGAGACCGTGCCGGCAGGCTATCCTTATGAGGTCGTCAAGAGTAGTTGGAGCGGGGAGAATTTCGACATCCAGAAGGCCGACAAGAACATGGGACTTGTCGCCGTTCAGTCATGGATCAACCTGGATACTGCCAAGAAACTCTTTGGAACAAGCGGGCTGGACTTTGATGAGCTTAAGAAAACTGCTATACGAAAAGACTTCAAGCCTGTGCCGCTTCGGGCCAAAGCCAGTTTTCGAATCAAAAACACCTTGCGTGAGGTGGATTCGAGAAATGTGTTGGGCAAACTGGACGGATCGGACCCGAAGCTTAAGGATGAGTTTGTGATTTATACCGCGCACTGGGATCACCTCGGCAAGGACGAGAAGCTGCAAGGGGACCAGGTCTTCAATGGGGCCATCGACAACGCTTCCGGAGTCGCTTCCTTGTTGGAAATTGCCAAGGCCTATACTCAGCTAAAGACTCCGCCGAAGCGCTCCATTCTCTTTCTTTCGGTGACTGCGGAAGAGAAGGGACTGCTGGGCGCCAAATACTATGCTGAGAATCCGCTTTATCCACTCGTGAAAATGTGGCGGAGATCAATATGGATTCGATGAACTTGTGGGGCCGAACCAGCGACGTGATTGTGGTGGGGTTAGGCAACTCAACACTTGATGACGTGGTTAAGCAAGTGGCAACCTCTCAGAATCGGGTTGTCACTCCGGACGCCGAGCCAGAGAAGGGGTATTTCTATCGTTCAGACCACTTCGAGTTCGCCAAGAAGGGTGTTCCGGCTTTGCATCCAGAGATGGGAGGGATCGACTTCGTTGGCAGGGCCGCGGGCTACGGACTGCAGAAACGGGACGAGTACACTGCCAAGGATTACCATAAGGTCTCCGATGAAATTAAGCCCGATTGGGATTTGGGGGGCGTTATCGAAGACGTTCAATTGCTCTTTCAAGTGGGTTTTCGGGTAGCCAATGGAGAGCGCCTTCCTGAATGGAAACCAGGAACCGAATTCAAAGCCGTGCGTGATGAAATGTTGAAGAGCGCCGGGAGACAATGAGTCTTTTCGCGGCAGATTCCCCGAAGAGCTGCGTATCTAGTCGCAAGCACTACCTGGCAAGAAAATGGCGATTTCTCCTTTGAAGGGGAAGATGTGAAGAGACCGTAGTAACGACTTCCTTCGTTCCAGAGTCGGGCTGAATTGAAACGACTAAAATCGTCACTACACCCATGCAGGCTCGCTCATGATTCACCAGGAGCCTTTCTATGCTGAAAATAGCCAAAATGTTTACTCTCCTCGCATTGCTCTCCTTATTCGTGACCTCCCGGCTTTGGGCGCAGTCAGCTTCGGCGCCAACCCCCAAGCTCCAAGGCTTTTCTGGGCTTGGGCACTCGACCCACGGAGAAGCTTTCGATGAAGGACCTCGAGGAAAACCTTGGGTAATGGAAGGCATCGGCAAGACTCATTTCCCAATCACGACCTCTCATCCGGAAGTACAGATGTGGTTCGATCAAGGCAATACCTTGCTCCACAGTTTTTGGTATTACGAAGCGGAACGAGCTTTTCGCTGGTGCGTCAAGCTCGATCCTAACTGCGCCATGGCCTATTGGGGGCTAGCCCGAACGACGACCTTTGGAAAGCCGAGTGAGGCGGCCAGTAATCAGCGAAGTGCTGCCTTCATCAAGGAAGCAATCAAACGCAAAGCTGGAACCAGCGAACGGGAGAAGCTCTATATTGAGGCTTGGGGCGAACTGTGGAAGGAGGAGCCTTGGGAAAAGCTCAGTTCCGAAGACGCCCTGAAGAAGAAGCAAGAAAGATTCAAGCTGGCGCTGGAAAAGATTTGCTTGAGTTACCCGCAGGATATTGAGGCCAAAGCGCTCTTTGCCTTGGAGAGCTTATGGACGTCGAGCCGATATGGAAATGAACTGATCCTCCAGCAGGTGCTGGCTACAGATCCCCGGCATCCCGGCGCCCATCATTATCGAATTCACAATTGGGACGGTCCCGAGGCAACTCAGGCTCTCGATAGCTGTGCTCTCTACGGCCAGATCGCTCCTCAAGTGGGTCATGCCCAACATATGCCAGGTCACATCTACAGTAAAGTCGGCATGTGGCAAGAGGCGGCGATTTCGATGGACTCCGCCTTAAGAGTCGAGGCGCAGTACATGAAGCAAAGAATGATCATGCCATTCAACGACTGGAACTACGCCCACAATCGCAACTATTTGAGCTACATTCAGGAGCAATTGGGAATGGCCGAGGCAGCCATTGCTGGAGCCAGGATGCTGATCGCGGCGCCACTGGATCCGCAGTACGACAAGGCTGAGGAGTATGGGACCCGCTGGCAAGGTATGATTGCTCTGATGCGCGGCTTACTGAAGTTCGAACGGTGGCAGGAGATCCTGGATCCGAAGACCTTTACCTGGCATGACATCGTGCGGGACAAAGTGTTCAAGTCCTATTGTGAAACCAGAGCACATTTAGGACTGGGTGATCTCGACAAGGCGGCCAAGGCACTTGCAGTTCATTCAGGACTCAAGAAAGAGATCGAAAAGCCTGAGAACAAGTGGTTGGAAAAGACTTACAGCATTCAGTCCTTGGAACTGCAGTCTTTGTTGGCCTTGGCAAAAGGGGAAACGCTCACCGGGCTTGGCATTCTGGCAGACGCCGCCAAACGGGAGCTCGAATTGCGCCAACAGAGCGACGATCCGCCCAGCTATGCCAATGTGCTTTATACGACATTGGGACAGGCCTATCTCAAGGAGAAAGGCCCCGCATTGGCTGCAGCTTCCTTCGAAAAGACCTTAACGGTTACCAGGAGTGACGCCTTCGCGCTTTCGGGGCTCGTGGAAGCCGACGTTGCCTTGGGGCAAAAAGACAAAGCGCGGGATGCATTGTCCAGACTGCTCTCGGTGTGGGCGGATGCGGATCCTGGACTAAAATGGCTGGCGCGGGCCAAGGCCTTTGGGCTGGAGGCCAAACCGAGGGACACAGCTCCAGCGTCCCAGCGCAACTACAAGACGCTAACCCTGGATCAGTTGGGCCCCGGCATCTGGCAGTCGTATGACGCGCCGCCTCTCAACGCGCTGGACGCCCAGGGCGGACGCGCTACGCTCGACGAATACCGCGGCAAGAATGTATTGCTGATCTTCTACCTTGGGGAAGAATGCCCGCATTGTGTCGAGCAACTGGTTGAAGTCGGAAAACGAAAAGATGAATTGGGGAGGCTTGAGACGGAAGTTCTCGCCGTCAGTAGCAGTCGTCCCAGCCAAAACGCAGCTTGGCTAAAGATCCGCGACCTGCCGTTTCGATTGCTATCGGACAGCAACTTCGAGAATGCTCGAAGGTTCAAATCGTATGACGATTTCGAAGAGATGGAGTTGCATTCGACCATCCTGATCGATCGGCGAGGTAAGGTTCATTGGGCGCACAACGGGGGGGCTCCCTTCAAGGATTTTGACTTCCTAATCAAAGAGATTCGACGTTTGAATGAGGGATTGGAAACCGAGACAAGCCGAGAAGAGGCGGCCAAACCGGTCGCCCGGCGTTAGCTATTGTCCGGCAGCAAACTGCGGGGAGAACTCGAGCCGGTTACTTTGTTCCCTGCGCCAATGTGACGGAGACAGGCAGCATCAGGTCCTTGTCAAACTTCATGCGAAAAACAGTCCCCACTGCCAGACGTATATCCTTACCGCGGGTGAGGAGAAGGCCGGCAATGGCTCCGGCTGCCGGACCGGCAGCAGCAGCACCTGCATTTCCAGTAGCGATAGCCACGGGAGCTGTGCCAAGGGAGGCGACTCCGGCTCCCTTAGCGGCATTCTTTAAGTCGTCTCCCAAATTTTGGCTCGACTTTAGTTTGCCTTCCTCATCCGTTTTGATCTTTTCGTCGTTCGTAAAATCATCGGCCGCGTCAAGAGAGACCCTGATCATCTCGGACCCGTAGGAGGTTGTCAATTCGTTGATCAGGGCATAGAGTTCCGCCTTACCTTTTACCCTTCCGGGTCGTTTGACCAGCGTGACCTTCCCTGTCATCTCCGTGCCTCTCGGCAGCGAGTGACGCTCGTCAATGGACATCGGGTCAAGCAAAGAGATTATGATAGTGTCACCGACCTCTGATAGTTTGGAACTGAGCGGAGTCTGAAGCGATGCCTTGAATTTCGTACCTGCCCGGATTGTCACTTTCTCCGCGTCTTGAGCGTAGATCACTGCAGATAGCAGAAAGATGGAACAACTTAGAGTGAACCAGACGCATTTCTTACGATTCATAATGGCGACCTCCCTAAACCTTTTCCTCCCACGTTCCCTCCAGGAGCTGAAATTCATTTGATTTCGATTTCGAAAAACAGCAAGTCTTCCTTAGATCTGAGATTTTTGACTTGCGGTATATACAGCTTGTGACCAGCCAGTCTCATTTGGCGGTCAGGTAGTCGAAAAAAAACAAATCCTGAGGCCGTCGTCTTCGGAGCAATTTTCAGCTCCTTCAGGGCCTTGTTGTTAAAGTCCATGTCGATCTCAAAGGCGTCGCCTCGCGAACCCTCTCGCTGGGGCACAGGAAGCCGAGAAGGAGGGGCCGGACCACGAGTAGAAGGACTCTTTCCTTTGCTAATGACGGCATGGACAACCTCCTCGATGTTTAGGGACTCCAAAGAACGGTTCTTCTCGTCCAATAGGTTGATGTCCTGCCCACTCACTAGAATCGTATCGTCGCTCTCATTCGTGATGATGACGTTGACGGGAACCACTCCCAGCTTCTCCATGTCTTTGATATCAAAAGCCGTCTTTATCTTGTCATTCGTCTCATAGGGGTCGGCGGCGATTGACACCTGGCCCTGGCTGGCAACAAAAGGATAACTTCGCGCCGGGTTTACCTTCACTTTAATGCTTTTGTAGCCGGCCAAGGTTGTGGTGGTCACTAAGGTCAGAATCCCAACGGCCAGCCAGGTCGTCCTCAGACCACAGAACGATTGCGCAACCACTTCAAACCACACGGTCGAGACCTCTTTCCCAAAGCTTTGCATAATCAGATTGAAGAACTCGTCTGGAGGATGCCTGAGAGAAAGCTTTTTCGTCAACGCCATAACCTCGAAAACAGGCTTGGCTCTCATTCCAGCCTGTGTTCTAATCAATCCGTTACCTGAAGTATAGAACGCCTGGCTTTCTCTGCCAAATTGGTTCTCGTACCAATGGTTTTGGATCTGGTTGACCAATCAAGAGAAGTTGTTTTTCCTTCGGCGGCAGGTCGCCCCTCGCCCCTACTCCTCGCTGCCCCCCGTATTCCCTATGCTTCCATGGGTCTATCGCTTCTGTTCCACGGGCTGGTATTGATGATTTTCATCTTTTCACCGCTAAAAGGACGAGCACGCTCAGTGATCGATCTTGAGCATGAGAAAGTCACTTTTTACAGACTGTCTGAAGGATTCCCGGACATTTCCCCTCTGTTTAGGGAACCTCCCAAACCGCCTCAAAAGCCCGGCGACGACCCCAAGCCCGATCAGGTCCCACCGTTTCGCAGCGAATCTGAAATCGCTATTAATCCAAAAGAGACCCTTCCCTCATCTCAGGTCTTGGACCAGCCGGATTTTCCTCGAGTAGCCAGCCTGCCCAAGTTGGAGCTTCCGAACATTCTGCTCACCCGCCCCAAGGCAGAACCCGGCGAGGAGCCTGTCTCTGTCAGTGAGAAGATCGATCGGGATATCAATCAGGAACTCAGGCAAAGAATGTCCCAAGTGTCGACTGGGGCCCGACTCGAGCTGAAGATCTCGGATCCTTTGCCCATGCAGCAATCACCTGACCTCGGCGATCTCCCACTGCAAAATCGTAGCATGGCCTTCACTGGTGCCCCGGACTTGAGCTTGCCGGCGCCCATTGAGCCGTCTGTAGTAAGCCCTCAGGTTAGCCAACTGAACACCCGCTTGAAATCCTTTGGTCAGCGGTCACTTCTTGTAGCACCACCTGTAGATGACCCCAAAGTGAATGGAGAGGTTGGACAGTTGCCGACGGGCACGAATGCTTTGATTTATTCGTCTGATCCGAAGTTGCCAAAGGGCGAATTGAGGATCCCTAAGGCCAGTTCTTTGGGCAGTATCAATGCCTCTCCACAGGGCGGAACCGGCAGAGGCGCGGGCACCGGAAGTCCAGAGTTCGGTAACGCCAGTATCACCATCCCTGGAGTGTCAATCAAGAACAAGATTCCTGCCGTTCCCTCCGCAAACGGCGTCGGCGTGGTCCAAGCACCCAAACCACTCCCTCCACCGTTAGAGCAGTCGAAAACAGAGCAAAAACCCCAATTGGCGACTCCGAAAACTTTGAGTCTGCCTCTCCATAGTACCCTGAACATTCCTTCGTTCAATGACGCACGGGCGAGCCTGCCGGCGCAGTCGCCCCTCGAAGAGGTAGAGCGACAAGGTATCGAGATTTACACGACCAGCATCAATGCACCGAACTTTACCAGCAAACGCGGAAGCTGGATATTTCGGTTTGCGGAAGTTGCCCAGACGATCTCTTCCTCCAAAACGGATTCTGCGCCGCAGGACGAGCGGAATCGGGAAGGACGGTTGACAGCTCCTGTCGCAACCGTGAAGGTGGATCCGCGCTATCCCCCCGAGGTGATCCGAGAAAGGGTGGAGGGCGTTATCGTGCTCTATGCGGTTCTTCGGAAGGATGGGACAGTCGATCCCAGCAGTGTTCGACTCGTTCGAAAGCTGGACTCCCGGCTTGAAGTCAGCGCCAAAGAAGCATTGATTGCTTGGAAATTCAAACCGAGCCAGAAGAATGGTCAGCCGGTCGACATCCAGGCCGAGATTACGATCCCCTTCTACTTCCGGAAAGATCCCCTGTACCAGTGAAAACTATTGCCACGCAGGCCCAGAGGAAAGACCTGCAGACTTGGCAGTTTGTCGAGTTGCAAGTTCAGGGACCGGCTTGCAACATGCGGGTTTAAGATTTGTTTTGATCGATGAATTTGTCCATCAATTCATCGTGAGTTTGCCCGGCCAGCTCGCAAGGCCCACCATGGGGAAAGCACTCACCGCAACTTTCAAAGTGTCCAACCCGATTGAACCGGAGTGTCCGATCCCGGCCATCGTGGCCTGGGTTGCTTGACCGCACCGGGCCAATGCTTTAAGCTTGAGCCTGGATTTTTCTGGGAGCCCGTTATCAGCATAATTCAGAAGACAATGCCATCCATTGTAAGGCGGAAATCAGTCACAACTTGGGTCGGGAAGATCCCCGTGGGGGCCTGTCATCCGGTCGTGGTTCAGTCAATGACCAATACCGATACTGCTGACGTGGTTGCGACCGTCAATCAGGTGGCAGCTTTGGCTCGTGCTGGTTCGGAACTCGTGAGAGTCACCGTCAACACCAAACAAGCAGCCGCTGCCGTGCCGGAGATTGCCAAGCGTATACAGGACCAGGGATCGGATGTCCCGATCATCGGAGACTTCCACTACAACGGCCACATTCTCCTTTCGGATTACAAACAGTGCGCCCAGGCCCTGGCTAAGTATCGTATCAATCCAGGGAACGTAGGGGTAGGGAAGCGTCACGATGAGAATTTCAGACGCATGATTGAGGTGGCTCTTGAAAACGGCAAGCCGGTCAGGATTGGAGTCAACTGGGGCTCCCTTGATCAGGCATTGCTTGCCCGCCTGATGGACGACAACGCCAAGCGGCCCGAGCCGAAAGATGCTCAGCAGGTGACCTTGGACGCCATTGTAATGAGCGCGCTTGATTCAGGGGCGATGGCTGAGGAATACGGCCTGCCGCATGACAGGATTATTCTCAGCGCTAAAGTATCCACGGTGCAAGATCTCATTCATGTCTACCGCGAGCTGGCCAGCCACTGCGACTATCCATTGCATCTCGGCCTGACCGAGGCTGGCATGGGAACTAAGGGTGTGGTCTCGAGTACGGCTGCGCTCTCGGTGCTTCTGCAGGAGGGAATTGGAGACACCATTCGAGTTTCCCTGACTCCTGCCCCCAACGGCGACCGAACTGAAGAGGTAATGGTATGCCAACAGATTCTGCAGTCTTTGGGAATACGGAGCTTCATGCCTCAAGTCACGGCCTGCCCGGGGTGTGGCAGGACCACCAGCACCTTCTTCCAGGAAATGGCCGATCAAATTCAGAGTTATTTGCGGGCACAGATGCCGGTCTGGAAGGAAAGCTATCGGGGAGTGGAGGACTTGAAAGTGGCCGTGATGGGCTGCGTGGTCAATGGGCCCGGGGAGTCCAAACACTCCCATATTGGCATCTCCCTTCCAGGGACGGGAGAAGAACCTAAGGCTCCAGTTTTCGTGGATGGCCGGCTCACCACCACGCTTCGAGGAGCTGGCATCGTCGACGATTTCATCGCCATTCTTAATGAATACGTCGCCTCCCACTATATTCTGCAGCCCGCCGTTGAGGTGCGTTCGCGCAACTGAGTCACGTCGAACAAGCTGAGCGGCATTTCAGGATCAATCCATGGGATCCCAATACCTGACTTTCACTGAAGGAGGATTTGGTCCTCCTTTGGTGTTGCTCCACGCTTTCCCGCTCACTCGGAGAATGTGGGACGGAGAGATAGAGACTTGGAGCAAGACCCATCGCGTGATTGCTGCGGATTGGCGCGGCTTGGGAGAATCTCCGCTTGCGACCCATCAGTTGAGTATGGAGTCTTGCGCAGACGATCTCCATCAACTCCTGGAGCACCTCGCAATCAAACAGAAAGTCATTCTCTTGGGGCTCTCCATGGGAGGTTACGTTGCCTTCGAGTTTGTTCGCAAGTACCCCGAGTCATTGGAAGGACTCGTGCTCGCGGCGACACAACCCATTGCAGATTCTGAGGTGGCTCAGAAGGGACGCTATGAAACGGCGGAGTTTGTCCAGAAAAAAGGGGCCGCCGCTTTGGCGGATCGGTTGATTCCCCGCTTGCTGGGAAGAACCACTTTACAGAAGGAACCAGCGACAGTCCAGAGAGTCCGGGGGTTGATCGAGTCCAATTCACCCGCCGGGATCGCCGCGGCCTGTTATGGCCTTGCGTCGCGTCGCGACTCCTCCGCTGTCTTAAGTCAAATCCGGCTCCCTACTTTAGTCGTGGCGGGCGAGGAAGACGTCCTCATTGAAAGAATCCAGGCGGAAACGATGCACCAAAGGATTACGTCCTCTCGGATGGCTGTGATCAGTGAGAGTGGTCATTTGGTCAACTTGGAACAGCCAGTCCAGTTCCACCAGGTGGTGACCGACTTCTTAAGCGACTTCTAAATCATGGAGAGAAAATGAACATGGAATTGATTAGCCTCAAAAGGCTGGCAATTCAAAAAGCCGTGGAAATAACATTTAGAGAAAAGTCTTCCGGTCGTGCCTGGAAGGTTTCTCGCGACGGCATCCTCAAGTTTGCTTTTCCCAAACCGTGGGGAGAACCTCTGGAGTACTCACCGGAACAGATCTTGCAGTCGGCGGACGAGTTCACTCTAGTGTCTGCGGAGAAAGAGCAGGTTGTGGGACGCAAGGAGATGGGAGACTTTTTGGCAAACGCGCTCAAGAGTCCCCACACGAAATCCAACGACGAAGAGCATGAGTAGATCGATTTTCCATGATTCCTCTTCAGAGGTGGAAACGCAGGCCTCAAGGTCACAGGATTATAGCAGCTCTGGTGTTGATCTTTTCCTCCGCCAATCTCTATCCAGCGCTTGAAAAACAAGGAAAATCTTTAGGCGTCGTCTTTCCTGCCGGTGAGACTCTGGTTTATGACATTCGGTGGGGTGCGCCAGCCTGGATATTCTTCCTTCCCACCATGAGTGCCGGAGAAATCACTTTCACTTTCCAGGGTGAGACGGACTACAAAGGAAAACCGGCGCTCAGGATGACCGCAGACGCCATCTCCTCTGGATTTTTTTCGAGCGTTGCGGGGATCACGGTAGCAGATTCGTTTGAATCCTTCGTATCGGCTCGTCAATTTTGTTCTTTGCAGATAAGCAAAAAGATACGAGAAGGCAAGCGGCAACGTGATATTCTCCTCACTTTTGACTCCTCAAACGGCACAGGCCATTATCTGGACCAAGACGTGAGCAGGCACCCGCCCGTGGAGCTGAAGAATCAGGCGGTCCAAAATATTCCGGACTGTGTCCAGGATTTGCTCTCAGCCATTTACTACACACGTACTCAGGACTTGAGGGTTGGAAACAGCGTCCGAATGGCCATTAGCGATAACGGGACAGTGAAAAATGTTGAAATCAAAGTGGACAAACGGGAAATGGTAGACTCACCGAAGGGACAACTCCCGGCACTGAGGACTGAGGCGACCTCAGTCTTTGGAGGACTGTTTCGAAGTGGCGGGACCCTACTTGTCTGGGTCAGTGACGACGACCGCAGGCTGCCACTGAAATTCGAAGCCAAGATCAAACTCGGCAAGGTGTTTGGAACAATCAAAACGATCGGCAACACGAACAAAGGGCCGAACGGAGCTCCTTAGAAGAATTGAGAATCCGGCTACCGACAAAGTCGAAAACTTTTCTTCTGCTCTTTGCTCTGTACCCCATGAGGCATGCTCTTACCCGCTTGAAACACCTGGACAGGAGCCAAAAGAGGCGAACGGACACTTTGGTATTCGAGCTGCAAAACACCTGTTAACGATTGACCACTGTCTTGTGTGGTATCCTGTAAACACTATAGGCTTGCAACACCCGATGAGAAAACTACTCAAGCAACTCTGGGTTGAGGAGCGCGGACTGGAAACCGCTGAATTTGCGTTTCTGGCGGTTTTCGTGGCCTTAGCGGCCATCCTCTTCTTGCCGAACTCGGAAGAGACGATAGACCATGCACTGCGCCAGTACGCCCGAGTGCTCTTTCCAAACTGGTAATGGAGACGCGATCTCGTCTAAACTTTCGAACGCTCTATAAGGTTCCCGTTAAGCTCGCCGCCATCCTGGTGTGTCTCTACTGTTCATCGGTAATCGTTCCCGAAATGGTAGGCGGTGTCATGGCCATGGTTCCCTTCGGCCTCATCACCCTGGCGCTACTGCTTGTTGTCTTCTGGTAACCTTGGACCCTCCTGACTGTTCTGTGGACGCTCCATACGCCGGCAGTCGCAGCTCTGCCGCGCCAACCTTGGCTTCCAGAAATTCGGTCCTCCTGATCAGGAAGTGGGTACGCCCACTCTCCGGTAGAACTCCAGGACGCGAGCCAACTCCTCTTCGTTTTCCAGCACGCCGATCGAGCGAACCATCTCACCGACGGTGACCTTAGGATCGTTGGACCAGAAAATGCCGCAATCCTCGTCTTCGTAATAGTGGAAACCCACCCGGTCTCCGTAGATTTTACCGAGTGCTTCGCCCTTGTGAAGCTTTGAACTCCAAGGAAGGACAGCATAGCTGAGGTCGAGTTGATGTACCAGAGTGCCTTCTGGAGGTGTGATCTGCGCAGCGATCTTGCCCGTGGGCTCAAATATCGAGTCATTGTGCCGCCAAGTGCTGGAGACGATGTAACAACGCCGCTGCATGGCACGGAACGCGGGATGAGCGGTCTGGGGCGACTGAGTGGGCCAGGCGATCAGTTCCGCGCCCTTACGGGCCAGTTCAGCCCAGCCATAGTCGAATTCCATGTCATAGCAGATCTGAATTCCGAGCTTGCCGAAGTCGCAGTCAAACACCGGTAACTCAGTCCCCGGGGTCGAACCACCCTCCATAATTCCGCGATCGGAAACCACCAGATGCATCTTGCGGTAGGTCCCCAAAGCTTCGCCCTTGCGCCCAATCAACAGGGCTGCGTTCGAACACAGTTTCCTATCCTTTGACTCCAGCAGGTAGGTGGGGACCACGATATAGCAATTGTGCTGACGCGCCTTTTGAGTGAAGACCTGCCGCACAGGACCATCGAAGGGGACCGAACATGTCAACGCATTCTCGCCAGCCTCGCCGGTGATGGCCGTTTCAGGCAACACTGCGAGATCCAGACCCTGGCGGTACTTCTTTTCGGCCTGCTCAGCCATCTGATCCACGATGCCCGCGAGTTGTTCAAGACGCTTCTGCAAGCCGGGGTGGTCTCCCCAAAAAGCCTGCATGGCCGTTCCCACAATTACCTTACGGGGCGGCCCACTAGAGGTGCTCCTGACCTTCACTTCGCCGCTCGCCGCCGAAAACGAGGCAACCTCAAGAGCCGCGACACCACCCATCGCTGTCAGAAACTTTCTTCGATCCATGGCCATCTCCGATCGTGACGTGATTCAATTTGACACCTTGACAGGACACGCTGGACCGTCCTGTGTGAAACTGCTCTGAGTTGCGGTTTGAATCCTATTGGAAAGTTTGGGGTGAGTGATGGGGATCGAACCCACGACCACTGGAGCCACAATCCAGCGCTCTACCAACTGAGCTACACTCACCGTGGTGAGGAGGAGCAATGTGCGAACATTGATTCAAGAGGACCAACGCTCAAAGCCCTATCCTATTACAGTCGTACGTTTCCCGCAACCATAAGGTGCTCCTGGGACGACAGGCACTCTTTGGCGGGTCGCGTACAAGGAACGTCTCACTGGACAAGTGCTAAAGTTGCTGCTGGATTTGTTCGTTAACACTGATACATAGGAGTCATCTTCGACTCTGTTTGATGTAGGTCATTGATTCGTAGCTCAAGATCGCGCCATCCATGAGTTTTGCAACCATGCCCCCCAATTCGGCTGAGTGCAAAGGGCCGCCGTCCGTCAGCCTTTTCTCCGATGACGTCTCTCGGAACTGCACGCCTTTCGGTCCGAGAGCCAGAAGGAGAATCAACTTCGCAAGCCTTTCGGATGGCCTACAGGCCGCAAGCAATTTTTATCATGGAGGCAATCCTCTCGACGCGTTTGATGTCTACGAGCAGCTGGCTGCAAGTTACCCCGGTCAGTCTATTGAGATCCTTGCCGAGCTCTATGATCTCTATCAGGCGTTGCCCGACAGAGAAGACCGGTACACTCTTTACCAGGCCAGGCTCTTTGACTTCGGCATTCAGCCCACTGACAAGGTTCTGGACGTTGGAAGCGCCAATGTTCCGTTCCCGTTGGCCACCCACCTTACGGACTTAGCACCCCACGATGATCACTATGGGAGAGCAGGAGTCCCTTTCAAGCAGGTGCAGGGTAAGCCCGTCTACATTTGCGACATCGAGAACATGGACAGCTTCACAGACAAGGAGTTCGACTTTGTCTACTGTTCTCACGTGGTTGAGCACGTGCGCAATCCGGAACGAGCCTGCAGTGAACTCATGCGAATTGGAAAGCGCGGCTACATTGAGGCTCCTACTCGAGGGAAAGATCTGTGGCTGAGCACAGCCAAGGCCAGCAACCATCTGTGGAGTGTTGAGCGTCTCGGCTCGAAGCTCATCTTCATAGAGTATCTCCCCGAAGAGCTTGAGGGATTGCAATCCGATCTATTGATGAGCATGCATTTGAGGCCTGAAAGCAAACGGGAAAAGGCCTTGACGTCTCTGTTGTATCTGAAGGCCCATCTTGTCAATACCATGCTGCTTTGGGAAGGGCGATTTGAGTACGAGGTACGACGCACACCGCGTAGTATCTCTGATAACAAAATGCTGACTCGGGAAATCCTTAGCCCTAACGGGACAGAAATCCCGGTTTCGGGCCGTGCCTTGCCCCAGGAACCTCAGGAGATTTCAAGGCCTTTAGATTCCCTCGTATCGCTGGCAATCAAGAGAATCGTACACGTGGGATGGACCTGCGCTGGCATCGGAGCCAACGCTGGCCTGGTCACATCGGTTCTGGCAGAATGCGTAGGCCCGACTGGGAAGGTGCTGGCCTTCGAGGCGCACCCGGCAAGGACCAAGGCTCTCAGGGAAAGCATGAAGTTAAAGGCCTATTCGTCGCGAGTCAAAGTCGGATGCGTGGCGATCAGCGATGGCAGCCTGTCTACGGTATCGCTCCATAACGAGCGAAAGTCGTCGCCCTCCGAAGACGGCATTGTTGGTGATGCTGTCATCAACGGCAGAGTCATTCGAGCAGGATTACAGGTTAGGGCGGCCAAGCTGGACACTTTCTTTCCAAAAGGCTCCCGTTTAGACTTTGTCAAGATTGACTGCGAAGGTGCGGTCGTATCAGTCCTCACAGGAATGTCTCGCCTTCTCAGAGAAACGAGACCAATACTTCTGATTAAGTTTTATGGAGAAGCGGAGGAGGCAAGAACCTGTCTCTTGGACTCTCGCTATGACTTGTGGGAACTGAACGGAGGGGAAATGGATCCCAGGAAAATCATTAGCCGTCTCTGCCATTACTTGGCGGTTCCTTCCGAGCGAGCTCTTGAAGCCAAAGGGAATCCCAACAGCGTTGACTTTTATGACCGGCTCTACGAAGGTCGCTTTGAGATCAATAATGTTTCGTTGGAGTACCAATACGAGGGCCCCGAGCGAAAGAGATGGTACAAAATGGTTGTCCAGCAGCCTTTTTTCAACTGCTCAGGAAGGCTTCTGGATGTTGGATGTGGAATGGCTGGGTTATTGAATACATTGCCCAGAAACGCTTCTCTCCAGCTTTACGGGATCGATTTCTCTCAGGTTGCAGTGAATATCGCCAAAGGACGAGTCAATGGTAGTTTTATGGTCGGCGATGTTCACTGTTTGCCGTACGGGCGAGCGTCCTTCGATCGAATCGTTTTGACCGAGACTTTAGAGCATGTGGAGCACCCAGAGACTGTCGTACGAGAAATTCACCGAGCATTAAAGCCAAACGGCAAATTGCTGATTACCGTCCCCGAAAAGAGCTTGGATCTCAAACCTGAAGACTGGCCAGGTGGGATCGATCTCCACATCAACAAGTTTACCAGGCAGACGCTTTGTGAGCTGGTCGGCAGCCATGGTTTCTCGGTTGAGAGTTGCGAAGTCGTCGAACGAGAGCTGTGGCTCACAGCGTCCAAAGCAATGCAGACAAGACCACTGGAAGGGTAAGGGATGGCAAGGGCCTTGACGAGATCCCAAGGGTAGGTAATGCTCTGAAGCTGCAATTAGCGCACTACCCACGGGTAGGGGACCTTGAATCCGAATTGGCAAAATGCTACATTCGCGAGATGGAATGGCAAGAGACGAAAAATTATAGAGGAGCACATCTGATTTCATGAAAGCACTCATTCTGGCGGGCGGAGAGGGCACTCGATTGCGGCCATTGACCCTGAACACGCCTAAGCCGATTGTTCCTGTGGCGAACATTCCTTTCTTACGCTACCAAATCGAGCTGCTCCGCCAACACAGGATCCACGACGTCATCTTAAGCCTCTCCTACCAACCCGGCAAAATTGAAGCTCTGTTGGGCGACGGCTCGAGCTTAGGAACCCGGATTCAATATGTCGTCGAACAGTCTCCGCTAGGAACGGCAGGCGCGTTCAAGAATGCCGAGCACCTACTCAATGAGGCTACCGTTGTTTTCAATGGAGACATCCTCTGCGAGCTGGATATCAGCGAAGTCATCCGGCATCATCAGTCCCGAAAAGCCACCGCCACGCTGGTTTTGACTCGAGTTGAGAATCCATCGGCTTACGGCTTGGTGGAGACCGCCAGCGACGGCAGGATCACTCGTTTTTTAGAAAAACCCAAACCTGAGGAAATCACTTGCAGCACCATCAATGCAGGAACCTATGTTCTCGAGCCAGAAGTTCTGCAGTCGATTCCAGCAGGGCAAAACTATTCTTTTGAAAGGGGCGTCTTCCCGTCGCTACTTAAGAACCAGAAGCGGATGCAAGCCTACGTGGCTGAGGGATACTGGATTGATATCGGGACCCCCCAAAAGTATCTTCAAGTTCACCAGGACCTGCTGCAGAGACGCTTTCGATCCGCAATGGATATTATGAGCCCACCTTATCTGCAAACGCCGGTCAACGGCCGCATTGACCCGAGCACCCTTCTTGCCGCGTCCGTGAAGTTGGGGGAATCGGTGAGCCTCCTCTCTTCTTCTATAGGAGAGGACTGTGTAATTGGTGATCATGTGCTGATTGAGAACGCTGTGATCTGGCCTGGGGTGACGATCGGTGCTCACTCAAAGGTGAGTGGTTGTATTGTCGGGCGAGGTTGCCGGATTGGGAGTCATGTGACTGTATCCAATGGAGTGGTTTTGGGTGACCAATCTAGCGTGACTGACTATAGTTTCCTCTCAGGTCAAGTCCGGTAGGGTTCTTTGTTCGTTAGCTTACAAGCCCAGGGATCGCACATTTCGGAACAGCCTCTCCCTTGCAAGCGCAGTCCCAGCTGACCCCGGTCGGCTCGACCGTATGCGTGTAAAACTGAGGAAACATTGACATCGATCAAATTTGGCACGGATGGCTGGCGAGGCGTCATCGCAAAGGACTACACCTTTGCTAATGTGGAGATCGTTTCGCAGGCGATTGCCGATTACGTGAAGTCTCAAAGTCAGTCCTCGCAACAGAAGCTCCTGGTCGGTTACGACACCCGGTTTCTGGCCAATCAGTTCGCCCAGCGAGTCGCGGAGGTCCTGGCAGGAAACGGCTTGCTGGTCGATTTGCTGGACCGTCCCTTTCCCACTCCTTATGTCTCTTACGAGGTGAAACGACGAAAGTTGGCGGGTGGGGTGATGGTTACCGCCAGCCACAATCCACCGGAGTTCTGTGGTATCAAGTTCAAAGCGTCGTTCGGGGGGTCTGCGACTCCCGCAATCGTGAAGGAGATTGAACGTTCACTCTTCCTCAATCCAGTTCAGCGTGCTAACGGACCAGGGCTTATTTGCACGATCTCGCCTGAGAAAGAATATTTTGAGCACATCCAGTCTTTGATCCGCTTCGACCTGATCCGGCAGTCGGGGCTCAGGGTCGTTGCAGATCCTATGCACGGTACCGCTGATGGACTGCTGCAAGAAATCTTGGGAAAGTATGGCGTTGATTGCCGCACAATTCGTGAAAAGCCTGATCCTCTATTTGGCGGCGTCTTTCCGGAGCCCATGGAAGAGAATCTGGGTGCGTTGAAGGATGCGATTCTCGGTCATCAAGCCGATATTGGCCTGGCTACAGACGGAGATGCCGACCGCTTGGGGGTCATGGATGCCCTTGGAAATTACGTGAATACACACCAGATCCTGGCCTTGCTTGTCCTTCATCTGGTTCGAAATCGTGGCTGGACGGGCAAAGTTGTTAAAACGTTTTCTCAGAGTATCCTTATTGAAAGGATCTGTCGCAAACTCGGGCTGGAGTTTCATGTTGTTCCGATTGGATTCAAAAACATCGCCGATCTCATGCTGAGAGAGGACATCCTGATCGGTGGGGAGGAGAGTGGCGGAGTTGGAACAAAGAACCATATCCCCGAGAGAGACGGCATTCTAGTCAACTTGTTGATGCTCGAGGCTGTGGCTCAAAGCCGCAAAAGTTTGCGCCAGATGGTGCTCGAGATGTGGCAGGAATTCGGCGAATTTCACTTTGAACGCAGAGATCTCCACGTACCACTGGCCTTCGGTCAAGACTTGGTGCAAAGTTTGAGAGACACTCCACCCGAGCAATTTGCGGGGTTTCCGGTGATGAGAGTCGACACATTGGATGGCAGCAAGCTGGTGTTTCAGGATGAGAGCTGGATTCTGTTTCGACAATCCGGCACCGAACCGCTGCTGCGCCTTTACTCCGAAGCCGCTACTCACGAAAAGGTCAAGCAATTGATGGACGAAGGAAACAGGCTGGCCGTCCCTGGCTGATCTAATTGTTGGCTTAACCTTGCTATAACTGCCCTCGATGAGACCGGCCTGCCGTGTCACCGACCCCGCGCCTCAGCACAGCCACTGGCCACTCGGGCCGTCCATTCCTCAACATTAGAAATGCCTAACCGTACTTGTGAAATGGAGCGCCGAGAATGAAGAAGATGCGCTGTCCGTTTGTGACGACTGTTTGTTTGCTCACCTGGCTCGGCCTCTTGGCGTGTACGCCGCAGAAGAAGGGCCTTCGAGTCTATGTGACCAATGAAGCGTCAGGCGACGTCAGTGTGATTGATGCCACGACTGATCGGGTTATCCAGACTATTCCGGTGGGGAAACGGCCACGCGGAATTCAGGTCAGCCCTGATAGCAAGACAGTGTATGTTGCTTTGAGTGGTTCGCCCTTTGCTGGCCCCAACGTTAGAGACGAGGATTTGCCTCCAGCGGACAAAAGGGCGGATGGCATTGGCATCATTGATGTGGATAAGAACCAGTTGACAGGAATACTCCCTGGAGGATCTGATCCGGAACAGTTCGTTGTCAGCCGGGATGGTACGAAGCTGTACATTTCTAACGAAGACGCTTCCACTGCCAGTGTGGTTGACCTGGCCAGTCGCAAGGTGATTCACACGATTCCGGTAGGTGAGGAACCGGAAGGGGTCGGCTTGACCCCTGATGGCAAGCGGGTCTACATCACCTCTGAGAATGATCAGAGTGTAACGGTCATTGAAACTGAAAACAACCAGGCTATCACAACGTTCAAGGTGGGAACCCGCCCCAGAGCGGTTGCGTTTCTGCCTGACGGATCTCGAGCTTTTGTCACGTCTGAAACCGGCGGACTGCTTTCGGTTGTCGACACTTCGAAATATGAAGTGATTCAGAGCATCAAGCTGGAAGGTCCTAATGTGAGGCCGATGGGAGTTGTGGTGGCTCCGGATGGCAAAAACGTTTACGTCACGACAGGTCGCGGCCGAAAGGTTTTCGTGATCGACTCCTTAAGTTGTCAGATTCTAACCTCTTTCGAGGTTGGAGAGCGTCCCTGGGGGATTGTCTTAACGCCTGATGGAAACAAACTCTATACGGCCAACGGGCCATCGGATGATGTATCTGTGGTCGACGTGGCCTCGCAAAAAGTAGTCACCCGGATTAAGGTAGGCACACGGCCTTGGGGAGTTGCTGTTGTGCGTCCAAGTCAATAGGCGACAAACGCCATGGCTTTGCCAGGAGTACCGTCGCGTCTGAGGAGGGGCCACAGGACTAGGAGACAGGCTTTTTGGAGATCTGCTCTGAGATATCAATGGGAATTTGTTCAATGACCTTGATCCCATAGCCTTCGAGGGCCACGATTTTGCGGGGGTGATTGGTAAGGATGCGAATGGTTTTGAGGTTTAGCCGCAGAAGGATCTGAGCTCCCGTCCCATAGTCTCGCTGGGCGCGCTTCATGCTGTAAGCTTCCCCATCGATGTCCGCCATGCCATGATAGGCAATACGGTTCCCTCCGTCTCCCTTCTGCAAGTCGAAACCTCGTCCTGTCTGATGCATGTAAAGGAGAACTCCGCTACCTTCGCGCGCAATCATGGCCAAGGATTTGTCCAACTGGGTTTTGCACTGGCACTGAACCGAACTGAAGACGTCCCCGGTCAGGCAATGGGAATGGACTCTTACCAGAACTGGCTTCTCCGGGTCAATCCTGCCATAAACCAGAGCCACATGAGTCTCGTTGTCAATTTCGCACTCAAAAGCCATCATCTTGAAAGGACCAAAACGAGTGGGAAGCTCTGCTTCGGCGATGAGGTGAACAAAGAATTCCGTGCGCAACCTATACTTAATGAGATCGGCCACGGTGATCATCTTTAGCCCATGCTGCTTCGCAAAGTCATGGAGTTCTTGTACACGAGCCATGGTTCCGTCCTCGTTCATGACTTCGCAGATCACTCCTGCCGGCTTCAACCCGGCAATGCGAGCCAAATCGACCGCAGCCTCGGTCTGGCCGGCGCGAATCAAGACCCCGCCTTTTCTTGCGCGTAGCGGAAAGACGTGGCCTGGCCTGACCAAGTCCTGAGGTTTAGTGTTAGAGTCCAGCGCCGTCAGAATAGTATGCGCCCGGTCGGCCGCGGAGATCCCTGTGGAAACCTTATGTCTAGCTTCGATAGAAACGCAGAAAGCGGTTCCGTAAGTCGAGCTGTTGTCCGTCACCATTAGAGGGATCTGCAGCTCATCCAGCCGATCTCCTGTCATTGACAGACAGATGAGCCCGCGTCCGTGTCGGGCCATAAAGTTGATGGCATCGGGCGTCACCTTCTCGGCCGCAATCGTCAAGTCACCTTCATTCTCGC
>Ga0075423_10000465_pt1 | contig 32808 bp, 32 predicted proteins | sample SoiMethybrSBSTD2_FD_80114 | JGI IMG/M metagenome (GOLD analysis project Ga0075423, IMG submission 80114) | Bulk soil microbial communities from a Populus tree surrounding site in Tennessee, USA - Soil MetaG P. TD hybrid SBSTD2 | ecosystem: Environmental > Terrestrial > Soil > Tree plantation...
GTGGTCGAGAACCTCCGCGCGCTGGGTTTCGTCCGCGTCCTGGCCGACGGCGCAGCGCATCACCTCGACGAGCTGCCTGCGGGGCTGGATCTCACGCGGTCCGCCGAGCTGCTCGTGGTCGTGGATCGCCTGGTCGCGGAGCCGGCCGCGGCCGGGAGATTGGCGGAATCGGTCGCGACGGCGTTTCAGGAGGGCGAGGGCGTCGCGGTCGTCCTGCACTCCACCGGCGCCACCGGCGTCGCCCGGCTCCGCTTCACTCGGTTCCCAGCCTGCAGCGCCTGCGACACTCCGGCCGCGACGGTCACCCCCGCACTGTTCTCCTTCAACAATCCCCGGGGTGCCTGCTCGCGGTGCAACGGCTTCGGCGCAGTGCTCGAGTATGACGAATCGCTGGTCGTGCCGGATCCCTCGCGCAGCTTGGCCGATGGCGCCATCGACCCGTGGACCAAGCCGCGTTACGAGTCCCGCCGCCGCATGCTGCTCGACTTCGCGCGGAGCCTGGGCGCGGACTCGGCCAAGCCTTGGCAGAAGCTCAAAGCGGCGCACCGCCGCGAGCTCCTGTACGGTCGGAAGGGCCGGTACGTCGGCATCTTCCCGTTCCTGAAGGGATTGGAGGAGAAGCGGTACAAGCAGTACATCCGGGTCTTCCTCCGGCAGTACCAGCTCGCCAAGACGTGCGAGGCCTGCGGCGGGAGCCGGCTCAACGCCGATGCCCTCGCCGTTCGCATCGGCCGCGACACGATCGCGGACGTGTCGTGCCGGTCGGTGGACGGGATCCACGGGTGGATCTCCACGCTCGAGCTGACCCCCTGGGAGCGCGAGGTCGCCACGCTGGTCGTGGAGCAGCTCGAGGCCCGCCTCGGCTTCCTCCGCGACGTGGGGCTCGGCTACCTGACGCTCAACCGGCAGACCCGGACCCTCTCGGGCGGCGAGGCCCAGCGCATCTCCCTCGCCAACGCCCTCGGCTCGAAGCTGGTGGACACGCTGTATGTGCTCGACGAGCCGTCCATCGGCCTCCACCCGCGCGACACCGACCGCCTGCTCGGCCTGCTCCGCCGGCTGCGCGACGCGGGCAACACGGTGGTCGTCGTCGAGCACGATCTCGCCGCCGTGCGCCAGGCGGACTTCATGCTCGAGCTCGGCCCGGGCTCCGGCGATCGCGGCGGCCGCGTGGTGCACGCCGGGCCCGTCGAGACCGCCGCCACGTCGCTCACCGGGCAGTACCTCACCGGCCAGAAGCGCATCGCCGTGCCGAGCGCGCGGCGGCCGGCGGGCCCTCGCTGGCTGCGCATCCGCGGCGCCACCCTCCACAACCTCGTGGGCGTGGACGCCGACATTCCGCTGGGGACTCTGACGGCGATCACCGGGGTCAGCGGCTCCGGCAAGAGCTCGCTTTTGTACGACGTGGTCTACCGCAATCTCGAGGCGCGCCTCCACGGCGGACACTCCGCCAAGAGCCACCTGGGCGAGCCGGTCGGACAGGTCGCGTCGCTCACGGGATGGGAGCTGCTCGAGGATGTGCTGCTGGTAGACCAGTCGCCGATCGGGCGCTCGCCGCGCTCGAACCCCATCACCTACATCAAGGCCTTCGACGAGATTCGCGAGCTGTTCGCGGCCCAGCCGCTGGCGCGCGAGCGCAAGTACACCTCCGCCACGTTCTCCTTCAACCTGCCCGGCGGCCGCTGCGACGCCTGCGAGGGCGCCGGCCACGTGCAGGTGGAGATGGTCTTCCTGGCCGACGTCTTCGTGCCTTGCGAGGTCTGCGGCGGCACGCGCTACCGCCGGGACGTGCTCGACGTCCGCATTCACGGCCACTCGATCCACGACGTCCTCCAGTGGACCGTGGACGAGGCCATCGCCCGGTTCCGGCACCAGCCCAAGCTCGGCGCCGCGCTCTGGCAACTGCAGCAGGTGGGGCTCGGCTACCTGCGGCTCGGGCAGCCCGCGACGACGCTCTCCGGTGGTGAGGCCCAGCGGCTCAAGATCGCCCGCGAGCTGACCCAGGCCGGCAAGCGCGACGGCCGGAAGCTGTACATCCTCGACGAGCCCACCACCGGCCTCCACTTGGACGACGTGCGCGTGCTTATCCAGGTGCTCGACCGCCTGGTGGACGCCGGGCACACCGTGGTGGTCATCGAGCACCACATGGACGTGGTCAAGCGCGCCGACTGGATCGTGGATCTCGGTCCCGAGGCAGGCGATGCCGGCGGGCAGGTCGTGGCGCAGGGAACACCGGAGCAGATCGCAGCCGTCGAAGCCTCCCACACGGGGCGGTACCTCCGCCCCCTGCTCGTGGAACCCGTTCCCGCCGAAGCGCTGGCGGTGTAGACCGGACATCCGTCTTCATCCCGTGCGCCGTCTTCATCCGTCTACCTCAGCCCCTCCGCCGCCTTCACCACCGCCTCCCACGCCGCCCGCACGTGCTCCCGCTCGGTGGCGCGTTGGCCCACCACCAGACGGATTGCGTACCGGCCGCCCAACCGCGTGTGGGTCAGATACCGTTCCCGCCCGGCGTTCACCGCGGCGAGCAGCCGCGCGTTCAGGGCGTCGAGCTCGTCGTCGGTGGCTCCCGGCGGGCTCCACCGGAAGCACACGAGGCCGAAGGGGACCGGCGCCATCAGCTCGTACTCGGGATCGGCCTCGATCCAGCCGGCCAGCTCCTGCGCGAGCGCGACGTGTCGGCGGATGATCGCCCGCAGGCCCTCGACGCCGTAGCTCCGGATCACGAACCAGAGCTTGAGGGCCCGGAACCGGCGGCCGAGCTGAATGCCCCAGTCCCGGAAATTGACGACGTCGGCGTCGTAGGCGGTGCGGAGGTATTCGGGCGTGGCCTGAAAGGTGGAGAGCAGCGCCGACGGGTCGCGCACGTAGTACGCGGTGCAGTCGAAGTTGGTCAGCAGCCACTTGTGCGGGTTGAAGACGATGCTGTCGGCCGTCTCCATGCCGTCGAACAGCGGGCGGAGCTCGGGCACGATCGCCGCCGCCCCCGCATACGCCGCGTCCACGTGGAGCCAGGCGCCCGACCGGCGGCAGAGCTGGGCGATCGGCCGCAGCGGATCGATCGCGGTGCTCGAGGTAGTCCCCACCGACGCCACCACGCAGGCCGGCCGAATGCCGGCCTCCCGGTCCGCCTCGAGCGCCTGTGCCAACGCCTCCGGGCGGAGCGCGTAGGCGTCGTCGGTCTCGATGTGGCGCAGCAGGTCGAGCCCGTACCCGGCCAGCTTCACGGCCTTGTCCACGGACGAATGAGCCTCGCGCGAGGCGTACACGGCGAGCGGCGGCCCCGCGGTGGCGAGGCCCGCGCTCCCTGACCGGCCGGCAGTGGCGCGCTCGCGGGCGCTGAGCAGGGCGACCAGCGTCGCCGTGGACGCCGTGTCCTGGATGACGCCGACGTATTCGCGGGGCAGTCCGATCATCTGCCGGAGCCAGTCCATCACCACCTGCTCCAGCTCCGTCGCGGCGGGCGACGTCACCCAGCTCATGCACTGCGCCCCGATGGTCGCGGTGAGCATCTCGCCCAGGATGGACGGCGGACTGTTGTTGCCGGGGAAGTAGGCGAACCAGCCCGGGTGGTTCCAGTGCGTCATGCCCGGCACGATGATGCGCCGGAAGTCCTCGAACAGCGCCTCGAACGGCTCGGGATCGAGCGGCGGCGCGTCCGGCACGGCGCGGCGGACGTCGCCCGGTGACACCGCGGGCGTGACCGGCAATGTGCCCACGTCGCGCAGGTAGTCGGCCATCCAGTCGACCAGCGTGTGCGCGTGGCGGCGAAAGTCCTCGGGGTGCATCCGGCAAAGCGAACGCGGACCAGGGCCTCCGTCAAGCCTCGGTGCCCGGGCGGCCACGACGCCGATCTTCGATGAAAGCCCGTGTATCTTGCACGATATGGGTGCCAGCCTCACCGCCGCCGGCCTCGCCTACGATCCCGACGTCGCCTGCCGTCACCTCACGGCCGCCGATCCGCGCCTGGGCGAGCTGATCCTCCGCGCCGGCGCGTTCACCATGCGGCCGGAGCCGACGCAGAGCCTGTTCGCCGCGCTGGTCGAGTCGATCGTCTACCAGCAGTTGTCCGGCCGGGCGGCGGAGACCATCCTGGGCCGGGTCGTGGCACTCTACCGGCCCCGCCGATTCCCCCGGCCAGCGGACCTCATTGCCACGCCGGTCGAGCGGTTGCGCAACGCCGGGCTCTCCGCGGCCAAGACGGCGGCGCTCAAGGACCTCGCCGCGCGGACGCTGGACGGCACCGTGCCCACCATGGCACGCGTTCGGCGCATGTCGGATGACGAGATCATCGAGCGGCTGACCGCGGTGCGCGGCGTCGGGCGCTGGACGGTGGAGATGCTGCTGCTGTTCCGTCTCGGCCGTCCCGATGTGCTGCCGCTCGGCGACCTGGGTGTTCGGAAGGGCTTCGCGCGGGCGTTCAGCCGGCGCGTGCTGCGTGACCCGATGGTCCTCAGCCGGCGCGCCGAGCGCTGGCGGCCGTACCGCTCGGTGGCGAGCTGGTATCTCTGGCGCGCGCTCGACCTCGAGCGCGCCTGATCCAAGGAGGGCCAAGGATGAGCCAGTCCATGACGCCGACGCCGGTGCAGGCGCCGCACGAGCCGGGCCTCCGTGCCGTCGAGCTGCTGTGCGAGCGCCTGGGCGAAATGGATCTTCCCATCGGGGCGGACGCGGCGCGGGAGATCCTCCGGGCCGTGCTGGCGCTGGAGGCGCCCCGGATGGAGGCTCACGTGCGCGAAGCGCTCCTGACCTCGATCGAGACGATTCGCGTCGCGGCCCAGTCGGCGGACGGCGTGCTCGCGAGCACTACGCCGGTGCAGACGCGTCCGAAGCCGCGCGAGGCACCCGAGCCCGTTCTCGATCCCCCACCGCGCCGCGCGGCGCCGCCCACCCCGCCCCGGCAGACTCCGGTCAAGCGCTCGGTCTCGCGGCGCAGCCCCGACGGCGACGCGGATGATGACCTGACTGGAGAGCAGCGTCCCGTGTTCCGGCGGCCGCGGGGGCGCTGATCGTCCGTTGGAATCTGACTGGCTCAGGGAGGCGATGCATGTCCCACATCAACGAGTGCGTCCCCGGGCAGGAGGCGAAGATCCTGCGCTCGGGCGTGGCCCGGGTGATAGGCAAGACGGGAACGATCGTGGAGGTGTCGCGGATCAAGCGGCCGCCCAGCGCGCCGCTCAAGGATGCGGTGACAGTGGACGTGCCCGGTCATGGAGAGGTTACCGTCGCCCCCGGCGACCTGGAGATCGCCAGGTAGGCGGCCTCAGAACTCGCGCTTCTTCATCTCCTTGAAGAGCCGACGGGTCTCGGCGTCCTCCTCGGCGGGACGCTGCCGCAGGGTCGGGTCGAATTTGGCGCCCCGGTCGCCCTTGGGGGGCACGACCTTCGCGGCGTTCTTCTTGGCCAGGGCAGCGAGCTTCTGGTCTTCGCGCTTGGACATCGGGAAAGCCTCCGGGTGCGGGTCACAGTCCGATGAAACCTAGCGGAACACGCCGCGCACGTCAGCGGGCCTCACGGATCACCCCGTTCAGAATCGCTCGCCGCCGAGATTTGGTCGCGTGACGCCAGGAATGCGTGGCTCACGACAGGAAAGTTGCGGCTTGTGCCAGGATCGTTGCCGGGGGGTGACACATGCCCTAGGATAGCGCCGTCAGGCGTGACAATCGCACGTTGCCGTGAGTGTCTGTACGAGAATAGTGGTCGTGGAAGACGATGCGAACGAGGATCCTCCCGCCGGACGGTCCCCTCCCCCCAGTCCAGCCTCTCCCGGGCTCTTACATCCCACTGATCGCCCGCCCACGTCATTCGACGAGCAGAAGATCAACGGAGCTCTGCCCCCGACATTCACGGAACGACTGCGTCAGTTGGTCGGTCGGCTCAGCAGGCTGCTGGAATCCGGTATCGACCTGTCCCCCGCCGCCTCGCCCGATCCCGACATCGTCCAGTGCGGAGATGTCTCGCTTGACATAGCGAACAGGGTAGCTACCCGCAGCGGACACAAGGTCAGGCTCACCCGGCGGGAATTCGGCCTGCTCCACTCCCTGATCCGCCGGCGTGGTGCCGTCGCGAGCCGCAAGGAGCTGCTCCACGAGGTGTGGGGCTCCACTTCCGCAGTCGGGCCTCGCACCGTGGATACCCACATCGCACGACTGCGGCGCAAGCTCGAGAAGGTTCCGTCCCGGCCGCGATACATCCGCACCGCCGTCACCTCGGGCTACAGCTTCCGGCCCGACGTTTCGTCCCCGAAGCTAACCGCCCGGTCCTCGACCGGCTCTCCCGGCTGACGGGGGGACCGCGGAGGGAATTGGAGATACCATGCTGGCCGATCATGCGGTGAAGAGATTGCCGATGGCCCACCGGCTGATGCCTGCACTGGCCCGGATGGCGGTCGCCGCCGCGCTCATCCCCGCCGCAGCCTGGGCCCAACAGCAACAGCCGATTACGCTGGCGGGCCGAGTCACCACTGCCGAGGGTGCGCCCCTCGCCTCGGCCAGCGTCGTGATCGAACAGCTGAACCTAGGCACCAGCACCCGGCCCGATGGACGCTACACCATCGTGGTCCCCACCGCCCGCATACCGACCGGGCCGGTCACGGTTACGGCCCGTCTCCTCGGTTACCGCCCGCATTCCATTCAGGTGTCACTGACCCCGCAGCCGGGCCCGCAGGACTTCGCGCTCGCCATGAACCCATTTCATCTGGGCGAGATCGTGGTGACCGGCGCCGGAACAGTGACCGAGGCCGAGAAGCTGGGCACAGGGCGGAGCAACGTGGACTCCATGGCCATCACCCGCAGCAACGAGCCGAACGTGGTGAACGCGCTCGCGGCGAAAGCCCCCAACGTGACCGTCGTCTCGAGCTCGGGTGACCCCGGCGCCTCGTCCTTCATTCAAATTCGCGGCCTGACCACGATCACCGCCTCCGATGGGCAGCCGCTGATCGTGGTCGACGGCGTCCCCATCGACAACTCGATCAACTACAACGCCCCGCTGAGCGGCGCGCCCAACAGCAGCGCGGCGCCGCCCAATCGCGCGATCGACATCAATCCGGACGACATCGCCAACGTGGAGATCCTCAAAGGCGCCGCATCGGGCGCCATCTACGGATCTCGCGCGGGCCAGGGCGTCATCCTGATCACCACCAAGCACGGCAGCCCCGGGGCGACCCGGTACAGCTTCCGGAGCTCGGTCGGCCTGGACGATCACGGCCGACTGCCCGATTTCCAGCACAAGTACGGGCTCGGCAGCGATGGCCAGTCGCCGACCTGTGTGTCGGGCGGCCCCACCAACTGCGCGGTCCCGTTCTCGCAGGCGGGGAGCTGGGGCCCCCTGTTGGCCGCCGGCACGCCCATCTTCGACCACTCGGCCGAGATGTTCCAGACGGGGTACACCACCGACGAAGCACTCACCGTCTCCGGAGGGAACGACCGGACGACGTTCTATCTCTCGGGCGGATACGACTACGATCGCGGCATCATCGTGGGCTCCAACAGCCACTATCGCCGGATCAGCGTTCGGTTCAACGGGACCCATCGCATCCTCGACAACCTGAAGGTGGGGGCCAACGTCGCCTACGTCGACGGAGGCGGCGGCTTTGTCACCAGCCGTAACAGCACCGATGGTCTGTTGCTGGGCGCCTGGCGGACTCCCGCCGAATTCAACAACCAGCCGTTCCTCGATTCCGTCTTTCATCTCCAGCGCACCTACCGGTTCCCCAACCCTGGTCCGGGCTCGGAGCGTGAGGGTCGCCGCTACGACAACCCGTTCTTCGTGGCCAACGAAGATCCCGCTACCTCGGGAGTCGGTCGCACTTTCGGCGGCGTGAACGGCGAGTGGGACGCGACTCCCTGGCTCAAGCTCAACGAGAACCTGGGCCTCGACTACGCGAACGATGAGCGGACCCAGGGCTGGGCCTGGCAGAACTCCAACACGACGATCAGCGGGGTGAACGGGGTCGGCGGAGTCAATGCCGGGTACATCCGGACTTCCCAGATCGACCAGAGCCTGACCGCGACCGCCCACTACAAGCTGAGCCGGGCCTGGTCCGGAAACCTCACCGTGGGCCAGAACCTGAACTCGAACGGCTTCCAGTCGCGGCAGATAGTGGGTACCGGTCTCATCGCGCCGCAGCCGTTCAACCTCGGGAACACCGCCACCCAGCTCCCGCCCTACGACTTCAAGCAGACCGTGCGGCTCGAGTCCTACTTCGGCCAGGCGACCGCCGATCTCTGGAACCAGCTCTTCCTTACGGCCGCGGTCCGGAACGACGGCGCCTCGACCTTCGGGGCGGACACCCGGCGGAGCTGGTTCCCCAAGGCGAGCGCGGCGTGGACCTTCTACCGGGGTGCGGAGGGTGAGCAGCGGTGGCTGACCTACGGCAAGCTCCGGGCAGCCTACGGTCAGAGCGGGACCCAGCCGCAGCCATATCTGCTCGAAAGCGTCTTCAACTCGACGACGCTGGCCGAGGGGGGCTGGGGACCGACGTCGTCGACCCAGATCGGCGGCGTGGGCGGCCTGGTGACGCGATACAATCTGCCGACAGCCAAGCTCGGCCCGGAACGGGTCAAGGAATTCGAGACCGGTGCGGACTTCGGGCTGTTCAACGACAAGGCGGATTTCGGGATCACCTATTATCGCGACAAGTCCACCGGGGTGATCCTCAATCTGCCAGTCGCCGGGAGCACCGGATTCACGGAGGAGCCGGTGAACGCGGCAGCGCTCCGGAACATCGGGTTCGAGGTCGCGCTCAACATGCGGCCCGTCACCACCCGTACCTTCGGCTGGGACATCGGGGTGCAGTGGGCGCACAACCGGAGCCTCACGACCGATCTGGCCGGAGTGCGATTCGCCCCGTTCCCGCTGAGCGGTGGCTCCAACGGGCTCGGGATCCAGGGTGTCGCCATCCAGGGTCAGCCGATCGGCGTCTACTACGGAAGTGATTACGTCCGCTGCGGCCACGGGCTGGTCGTGAACAACATCAACATCGACCAGACGGCTGGTCAGTGTCTGGGCGCGCCCGCGGGCGCGTTGTACATCGACGCCACGGGCTTTCCCCAGCTCGACCCCTCGAACAACTACGTGGTGGGCGACCCGAACCCCAAGTGGACCGGATCGCTCCGCTCCTCGGTGCGACTCAGCAAGTTCTCGGTTACAGGACTGCTCGATGTTCGGCACGGCGGGCAGGCGTACAACGGAACCCGAGGCGCGCTCGACCATTTCGGTACTTCGCTCGAGTCCCAGCAATTCCGCGACGGCGGAACCTTCGTCTTCGGAAAGACCTACTTCCAGGGCCAGCAGGTGGCCGGCCCGGGCGCGGGGATGGCCGTGCCGCTGGGCCAGGCATGGTTCACCGGGCCCGGAGGAGTATTCAACGGCCCGGTGTCCGCCTTCATCGAGCCCGGCGGGTTCGTGAAGCTGCGCGAGATATCGCTCGGCTACACCTTCGACCAGCCCTGGGTATCCCGGCTGCTCGGGTTCGCCAGCATGGACCTCCGGGTGGCCGGCAGGAACCTGGTCACCTGGACCAAGTACACCGGCGTGGACCCGGAGACCTCACTGCTGGGCTCGGCGACGGCGGTGCGCGGCATCGATTACTTCAACGAGCCGCAGACCCGGTCGTATGTCTTTTCGGTCACCCTCAACCGCTGACGGACGGCGTGTCGAAAGGTTGCCAGCCATGAAGCGCACGTTGCCGCTCGTGTTGAGCGCGGTGGTGGTGGCAGGGGCGGCCGGGTGCAAGGACTATCTCACCGGGCCAGGCGTCGGCGCGGACCCGAACAACGTCACCCAGCTCACCCGCCCCGGGCCGCTCTACATAGGAATTCAGGCCGCCCAACCGGTTCAGTTCGAAGGCCAACTGGCCCGGATCGCCGCGGAGTACACCCAGCAGATCGCGGGGATCTCTCGGCAGAGCATCGGATTCGATCGATACGCGATGGACCCGGTCACGATCGACCCGTACTGGACCTCGGTCTATGGCTCCAGCCGAAACCTCAACGGAGGCGGCGGGCTGCTGGATATCCGCAAGATGCAGCAGCTCGCACGGAAGGACGGAGACTCGCTCTATATCGGGATCGGGAAGGTCTACGAGGCTCTGGTCATCGGGATGGCGGCCGATGTCTGGGGGGATGTGCCCTATAGCCAGGCGGCGGACTCGACCAATCTCACTCCGGCCTTCGACCCTCAGCTTCAGGTCTACGCGGCGCTGCAGGCCCAGCTCGACTCGGCGATCTCCGTCTACCTGCCGGCGGCCGGACCGACCAACCTGGGCCCGCCGCAGGACAACGCCGAGCTGGTCTTTCGCGGGCTCGACGCGAACGGACTGCGGCAGGTCTACACCCAGGTGGCCCACTCGCTGAAGGCGCGACTCTACCTCCACACCGCCGAGGTGGATCCCACCTCCTACGCCAAGGCGCTCGGCGAGGTCCCGCTGGGGATCAGCACGCCGGCCAACGATTTCAACTGGTTCCACGACGCGACGCCGAACGGCAACAACATCTGGTGGCAGTTCCAGAACGACCGAGGCGACATCGCTCCCGGCGCGGCGATGATCGAGCTCATGAAGCGGCGGATCGCGGCGGGGATGGAGGACAGCTCACGCATCAACTACTACTGGATCCAAGCGGTCGACACGGCCACGAACCCGGTGGGCTTCTTCGGCTACCGCCCGGCGGGGACGACCGGACTGCAGACCGCTCCCGGGATCGACCCGGGGAACGGTTCGCCGGCCGGTAGCTACTCGGACTTCAAGTTCATCAATCCCAACATCGACGCCGGCGATTTCCGTCAGCCGGAGATCAGCTTCGTCGAGACCCAGCTGATCGGGGCGGAGGCGGCGTTCCACCAGGGTGGACAGGCGGCCGCCCAGCCCTTCCTGGATGCGGCCCGCGCCAACCGAGGCTATGGGGCGCGTGCGGCAACGCCGAACATCTTCCCGCCGCTGCCCAGTGTGCCCGCGACGCTGCAGAACATCATGGAGGAGAAGTACGAGGCGCTGTTCCTGAACATGGAGGTGTGGAACGACTACAAGCGCACCTGCCTCCCGTCGCTCGCGCCCACGCCTCCGCTCGGCTCGAAGCAGCCGGGGACGAGCCCGATCCCGGGCCGGATCCCGTACGGTATCACCGAGATCAATGCCAACCCCCATACGCCCAGCGTGCCGCCGGCTGGGTTCAACGCCAACGACCCGACCCCGTGTCCGGTGCTGAACTACACGACGTCGAGTCCGCTGGCGAACTAACGCGCCGATCTGGCGGAGGGACGCATGCGAGTGAGGCACCTGCTCGCTCTCGGATTGGCCGCGTGTGTCCCGGCCTGCTACAGCTACGTTCCTGGTGACGGTGCGGCGCTCGCTGTCGGGTCGCACGTCTCGATCGAGCTGAACGCCGAGGGCAGAGGCACCCTCGGGCGCGAGCTCGGGGCCGATCCTACGAAGCTGGATGGGGTGGTGCTCCGCGCGGACTCGATCGGGCTCGACCTCGCCGTGCGCGATGTCGAGAACGGCCGCGGCGACCTGAGCCGCTGGAACGGCGAAAGGGTCGAGCTACCCTCCCGCCTCATCGCTGCGGTTCACGAGCGACGGCTCTCGGTGGCGCACACCGGGGTCCTGGCGGGGCTGGCGGTCGGTGGACTCTTCGCAGGGTCCCGACTCCTGGGCGGATCCGGGACGCTGAGCGGGGCGGCCGGAGGTGCGCCAGGCTCGACCACCCGCTGACCGCGGCGGCTAGAACACTCCGACGTACGACCGCTTGAGATCGGTCTCCAGCGTCCAGACGATGGACTGTCCCGGCTGCACCACGATCGTCTCGGTGGTCACGCTGCCATGCCCACCAACCGGATCGCCGAGGAGGTGGACTTCGCGACCCTGGCCGAGGAAGTACAGTGGCAGGGAGAAGGTCGCCGAGCTGGACGCGGTCGCCAGCCCCAGGCGGGTGCGCTGTCCGTCGTGGACCACATAGATCACGACGTCCAGCCAGTTATGGTTCTCGACGCTGAGCGGAACGCTTTCGGACCGCTTCGACGTGCCGGCGGGCGCGCTGGTCGCGCGCGAGCAGGCATGGGCACCGAGCACGAATAGAGCACCGAGGAGGAGAGCGACCCGACGCGGCAGGCTGGAGCTGGATCGAGTGGCCATGGAATGGCCACCAATCTAGCTCCTTTGCTGGGCTCCGAATAGACGGCGGAGATTCCTGCGATACCCGCGTGAGGATGGAACCCGCGACTCATCTTCCAGAATGAGGAGATAGTCGCCGTTGAACCAGTGCTGGATCTCCCGGATCCGGTCGATGTTCACGATGGCGGAGCGGCTGACTCGGACGAACCGGTCCGGATCGAGGCCGCGCGCGGTGCGAGCCAGTGATCCCCGGTACGAGTACACCCCCTTCCCCACATGCACCGTCACCTGCTTCCCCGCGGCCTCGATCCAATCGATCAACTGGGTCTTGATGAACAGTGACCCCTCGGGCCGACGGATCAGCAGTCGAGTCCGGCGGAACCGCGTCGCGTCTCGCTCGTCCAGCAGCGCCATCAGCTGGGCGTCGGTGGCCTCGAGCCGGGTGCCGTCCAGGCAACGCCGCGCGTGGCTCAACGCCTCCCGCAGCCGGAGCTGGCTGACCGGCTTCAGCAGATAGTCCAGGGCGTGAACCTCGAACGCGCGCAGGGCATGTTGCCCGCCTCGAGCGAGGAAGATCAGGGCCGGCCGCGGTTGGCCTTCGAGTCGTCGAGCGATCTCGAAGCCGTCGAGGTCACGAATGCCGAGGTCGAGAAAGACGAGATCGGGCGCTCGACGCCGCACCAGCTCGATGGCGTCGCTGCCACGGCCGCCCTCCCCTACCACCATCACCGCGGGCTCCAATTCCAGGAGGCAACGCAGTTGCCTCCGCGCAGCCCGGTCAGGATCGACCAGCACCGTTCGGAGAGCGGGGCTCGACCTGGGAGGAAACGGAAACCTGGAGTTGCAGACTGCTGCGGTACCCATCGCGACTGCCGGCTCCCGGCCTGGCAGAAGCTCGGGTTAAGCGGCAGTGCTCGAACACTGCATGGTTCGTGCTAAGAACTCGTGTCAGCCTCGCGCCCGCGACGGCGCTGCTCGCTCCGAAATTCCAACCCTTGATAGCCCAACGGGTTCAAACCGGCGATCGGGTCGCACGGCCTTTGACGGCCGGATCATCGGATTCCGTCCCCCAACTCGATGATGTCAAGGTGGCTCGTGCAGGGCCAAGCTGGCACGGCCGGACAGATCATGATGCCTTCGTGCATCGTGATCAGCAGTTGCACGCGGGCTTCAATCGCCGAAGCGGCAGTAGATTCCACCCATGGCAAAGCCAGTGACTGAGGCCACGATCCGCTGTCCACACTGCGGAATGGAAACGAAGGACACCATGCCGACGGACTCGTGTGTGCGGTTCTGGGAGTGTCCCGCCTGTCGGGCGCTCGTGCAGCCGAAGCCGGGCGACTGCTGTGTGTTTTGCTCATATGGGACAATCCCCTGCCCGCCGAGGCAGGAATAGAGCGCGAAGGCCGGTGATTGGACGCGAACCCAACGGCGGCCCACATGTGTGTTCTGTGTGCTCGCCGCTCGTCACCCAATGAGTCAGGAGCGTTGCGCCTCGCCGGAGACCCCTCCAGGACAATTTCGGTTCATTGCAGGCGAGGCGCGAGGCTTGCCCCTCGACCCTCGACGCCTTGGACGGACAAAATGTCTCTAGCACGATTTCTGGCGATTGGGGGAGTCGCCATCGCGGCTGCTTGCGGCGGCGGTAGCTCGACTCCCACGAGTCCGACCTCCACTGGGGGGCAGATGCCGACCCAGCCGCCGGCTGGCACGGTCAGTGTCACCATCCAGGATTTCACCTTCTCGCCGTCGACCGTGACCATCAAAGCGGGGACCACGGTGCGGTGGACCAACAACGGGCCGTCAGCCCATACCACGACCAGCGACGCAGGGGCTTGGAACAGCGGTACGCTCAGCCCCCCGGGTGGCGGCGGCGGGTACGGCGGCGGGTCGGCTGGCGGCACGTTCGACTTCACGTTCATGCAGTCTGGCAACTACGCCTACCACTGCAGCATCCATCCTCCCTCGATGTACCCTGGCTTCATCGGGATGGTTACTGTGACCCCTTAAGCGCCACAGGAGTCACTCCGCAGCCCTTCCATTCCCTCCTTGGCGATGATCGGCACCATGAGGAGGGCCGCCACCGGATCGGCCCACCACCAACCGAACGCCGCATTGAGGCCCACCCCTGCCAGCGCGATCACCGATAGATACGCGCAGAGTGAGGTCTGGGCGGCGTCGCCTTCGAGGGCACGGCTTCGGAGGGCGCGGGCGATCCTCCGCTTGGCTCGCGCCAACACAGGCATGACGAGCACCGAGAGCACGAGGATCACCAGACCGAAGGTGCTCGCCTCCGGGGCTTCGCGCTCCCAAAGTGTCGTGACGCTGTCTACTGCCACATAGACCGCGAGCGCCAGAAAGGAGACTCCTATTACCCGGCGGGTCACGTGCTCCACCCGTTCGCGACGCACAGGGTCGAGGTCGGCCCGGAGCCGCCATTGGGCCGCCACACTCGCCGTCACCTCGATCCCGCTGTCTACCCCGAAACCCACCAGCGCAACACTTCCAGCGACGAGCCCGGCGGCGAGGGAGACGACGGCCTCCACCGAGTTGTAGGCGATAGTGAGGTAGTTGAGCCGGAGGCCCTGGCGAACGAGTGTGGGACGGGTGGGGGCGACTGCTGAGTCTGTCACGAGAGGAAGGCTACTGCGTGGCTGGCCCATCGACCAGCCTGTCATCCCAGCTCACCGCTGTTGCGAGTCCAGGCCGTTTGCCCATTTCGGTCTGGCATGCCCGCGGCCCGGCGCGACCAACACCCGGATCCCTCCCAACGGCTCTCAATTCCACGGAGGTGACCAGGCCAGAATCTCCGCCTGACCGGCAGCGCCGCGTCTCCTTACTCGCCCCATGGGGTTTGGAGAGCGAGCTTGGCACATCACCTGGCAGACCAGGGCATGAGCAACGGCCCCACGAAGGAGCCCCTTATCACGACTTTCTGCCGTTACCTCAAATGCTTCTACCTGTGGGACTCCCGAGGAGGGACTCGAACCCCCGACCCGGTGATTAACAGTCACCTGCTCTACCAACTGAGCTACTCGGGAAAGCGTAACAATTGTGACGGCTGACGGTCCAAGACTCAACCCTCGACCATCCACGAGTTACGTGAAGCCACTCCTGCGCGCCTAAACTAGCCGACTGGCTGGCGAGGTCAACTGGCGCGCGTCTCTGAAGCGGTTCCCTATAACTCTTTCGATAGTCGCGCGAGCGATTCGTCAGCACATGGTGAAGCCGGGTTCCGGATCCTGGCGTGCTTGGCCTGCTCGCCACTAATGCTTGAGACTCGGACGGGCCGGGGCCACGCAAGATCCTGCAGCCGAGTGGCGGTTGGTGAGCGTTCGCTTGACATTTTCCGCGCGCCGCACCCGGCACTTTGTTTCACAAAGCCACCAGAAATGACTAGTTAAGTCATTGTTGAAAAACATGTTACACGAATATGGCTAGCCTTTTCACGCCCCGCTCTTAGCTTCCCTCCCATGCCGCTACCCCCCCTGACGGGGCACCTCGAGGCCCGCCAGCGCCTGGCCCAAGCCGCCCTCAGTGACCGGCTCCCCCAGGTGACGGTCATCTCGGGCCCTGCCGGGGTCGGCAAGCAGCGCCTGGCGCTCTGGCTCGGCCAGCTGGTCCTCTGCGAGCAGCCCGGCGACGAGCCGTGTGGCCGCTGCCGGGCCTGCCGCCTAGTCGAGAACCTCGGGCATTCTGATCTGCACTGGTTCGTGCCGATCCCCCGCCCCAAAGCGGCGGACCCCGACAAGGCGGTGGACGAGGCCGCCCAGGCCATCGCGGAGACGCTGGACGAGCGGCGCGCCAAGCCGCTCTACGCGCCGCCCGACGGGATGGCGAGCCACTCGATCGCGTCGGTGCGCCTGCTGCAGCGGCGCGCGTCGCTCACGTCGGTGGAAGGCGGTCGCCGGGTGTTCATCATCGGCGACGCGGAACGCCTGGTGCCGCAGGAGTCGAGTCAGGAGGCGGCCAACGCGCTTCTCAAGCTGCTCGAGGAGCCGCCGATAGGGAGCCTGTTCCTGCTGACGACCGTGGATCCCCGGCGCTTGCTGCCGACCATCCGGTCGCGCGCGGTGCCGGTGAGGCTGAATCGGTTGCCGGACGCTGAGGTGCGCGGTTTCCTCGAGCGCGAGCTGGATCCGCCGCTCGCCGCGCCGGCCCTCGCCGAGCGTGTGGCGATGGCCGCCGGCTCGATCGGCGAGGCGCTCGCCGCCGGCGACGAGAGCGGGAAGGCGTATCGCGCGGCTGGGCAGTTGCTCGAGGCGGTGCTGGCCGGCTCGGCCGACCGTTACGAGCGGGCCATGCGGCAGGCGCCGTTCTCCGCTCGCGGCGAGTTCACCGCGATGTTGGACGCGCTGGCCGACACGCTGGGCGAGGCGGCCCGTGGAAGCCTCGGGCAGGCCACGCGGCGGCCGGTGCCGGCCGGCCTGCTCAATGGGGCCGATCCGGCGTCCTTGCTCCGCGCAATGGAGCGCGTGGCCGAGGCTCGCGAGGCGGCCTACGGCAACGTGAACCCGCAGATCCTCCTCGCCGTGCTGGGCGAGGAATTGGCGGAGGTGCTGTGAAGCTGAGCCACCTCGACGAGGCGAGCCGGGCGCGGATGGTGGACGTCGGCGGCAAGCCCGAGTCGGAGCGCACGGCCACCGCGGAGGGGCTGGTGCGGATGTCGCGCGAGGCCTTCGAGCAGGTGGCCGCGCATGCGGTGGCCAAGGGCGATGTCCTCGCGGTAGCGGAGGTGGCGGGCGTGATGGCCGCCAAGCGGACCGGGGAGCTGATCCCGCTCTGTCATCCGCTGGGGCTGGACCTGGTGGCGGTCGAGGCCCGGCTGGCGCCCGAGGCGCCCGGCGTGCGGGTCACCGCCACGGCCAAGGTGACGGGGCGCACCGGAGTGGAGATGGAGGCGCTCACAGCCGTCAGTGTGGCCTGCCTGACAATTTACGATATGGTCAAAGCAGTCGACCGTGAGATGGTCATCGAAGGGGTTCGGCTTCTCAGCAAGACCGGGGGCACCCGGGGAGACTGGCGCCGCTCCGATCCTTAGGACCTGGAGGACGCGGCCTTCTCGTACAGGAGGTTGGCCCATGAAGCGACCGACCGACAAATACAACGATCCCGGCCCGCGCACCCTCCAGAAGCTACTCGTGCGCGGCGGACTCCTGCTGGTCACTGCGGCCGTCGTCGGCTCGCTGGCCGGCTGGACCAGACGCGTCCGCGCCACCGACGCGGCCGCGAAGGCACCCGACGCGGCAGTCATCGTCGCGCGCCGGATCGGAAGCCTGGCCGATCAGCTCGCCGCGGCGAACGGCGAGCGGGATCTGCTCAAGATCCAGCTCGACCGCGCCAACGCCATCATGGCCAGCTCGGCAAAGTACCAGATCCCGGCCGACCTGGCGTCGTCCATCTATGACATCGCATTGAGTGAGGGCATCGACCCGGCGCTCGGCTACCAGCTGGTCAAGATCGAGAGCGACTTCAAGCCGAACGCCCGGAGCTCTATGGGCGCGATCGGCTACACACAGCTCCAGGTGGCCACCGCGCGCTACTACCAGCCGGGCGTGACCGAGCGTGCGCTGATGGCGGACCGCGACCTGAACCTGCGCATCGGGTTCCGGTTCCTCAATGACCTCATGACGAAGTTCGACCGCGACACCCACCTCGCGCTGCTGGCGTACAACCGTGGGCCCGCCAAGGTGGCCGACATCCTGGCGCGCGGCGGGGATCCGACCAACGGGTATTCCGACGCGGTGCTGGACGGCTACCGCGCGCCGAGCGCGAAGGGAACGGGCTGGAGGTAGGGATTTAGATAGAAGACGGAGAGGACATAGAACTCGTAGAGTACGGAGAGGGCCGCTCAGCTGCCCTTTCCGTCCTCTCCGTCTTTTCATCCTCCCCGTCTTTCCGTCCTCTCGGTCCTCTCCGTCTTCTCCGTCCTCTGATCACCCTGGAATCCGAATCGTCGCCCCCGCGCGAAGTCCGTCGCGCTCCGTCAATCCGTTCGCAGCCCGAAGCGCCTGCACCGACACGCCGTATCGCTTGGCGAGTGCACTCAGGGTCTCGCCCCGGCGCACGGTGTGGGTGCGCGCGCCGGACGAGGCAGTGGCGCCGGACGAGGCCGTGGCGCCGGACGAGGCCACCCGCACCGTGGTCTTGCGCCGCACGGCCGGCAGCGGCGCCACCCGGAGTCGCTGGCCCGCGCGGATCCCGTCGCCCACTTCGAGCGCATTCCAACCCCGGATCTGCCGTACCGTGACTCCGTACTCGGCAGCGAGTCCCGAGAGCGTCTCGCCGCGGCGCACGCGGTGGAAGCCGGTGGGGCTGCTCGACGCGGGCTCCACTGGATCGGCCATGCGGCGCGCCACCGAAGTCGAGAGGGCGCCGCCTGTCGGGACGATCACCCGGGCGCCGGGACGGAGGAAGCGGCCGCGCAGCCGGGGATTCGCCTCGGTCAGGAGTCGCAGGCTGACGTGGTATCGGTGCGCGATGCCGCTCATCGTCTCGCCGCGGGCCACCGTGTGCTCGACGAACGTGATCCGGCGCTGCGGCGGCAGCTCGGCATACGCCGCGACGGTCGCCGGACCGCGGCCGGCCGGGATCCGTACCACCGACGCAACGCCGGGCGGTGTGGCGAGCCGGAGATACTGCGGGTTCATCTCACGGATGGCGGCCACGGTGGTGTCGGCCAGGCGGGCGATGACGTCGAGCCCGGTCATGGTCGGCACGACGATCGAGTCGTAGCTGGACGCCTCCACCGATTGGATGCGGAAGCCGTAGCGCGCCGGCTCCTTTGCGATGCGCGCGGCCGCGATCAGCTTCGGCACGTAGTCCTTGGTCTCGCGGCGCAGCAGCTTGGTGTCGTACAGGCGGAAGAAGGTGGCGTCGGAATTGAGCGAGTCGGCGTCGTCGTCATCGGGGAGACGGCGGATGCCGCGCGAGACCTTGCCGGCCCCGGCGTTGTAGGCGGCCGCCGCCATGTAGACCGAGCCGAACCGGTCGTCCAAGCTCTTGAGGTGGCGGGCTGCCGCGGCCGTGGCGCGGTAGGGGTCGCGCCGCTCATCCACCCACGAATCCACCCGCAGGCCATAGCCTTTCGCGGTTCGCTTCATGAACTGCCACATGCCCACGGCCTTCGCGCGGCTTGTGGCCGTGTTGGAGAAGCCGCTCTCGATGAGGGCCAGGTAAACCAGGTCGCCCGGGAGCCCTGCCTCCTGCAGCCTCGCGCGGATCATGCCCTCGTACCGGGGCATGCGCGAGAGCCAGATCCCCATGCGCTCGCGGCCCTTGCCCTGGAAGAAGTCCAGGTAGTACTGGACGCGGTCGTGGCTGTTGTAGGTGTCCACGTCGATGTCCCAGCGGACGGGCGTCGGCGTCAGCGCCTCGTCGGTCGCGTCCTCGTCGGCCGGGGCCGCGTCCTCGAGCTCCTCCAGCACCGCCTCGTCGGCGGCGCTGTCGGCGGCGAGGCGAAGCTCGGCTGCGAGCTCCTCCGCCGGGACCAGCGTATCGAGCGCGGGCGCCGGTGGCAGCAGGAGCGCCTCGTTCGCGGAGGGCCGCGTGGGCGAGTCGGTCGGGGCGGGTGGCAGGCCCGCGGCGTCGGGCGCAGGCGAGGTGGTCGGCGCGCGCCGGTGGCCGGTGCAGCCCACGGCGAGAGCCAGACACGAGAGGAGGACGAGCCGCTGGATCACGGGTGCTCCGGATTGAGCGGAGAAACGGTATCCCCGACCGGCCTGAGGCCGCGAGTCGGTTCGGGGGACATTCGGGTACGCAAACCGCGGGAGCCAAGGCGAACTACGGCAAATCGCCCGGCCGCGGGGGCGCCTAACGCATGAAGAGACGGTTGCCCAGGATACGGTTGGTAGCATTCAGCACGGCGAGTGCCGCGCCGCGGGGAGCGTCATTCTCGGTGAGGTAGGAGCCCACGACCCGGTGCCCCCGGCCCTCACTCTGTACCGCGAGTGACACGATGACGACGGTGGCGTCGAAGGCCCGGACCGCCTTCACGCCGAGGAGCTCGAAGCTCATCTCCCCCTGCACGGCCTGCGTGAGCGCGTCCACGCACGCCTGCGCCGAGCAGCGCAGCTCACCGGCCTGCGAGCCGAGCCCCTCGTTCTCTCCGGCGAACTGCTCCGAGTCCTTCCAGGTCAGCCCCACCCTCGCACGGCACCGTCCGTTCGGGAGCCGGTCAATCACGAACTCCGCGAAGCGGAGCCGCTCGCTGAGCGGGTTGGGAGATGACATAGCGCTCCTTGGGGGGCAAAGGCCATGCCAATCAACGTCATGCGCGGGTCACTGGAGATGCTCCGCGAGGAACGCGGCGAGGGCGTCGTCCGAGATCTTCTCGGCCTGGGCGAACAGCATGGACCGCGAGGTGGACGAGAGCGGATAGGTGGCCCAGAACGAGCGTTCCCCGACCTCCGTCGGACGGAACGAGAACACCAGGTTCCACTGTGACGAGTTGGCGCGCCTCTCCGCCGCCATCGAAACGTTCCACCGCCGGTCGTCGTGCTCGACGACTCTCCACACCATCCGCAGGCTCCGGGCTGGGGCACGAGGGTCTGCCGTTGAGGGTCGGCCAATATGGGCCGCGCCCGGAGATCAGGTCAAGAGTCCTTCGGCCCGCGCGTCGTCTGCTGTGTCCACGTCTCGCAGCGTGGGCAGCTCGCGCCAGGGCACGCCCGCGCGCGCGAGCCGGGCGCGCGTCTCGGCGAGCACGCCACTCGTGCTCCACGGGATGCCCTCGAACAGCGGCGGCAGCGGCGTACGTCCGCCGATGAGATAGTACCCGCCGTCGTGGCTCGGCCCCAGCGCCACCTCGTCGCGCGCGATGACGGCGGTCGCGACGCGGAGCAATTCCGCGTCGAGCCGAGGACAGTCGGCGCCGATCGCGAGCCAGCCGCGGCCGCGCGTCACCGCGAGCTCGGCCGCCGCGAGCCGCGCGCCCAGGTCGCCCGACGCCTGCGGGCGGAAGTCCCAGTGCTCGCCGAGCCAGTGGCGCATCTCGCCCACGGCGTCGGTGGGCGTGAACCAGATGGTGGCCTCGAGCCCGGCGTCGCGCACGGCAGCCAGGGTGCGCCCGACCAGCACCCGGTAGAGCCGAAGCGCCTGCCGGTCGCCGATCTGGGCCGCGAGGCGGGTCTTGACGGTGCCGGGCCGCGGGGCCTTGAGGAAGACGGCGAGCGCGGGCGTCACCGGGCGCGGGGCTCGGGCCGGTACCAGCGGGCCAGCCGGTCGGGCGCGACCCCGGCGAGGAAGAGCGTGAGCAGCGCCAGATTCCGGAGCGTCCCTCGCAGCCCGCCCTCGCGACGCCAGCGGCGCGGGTCGGCGAGGATCGGGGCGGAGAGGCGCTCGACGCGGGCGCGCCGCGCGATTCGACGGATCAGCACCACGTCCTCCATGATGCGGGTGTCGGGATACCCGCCGACCGCGTCGTAGAGCGCGCGGCGCACCAGCAGCCCCTGGTCGCCGTAGGCGAGGCCGGTGAGACGCCAGCGCAGCGCGGCGCCCCGCTCCACCACGCGAAGCCAGAGCCCGGGACCGTTGATGGCGAGCGGCCAGGCCGCGGCCTGCACGTCCTCGCGACGGAGCGCGGCCACCGCCGCGCGCAGGGCCGCTGGCGGGAGCCGCGCGTCGGCGTGGACCACGAGCAGCCACTCGCCCTGTGATGCCGTCACGCCGGCCGCGAGCTGCCGGCCGCGTCCACGCGGCCCGGAGACGACGCGCGCGCCGCGCGCGGCGGCCAGCTCGGGCGTCCCGTCCGAGCTGCCGCCGTCGGCGACGATGATTTCATGGGGGACCGTGAGCGCCGAGAGATCCTGCAGCAGCCGTGGGAGGCTCGGCGCTTCGTCGAGCGTCGGGATGACGACCGACAGGAGCGTGGTCAGCTCCTGACGAGCGCCTGGAAGCGGGCTCTGAGGTCGCGCGTGATCGGACCGGACTTGCCCGCGCCGATGAGCCGGCCATCCACCTGGCGGATGGCCACGACCTCGGTGGCCGTACCGGTGAAGAACGCCTCGTCCGCCGTGTAGACGTCGTAGCGGTTGAGCATCGTCTCGCGGACCTCGTAGCCGGCGCCGCGCGCGAGCTCGATGACGACGTCGCGCGTCACGCCCTTGAGGATCCCCGCGTACACCGCCGGCGTCGAGATGATGCCGCGCTTCACGATGAAGAGGTTCTGCCCCGATCCCTCGGCGACGCTGCCCGCGCTGTCGAGCATGAGCACATCGTCGGCGCCCGCCTGCACGCCTTCGATCTTGGCGAGGATGTGGGCCAGGTAGTTGAGCGACTTCACCCGCGGCGAGAGCGACTCGCGCTGGGGGATCGGCGTGCCGGCGGTGACGACCTTGAGACCCGTCTCGTACACCTCTTCCGGCCACAGCTTGATCGTGTCCACGATGATGATGACTGACGGCCGCGGACACTTCCGGGGGTCGAGGCCGAGATCGCCCACGCCGCGGGTGACGATGGGGCGAATGTATCCCTCGCTGATCCCGGAGCGGCGGACGGCCTCCTCGGTGACCGCCGCCATCTCCTCGCGCGGCATCGGGATGGTCATCCAGATGGCGTGGGCGGAGTCGTAGAGGCGCTCGAGGTGCTCCGCAAGCCGGAAGATTTTCCCGCCGTAGATGCGGATGCCCTCGAAGACGCCGTCTCCGTAGAGCAGTCCGTGATCGTAGACCGAGACCGTGGCGGTCTCTCGGTCGTACCACTTGCCGTCGAGCCAGATGGTGGGCACACCGGCTCCCGCAGTCGGGGCCTGCTTGGCAGGCTGAAGAGTCGCGCTCATAGGGGAGAATGTAATCAGGCCACCGCCCCGCCGCAGCTTGAGCCGGCGCCGGCGGTGCACCCGAAGCAATGCGGCCCCAACACGATGGACCGGCGGCCGAGCCGCGCGGGATCGAACTCGCGGATGTTGCGCGGCAGTCCTTCGCCGAGCGGCAGCTCGAGCATCTGGTTGAAGTCGCAGTCGTGCAGCGTGCCGTCCCACGCCACCGAGATGGTCGTCCGGCACATGACACCCGAGGCCGCCGCCGGATTGAACGCCTGCTGCAGCCGTGCGAGGTACGCCTCCGCCTGGCCCTTCTCGTCGAGGTGCTCGAGGAACCGGCTGATGGGCATGTTGGTGATGGTGAACAGCCGGTCGAACACGATCCCGTGCCGGCGCTCGAGCTCGCGCTTCCAGTCCCGCTCGGCGGCGCGCTGGTCGGGCGGCAGGAACGCGCCGACCGGGTTGGTGACGAGATTGAGCACGAGTCCGCTGCCGGGCCGGCCGTAGCCGAGGGCGTTCAGCTCTCGAAGCGCGGCGATCGACTCGTCGAACACGCCCTCGCCACGCTGGGCATCGGTCTGGTGGCCCTGGTAGTACGGCAGCGAGGCCGTCACTTCGACCCGGTGCTCCGCGAGGAAGCGGGGGATCCAGCGGTAATTCAGGAGTCGGGTGACGGTCAGATTGCAGCGGTCGATCACGCGGCGGCCCAGCGTGGTGGCCCGCTCCACCAGGTAGCGGAACTCGGGATGCAGCTCGGGCGCGCCGCCGGTGATGTCCAGGGTGGGAATCGCGGTCGCCGCCAGCACGTGGAGGCATGCCTCCACAACGTCGGGCGGCATCATCTCGGTGCGATCGGGCCCCGCATCCACATGGCAATGGCGGCAGGTCTGGTTGCACTTCCGGCCGACATTGACCTGCAGGACCTCGATGCCCTTCGCCACCAGCGGAAACAGGCCCGCCCCCTCGAGCGCCTCCTCGAAGCTCCGCGCGAGCGGCAGCTCCGCGAGCCGGCGGCGCTGGGCCGCCCCGCCGGCGAGCGGGTGCCGCTGCTTCTGGAGGGTGGGCAGGACGCGCATCTACATGCCGAGCCGCTCGAGGTGGTTCCGCATCTGGACCGCGTGGACCAGCGAGGATCCGCCCCGGATGGCCGCCGCGACGTGCACCGCCTCGGTCATCTGCTCCTCGTTGGACCCCTGCTCGAGGCACGCGGTGGTGTAGGCGTCGATGCAGTACGGGCACTGCACGGTGTGGCTCACCGCCAGCGCGACGAGCGCTTTCTCGCGCGCGGTGAGCGCGCCTTCGGCGAAGACGGCGTCATACCAGGCCCGGAACTTCTCCCAAAGCTCGGGCGCGCCTTTGCCGACCTCGGCAAAGCGCGCCAGGTCGGCCGCGTGGTAGTAGTGGCTGTGATCCATGAGACCGGTCGGGGTGGCAGGAGAGACGCAGGCCAGCGGGCCAGGGCCGCTCACCGAAACATCGCCTCGGGCACGGCCCCATGGAAGGAGATGCGGACCAACGCCTCCAGGTCGCGCGGTGTATCTCCCCTGGATCCATCAGACACTCGTATCCGATCTCGGAGGACCGTTCATGCATGCCCGTGCCCTTCCTCTTGCCCTGCTCGCCCTCGCGCTGTCGGCGCCAGTGGCCGTGGCCCAATACTCGGATGACCCCGGACGGCAGCAGGACGGCCCTTCCGGCAGGATGCGCGGCCCCGGCCGCGGTACGCCCCCCGACCCGGTCGTGCTGAAGGGGCCGCCGGCCCCGGACGACTTCGCGCGTCTCGCCGAGCTTCCGGCCGACAAGGCCGAGCGCTACAAGGGACTGTATGACCGGTTCATGGCGGACACCAGGCCGCAGCGGGACAGCCTCGGGAGCCTCGGCCGGGACATGAGCGGCGGATCCGACCCAGGCGACCGCGAGGCGTTCCAGCGCCGCCGTGACGTCTTCGTGCCGCTCAACCAGGAGCTGGAGCGTCGGCAGGCCGCGTTCGACGACGCGCTGCACGACATGCTCGACAAGAACGAGTGGAAGCGCTACCAGAAATGGCGGGAGGAAGAGCGGAAGGTGGCCGAGCAGCAGCGCCGGGACAGGTGGCGGCGTCATCGGGATGGCGCGTCGGGGGACGGCCAGCCCCCGGCGTGATGCGCGCTACGGCGGCAGCGCCCCGCCAGCCGCATGGTGCAGGGCCGGACGGTCAGGCTATGACCGCCACTTTTGACGTCCGGCCTCACCCCTGCCCAGAGGATCGCATGGCCACGAAGAAGAAGGCTCGCCCCAAGAAGTCCGCCAAGCGGGCCGCGCAAAAGCCGGCCGCCCGGAAGTCTGCGGTGCGCAAGTCCGCCCTGCGCAAGTCTACCGTGCGCAAGTCCACGGTTCGGAAGTCCGCAAAGCGGGTTCGGGCGGCTGTCGAGAAGAAGGCTCGGCAGGGGCTCGACGTGGCGCGGGAGGGGCTGGAGCGCCTGAAGCAGTCCACCGTTTCCCTGATCGGAGAGGTGAAGGAGCGGCTCGCCGGCGAGGGCGACGCCGCCTCACCGCACTGAGAACCTGTGCTCACCCGGGCGCCGGGGGAAAACGTTGGGGGCCCTCGTGATGCTCAGCGTCACGAAATCGTGACATAACCCGCCATTGACCTCGACGCGGGCGGATCGTATCACAGGTGGATATGAGCGCCTACCCCTCCCCCAATTTCGTGCTCCGCGAGGCCCGCCTTCGCCCCGAGGCGCGTGCCCGCTGTCCCTGGGCCCCCTCCGGCACCTGGCTCCCCGCGAGCACCCTCGCCACCACTGCCTTGACCCACGCGGTCAAGACCGGCGCGCCGGAACCCAACGCCCGAGCGCTGACTGAGGACGCATTCGAGTTCCGCGGCGGCCCCCCCGAGGCGACGCTCCGCCGGCGCGCTCGAACGCGCTGGTCCGATCACCCCTATCCGTCCGGCTCGCTTCACCGGCGCCGCGGATAGGCCGCGCGGCGGGCCCGAGGCGGGTCACGGCTCAGGCTGAGGCGCGAACGTGACCGGGCCCTCGTACGCCGGCATCACGAGCATCTCGCCCGTGTCGCGGGAGAGCAGCCAGACGTGGCTCACCCGCAGCAGGTACCGGCCGACGCCCGCCCCCCGGATGACCGCTTCGTAGCCATGGTCCTCGACTCCCGCCACTGGACGCAACGCGCCGCGCATCGCGGTGATCTCGAGCTTGATCGTCCGCCGGAAGCAGCTCGCGCGCGCCGATAGCAGCCAGCCACAACTGCCCGAGCTGAGCGTGCCCCGAACGATGAGTCGTCCGTCGGCTGCCAGGACGCGAATCGCCGGCTGCGCCGGGGCCGACTCCAGTACCGACGACCGGAATTCCACCGCGAGACGCCCACCGCGACGCCGCACGTGCAGGCCCTGGACGCCCCTACTCACCAGCCCACCGACTGAAGAGAGTCGTCATTGGAACGTGTCGCCGTCTTCCAGCCGGGTGAAGTGACCCTGCGCGTCGATCAGGTAGACGATGACGGCGTACACATCGGTGAACGAGAACCGGCTGCCGAGCGGGACGTCCGGGAGCTGAGTGCCGAGGAATCCCTGGATGTTGTAGATCACCAGCTCGTCGTGGCCGTCCGGCGGGTGCAGCGTGCCATCCCGGAGCCGAAGGGCGGCGAACGTGCCGACGAAGTCGCTGTCGGGGTCGCTGGCCGTGAGGGCCACGTGCAGCAGCGTCTCGCCGTTCAGCCGGGCATTGAACTCATCCGCGACCGGTGGCGCGCCGGCGATGGTCTCCAAGGGCAGCTCGATGCGCGCGGTCGAGTTGCCCCGCACATCGTCCCCCCGAAAGAACCCGCAACGTCCAGCGACCTGATCGGCCGGCAGGTTCACCTCGAACGCGCCCACGATGGTCAGCGTGTCCTGGCGCGCCGTGCGGCCGGCATCCAGATGGTCCTCGAACAGCGCGCCGCCGGGAAGGATGGACGTGCCGGCGCAATCGGTGATGTCGAACGTGTAGGACGCCGCGTCGCGGTCCGGGTCCGTGAGCACCGCGACGAACCCGGCGGTGCTGTCGTGGTACGACCAGTGAAACGAGCGTACCACGGGAGCCTGGGCCGGGTTCGAGCAGACGATGCGGAAGTTGACCCTGGCGCCACCCCCGTCGGGCACGACAACCCGCTGCCTTAGCCCGCCCGAGTTGGTGGCGACACAGGCGGTCGGCACGAGTCCTAGCGCCACCTGGTAGGTGCCCGCCGGCAGGCCGTCGGCGAAATCGGCCCCGGTGGCGCCTACCACGCCGCTCTGCGACGTGCCGTCCTCACTGGTCGCGCTCCAGACATATTCGGCCGCCTCGGTCGGCCCTTGGGTTTCCACGCTGATGGCGAGGGTGGCATTGCAGAACAACAGAAAGCGCGCGAGACCGGTGTTCGACTGCGGGTCGAGCACGACCAGCTCCTCGCGCCCGCGGCGCGAGTCGCACGTGGGCGGCAGCGAATCGAGTCGCACGCTGTAGGTGGACGCCGGCAGCGACAGGATGACCGTGTCCCTCGGTGTCGCGCGAATGATGGTATCGAGCGGGGCGGTGCCGACGGAGAGATTCCGCACGCGGTAGACGTACGTGCCGGCGGAATCGAACGGCGTGCCCTGCTGCAGCTTGGTGACGATGGCCAGAAACGGCGGTCCGGGCGCGGGAGGCTCGGACGCCGACGAGCAGGCGGCCACGAGCCATGCCAGGGCCAGCACGCGCGCAGTCGAGGCCATCGGTCTCGCGAGTAAAGGGTCGAGAAACGCTGCGGCGCGGAGCCCCGAGGTGGAGCTCCGCGCGGAGTGCCGGCGGCCGGCCGTGAGGGCCCGGCCGCCGTCCTGCGTCCAGCAGCTAGCTCCGCCTCACGGCAGGAGCGTCCAGCCGGCGTACCACGGGATGTTGCCGCCTCTCGCACCAGCCGGCGCCACACCACCGAGATACGTTGCACTCACGTCGAAGAACCCGTCATTGGGCGGCGTGTCGCCCACGGTCGTGGCCGCGGCGGTGCCGGCCTTGGCGCGGAAGTCGAACGTGCCCAGGTTCGGGGCGTTGAACGGCGCGACCAGGAACGTCGTCGCGTCGCCCGCGGCCGCGGTGATCGCGCGCCCCGCGTCCGCGATGTAGAGGGCCTCGAGGTTCGAGGCAGTTCCCGCGATCGTGGCCGACCGCGGAGCGGCGTTGTTCCCGTTCGTGGTGTACGGACCGCAATCGCTCCCGGCGGCGGGCTCCGTCGGGTCATCCGCGTCGCCATCGCCCGCGGCTGTGTTCCCGGCCAACAGAGCCTTGTGGACCACGAGCGAATCCTGGCTGATCATGGTGCAGATGTGCTGCGACAGGACCAATCCGGCGGTCGAGCCGGCCGGCTGGTCGATGTCGATTCCGGCCTTGTAGTTGAAGACCAGGAAATTGTGCAGGAACGCGGCCGTGTTCTGGCGCAGCAGCATGCCGTGGAAACCGGTCGTCGGCGTGGCCGGGTTGGTCGTACCGACGACCGTCATGTTGTACACCGTCGGCGCCGAGCGCGGCGTGGCCTCGGGGTCGGTCCCGTTGCCGTCGATGCCGAAGTTGTCGGCCTCGATGCCGTTGTCGCATGCGTTGTCACACCCCTTCACGATGACGAACTGCGCCTTGCCCCGGAACCCGGCGACCCAGTCGAACCCATCGTCCTGGTTCCGTGTCACCAGGATGTGCTTCACGTTCGGGGTTCCGCCGAAGAACTCGATCCCGTCATCGAGGCCGTTGTCGGCCCAGATGTAGTCGATCGTCGTTCCGCCGCCAACGCCCTGCAGCGTAAAGCTGTTCCGCTCGTTGGTGGCCGAGAAGCGGAAACCGGAGTTGAGCACCCGGACGAACCGGACCACGCCGCTGTTGTCGTTCGGGTCGCTGCCGCCGTAGAGGCCGCTGCCACCTTCACCCGTGGCCTCGCGGCTGCCGGCCGCACTGCCTCGAATGGCCGGACTGGTCAGCGTGCCGTTGTTGATAGGCGCGTTGCCGTTGATGTACAGCCCGCCGTTGCAGCCGGCGTCGAAGGGCCCGCCGTTCTGGTTGCCGACGCCGGTGGTGTGGTTCAGGCAGTCGATCGTGATCGGCTGCAGCAGCGTGCCGTTGGCGTGGATGGTGGACGTCCGGTCGATGACCAGGGTGTTGCTGTCCATCAGGACGGTCACGCCAGGGCCGATCGTCAGGTCGCCGTTCGAGACGTTACACACGTTGGTCAGTGACGGCGGCTTGGGGATGATGTACCGCTTGTTGGTGCTGGCCAGCGTGACGTTGCCCGTCATGGGGCAGGTCAGGTTCGAGTCCGTGGTGGTCACCGCCGCCCGGCCCGGAATGATGGCGCCCGGCACGGGGCGGTCGTTGCCGACCGCGTCGTTCGCGATGTCGAGCGCGTCGAGGATGGTGATGTTCCGCGCGTCGATGTTGGTCTGGCTGCCGCCGGCGTCCACGCCGGGAGGAGTGGGATCCGACGGCTCCCCGAGGCCCGGCGAGTTGGCCGGGAACACGTTGGCCGCGACGGCCCGATCCCGGTTCGGCGAGTTGGTGCCGTTGATGATGGCGTTCACGCCCACCGACGTGTTGGCCACGTCCAGGGCGTCGAGAATGTTGACGTTTCCGTCGAGCGTGGCGTCACCGTACTTGAGGTTCGCGATGACCGAGCCGGGCGAGAAGGATGGTTTGGCCCCCCGGGCCGCGTTGAACAGCTGCGGCGCCAGGCGCGCCTGCCACTGGGCCAACGAGAGTTCGGCGGCGTCGGAGGGGACCGCCACGTCGCCACCGGCGCTGGCGCCGTTGGAGACGGCGGCCTTGAAGTAGACCTGCTCGGGATCCACCGTCCCCGCCTCCTTGAAGGCGTACTCGAGACCGGTGAGATACCCGGGCTGCTTGACGGCGAAGACCAGTGTCGCCGTGCGTCCGGGCAGGCCGCTGGCATCGAGACTGGCGATGCGCAGCTCACCGCTGGACGCCCGGTCGGCGTTCACGATCTGAAAGCTCGACGTGGCGTGGCCCACGTACGTCATGCGGCTGGCGTCGAAATACAGCGTGCCCTGGATGGCGGCTAGCGGCCGGCCGTTGCCGGCCGTGCCGCGGATGGCGAGCGCGATGCGGCCGCCGGGAGGCGCGGTCGCCGAGGAAGCCTCGAGCTGCACCGCGAGCGGGGCCACCGCCGGCCCGTCCGCGGGCGCGAGGGTGTCCCGCGCGCCGTCGTCCGAGCAGGCGGCCCAGACCGCGGCCGCGGCCAGAAGCAACGCGGGCCGCAGGCGAAAGAGGTGCGTGTTGGACATGAGTTGTGTGTTCTCCGCTAGTGGAAGGCCTGGCACCGGGCTGACGGGAGGCAGTGCTCCCGCCAGCCGGCGCCCATCGCCCTGGATCAGGGCAGGCTCAGCGAGCCGTCGGTGACCTGGATGTCACTGTTGTTGAACTGGGTGATGGTGTCGCCCGTGCCGTCCGGGCCGGCCACGATGTTCGCGGTCGTGGTGCTGACCGTAGTCGCCGCACCCGCGCCGACGGTGAACGTGCAGGTGAACAACCCCACGTTGCCCGTCTTGCCCGTTGTAGACACCAGTCCCGGGTTGATCAGGCCGGCCGTGCTCGAGTTGACCAGGCCGATGTCCCAGGTGCCGGTGGCCGAGCACGAGTTGACGGTGAGACGGCCTGTCGGATACGAGATGTTGGCCTGGAACGCGCCCAGGTCATCGGCAGCGCCGCCGTTCACCGCGGGATCGTTCCGCGGCGTCATGTTGATGCTGACCGTCAGGGTCGCCGTCGACCCGGTGAGCTGCCAGCTGGTGCTGTAGGCGTACTGCGCCGGCGGGGCCACGCAGTTGAGCACGATCCCGCCCGCCGTGGCCGGCGTCGAAGTGGTGAGGCCGGTGTAGCCGGTGCTCGCGGTCTGCACCGAGCAGCCCGCCGGCAGATTCGAGAGCGCCACCGCGCCCGCGCCCTGCCCAACGCCGGTCCCGACTTGGACGGCCGAGCTGGAGTAGGAGGCGACGCCGCCCGACAGCGCGCCCGGGTTCGTCGTCGTCGGCGAGGTGCCCGCCGCGCTCGGCGTGATGGTCACCAGCGCCGAGGTGAGCGCCGGGGTGAGGCTGCCGCCCGCAAAGCTGATCTGGCCGTTGACGGTCCCCACGGCCGCGTTGCAGCCGCTCACCGTGAAGTTGATCGTGATCGGCGTGCCGCTGCCGTCCGGGTTGATGGACTGGCCGCCGGGGTTCACGCAGCCCGCGGGCAGGCCGGCCGTGATGCTCACGGTCTTGGGGCCGGGGTTCAGGCCGCTGACGGTGTACTGGCCCGAGGCATTCGTGGTCCCGGTGCCGGCGCCGCCACTGACCGTCACAGTCACGTTGTTGAGCGGGCCAAGCGTCGCAGAGGAGACCGTGCCGCTCAGGGTGGCCGGCGTCACCGGCGTAGCCGAGGCGAGGTCCGCCGCCACGATCATGCGCGCGCGGAACTGCGCCACGGTCGGGTCGATGACGAACCCGACTTCCTGGAACGCGGTGCTCGAGGATGGCCCGAGGGGCGCCGTAAACGCCTCGTAGCGGAAGCAGTCGGACGTGGTGTTGGTGGTGTTGTTCTCACCGGCCGGACAGCCGGTATCGTTGAAGAAGTCGAAGGGAGCGCCGGTAAGCGTCGCGTCGTCGCCACTGAAGTCGGAGCTGGGCGTCACTTCGCCGCGGCTCGGCAGCTCCACGATGACGACGTTCGAGCTGTCCGTGGTCCCGCCGGTGGTGGTCTTCACCGGAGTCTCGAACGGGAACATGTAGATGCGGTCGAGCGAAGTGGACGGGGGCGCGGGGAACGTCGGCTTGACCAGCTGTACGCCGCTCAGGAGGTTGCTGATGGAGACCTTGAACTTGACCAGGACCTTGCCGGCCGGTGCGCCGCCGGTCCCGACGCCGCTCGCGAAGTAGCTGGCCGGATCGGTGGACACGTTGATCACGTCCGACCCGAGGATCGAGAAGTGGGGTGCCGCCCGGAATGACGCCTGGAGACCGGCCATGCCTCGCACCGCGCCGTTCACGGTGACCTTGGGGGCGGTGATCACGACCGATTTGGTGACCGTGTTCACGTCGAAGATGAACGCGGCCTGCCGAAAACCTGGATTCGGTGGGGGATCGCCCGGGAGCGTGGGACCGGTCGGGGAATCACTGCCGCTGTCGGAGCAAGCGGCGAGCCCTAGCGCCGCGGCTGCCACGAGTGCGGCCAGACCACGGGCTGCCCTCCCGCGAGGGAGAGTACGAAGCTGCATGGAGCCTCCTGAGGAAGAACTGCGCGTTCGAATGTCCAACGGGAGCGCAGCCAACCTGCGCGCGCAGTCTCACGCCATCCTACCGCGTTGCGTATCGAATCAGTCGAGAGCGGCCCCGTAAGTCCGTGACCGCATGGTGACACATCGTCCCGCGGTCAGGGCGTGATGAAGCCACCGTCGTGCACGACCACCCGCGGCAGCAGATCCACCGTGCCCGCCAACGAGCCGCCCGTCACCGCACCGAGCGTCACCTGCGCGGCGCTCGTCGTGCCCGAGGCCCCGTACGCCACGAAGCGCACGACGGCCACCGTGATCAGCCCCGCGTTCGCCGTCGCCGCCGGCCGGCCCGACAGTCGCAGCCTTCCGGTGAGCGCATTGGTCGGATCCACGCTGCCGCTGCCGCCGACAAAGTCGGTGGACGCGTAGCTCAGGACGGCGGGATCCCACCGCAGCTCGGTCACCTGCCAGGCACTCAAGGTGACCGCCGGATCGCTGCGCAGGTCGAGCGTGAGATTGAGGGGCACCAGCCGCGTCGCGGCGTCCACCGGTCCGAAGCTCGACTGCCAGTCGAGCGCCGAGGTGCCGCCGCCCGAGCCTCCTCCACCACCGCCGTCGTTGCTCCCACCACCGCCGTCTCCGACACCCGCCCCCGAGCCGATGGTCAGCACGCCCTCGACCTTGGTGATCTTCCCGTCGAGCA